>Ga0169931_10006460_pt1 | contig 17660 bp, 16 predicted proteins | sample Kivu_15m_20L_FD_129675 | JGI IMG/M metagenome (GOLD analysis project Ga0169931, IMG submission 129675) | Freshwater microbial communities from Lake Kivu, Western Province, Rwanda to study Microbial Dark Matter (Phase II) - Kivu_15m_20L... | ecosystem: Environmental > Aquatic > Freshwater > Lake...
GACTCAAGTGTTTTATATCGTCAACCATTTGTTTGGGACATGCGAAAAGCATTTCAACATCGCACTTTTTCCTCTCATCACATACTTTAAAATGGTATCATTTTGACCGTTTTTACCAACAAGAAAAGTTAGACCATTGGTGGAATAAGGACAATAGCGGACATCCATATTTTAACGATTTAGGGATAAAGGACGGCTTGACCATTGAAGAACTTAAACGGACCATTTCGAGTAACGAAAAGCCTTTTTTCGGTGTGGTTCAACTCAATACTACTCATTACCCCTATAAAGTTCCTGAAAAATTCAAAAAGTGGACGGAATCATATTCAGACAGTTACAACAATTCCGTTTATTATCAAGATGTGATTTTAGGGGATTTCATGAATTTCTTAAAAGAACGAAACACACTTAAAAACACCGTAATATTTTTTGTTGCAGACCATGGTGAAGCACTAATGGAACATCACAGCATCGGTCATGTTGAAAGTAATTATGCTGAGGCAATACGCATTCCAATGTTTGCCTACATTCCTGCAAAAATTTTAAAGGAAGAACAACGCAAAAATCTCCGTAAAAACCAACATCAACTCACTTCGGGAATTGACCTTGCCCCTACCCTATTTGATTTAATGGGACTTCAAAAGATGGAGCATTGGAAAAATTGTTGGAAGAATTATACGGGCTATTCCCTGCTTCAACCAATCCCCGACAATCGCATGTTGATTACATTAAACAATAATCAAATCGCGCGATTTAATACGGGTATTTCGGTTGCAAATAAAAATTGGCATTACCTTTTCCGCACAAATATTGTTCCTTACAAAGAAGAGTTTTATTCTTGGAAAAATGACAGCAACGAAAGTAAAACCTTGAAAGTTCCACCTAAAATACGCAGCCATATTTTGAATTTACTGAAGAGATACCCTGTTTTGGAGCGTATGGTTCAAAAAATAGAAAAGTACTGATTTTCACGCCAATTTGTCAGAAACAATTCATTGGCATAAATTTCGGCGACTATTCATTATGGCGCAATACCCCCATTTTGACAATACCCTAAAATATGCAGTTCAACCCGCCTTCGTTTTGCTGGTGGTGCTATGGTTGGTTTATTGGGCAGATCATCTTTTCCTAGCTGATTTCTACAAATATGGTGTCCTCCCAAAATCGATTGAAGGCTTGAAAGGAATTTTATTTATGCCTTTGATTCACGCAAAAGACGATATTAAGCACATTTTGAATAATTCAGTTCCCTTTTTCCTCCTAACGACTTTGCTTTTTTATTCCTATAAGTCGATTGCTTGGAAAGTATTTATTGCGTCTTGGGTTTTTACGGGCATCGGATTATGGATTTTTGCCGCAAATAAAGGTTCGTATCATGTTGGAATGAGCGGGGTAATTTACGCACTAGTGGGTTTCCTTTTCACATCAGGTACCCTGCGAAATTATTTACCACTTCAAGCGCTATCACTTTTTATCGTTTTTCTTTACGGCAGCTTGATTTGGGGGATTTTCCCGACCGCACCGCGCGTATCGTGGGAAGGACATTTATCTGGATTTGTTGTAGGTATTGTTCTCGCTTTTGTTTATAAAACAGATGGGCCTCAACGTCCTAAATACCAATACGAAATTGAAAAGGAAATGGGTATCGAACCTCCTGATTTAGAAGGAATGTATTGGGAAAAAGTGAGGCAATTGGAGGAAAGAGAAAAAGCAAAACAAGAGGCTCTTCACGCCCAAAATCAAATGGAATCGAACCTAAAAATTGTTTATCATTTTGTGCCTAAATCCGACGATGAAAAGGGAAAATCAGCGGACAAAAGATGAATAGTTTCAAAAGTAAATCCTTTTGAATCAAGCAACAAGCCTACTCAAAAAAGCCCCATCGAATAAGATGAGGCTTCTAAAAAACAAGATCTAACGCTATTTTAGAATCGAATCTCCTATGTTTTTAATCCAAACTTCCAATCATTTTTGAAGGATCTACGTAAATGTCATACTCCTCCTCGGTAACGTGACCCAAACCAACTGCGGCTTCTTTAAGTGTTGTTCCGTTTTTGTGGGCGTATTTTGCAATTTCAGCCGCTTTGTAGTAACCAATTTTTGTGTTTAAAGCAGTAACCAACATTAAGGAATTGTCCAAATGCTTTTTCACAACAGGTAAATTCGCTTCGATTCCAACCGCACATTTATCAGCGAAGGAAACACAAGCGTCACCAATTAGTCTTGCGGATTGAAGTACGTTGTATGCTATCACAGGTTTGAATACGTTCAATTCAAAATGTCCGTTTGAACCAGCAACGGAAACGGCCACATCGTTACCCATCACTTGTGCGCAAACCATAGTCAACGCTTCTGGCTGTGTTGGATTAACTTTTCCTGGCATAATGGAAGATCCCGGCTCGTTGTCTGGAATTATGATTTCCCCAATTCCACAACGCGGACCAGACGACAACATACGAATATCATTTGCAATTTTCATCAACGCAACCGCCGAACGTTTCAATGCTCCAGACAGTTCAACCATTGCGTCATGAGCTGCTAAAGCTTCAAACTTGTTTTTCGCCGTAATAAATGGCAATCCTGTGAACTCAGCAATTTTTTGAGCAACTAAAACATCGTATCCTTTTGGTGTATTCAATCCAGTACCCACTGCTGTTCCGCCCAAAGCCAATTCTGAAACCGCAACTAAAGCATTTTTAATAGCACGAATGGAATTGTCGATTTGTGCAACGTAGCCACTGAACTCCTGACCTAAAGTTAGCGGTGTAGCATCCATGAAGTGTGTACGACCTGTTTTTACAACGTCTTTGAACGCCTCCACTTTTTGCTGAAGCACCTCACGTAAATGAAGCATACCCGGAATTGTTGTTTCAACCGCCATTTTGTAAGCAGCAATATGCATCGCTGTAGGGTAGGTGTCGTTGGAAGATTGTGATTTATTCACATCATCATTTGGGTTTAAAACTTTTGTTTCGTCCAACAAACTTCCACCTTGTAATACGTGTCCGCGATTAGCGATAACCTCGTTGCAGTTCATGTTGGATTGAGTTCCAGAACCTGTTTGCCAAATTACCAGAGGAAATTCAGCGTCGTGTTGACCTGTCAAAATTTCGTCGCAAACGGCAGAAATAAGATCTTTTTTGTCGGCAGAAAGCACACCTAAATCATGATTAGCGTGAGCTGCGGCTTTTTTGAGGTAGGCAAAAGCGTGAATAACTTCAATAGGCATAGATCCTTCTGGACCGATTTTAAAATTGTTTCGAGAGCGTTCAGTTTGCGCGCCCCAATAACGCTGTGCAGGTACTTTCACCTCGCCCATTGTGTCTTTTTCGATTCTAAATTCCATTTTTTGTGATTTGATTGGTTTTATTTCTAATTTTACCGACATAAATTCGTTCACAAAATTAGAATAAGATGAGTTCGTTCGGCATTGTAATATTTCTTTTCTTTTTAGGTATGGCCTTTTGGATGTTGATATTTTTAATGGGTTTCATCCTACCTTATTGGTTAACACTGGGTTTGTTGGAGCAATTGCGTCCGAAGCGCATTTTCGAAGACAGCGAAGAGTAATCTCCACCACATAAAAAATGTAAGCCACCGTTGTTGTGGCTTTTTTTGTTTATGATAAACTAAATGAATTATAGATCAATCAAAGTTTCAATGTCGGATTGTTCATCTGAGAAAGGAATTGGTTCGTCATTCATAAATGCCTCAAAAGAACCAATTGGAGCAAAATCTATATTTATTACAGAGTAATCATCTTTATCTCTCCAAAGTCGTACACTATCTGTACCTTTTTTCTTTAACCATTCACGCGTTACCAATGTTCTATCTTTAAGACCCAATACATCTATTAAAAGCCATTGTCCTAGCGCAGATTGACCGTAACGTTTTCCGTTTTCGTCTCTTTCTATATTACTTCCTGATTGTAATCCTTTCATATTACTTTGTGTAACCAATGAAGGGATTTTCTTTCCGTTAGGGAGTTGTAAATAAAAACGAACTTCTGGTTTGTTTTCCTTATCTCCTTCATAACTTTTTTGTTCATTTTCAAATTGAAAGATGTTTTTTGTAAAGAAGTTCGGATGCTTTCTGTGAAATTCTCGTGGAATTGGAATGTAGATTTCGTTCAAAGGTCGTAAAGTTGCACTTCCCTTATTTTTTGAAGCGGCATTCCAAGCGTTCAAGCCTGATTTTTCTTCAACTTCTTTTGATTGATAAGAATACAGGGGAAGATAAACTTCTACTATATTTTTGACAGCCACTTTTGCCCTATCAATAAAACTAAAGTACGCATCTAATAAAAACGAAAATGGATCTTCAATAATTTGTATATCAAATTGATGAAGCAAAAAAGTGTCTTTTTTTGAAGAGTCAAATTTTTGATGAATTTGAGAATCTCCAAATGTGTATTTGTAATCTTTATGACCGTCTGACCATGAAAATGCTGTCGGAGTTAAATTGAATTTTTTTAGATTGTTTAAATCAATTAATGGATAAGCACATTCGTTGATTACAAAACGACCTTCATCACGAGTTACATAATGGTAAATGTTTTTTTCCTCTGTCAGTCCCAATCGCTCGTAATCGCTTTTCATACGCTCGTTTTTGATTTCAGAAATTTTATATGCTAATGCCTCAACATCTCTATTTTGGAAGACTGCATTGATTTCATTTTGGTATCGCTTAAGTTGCATTACTTTTTGGAATGATGGCTTACTATTCATCCAAGTTTTTAAACCGATTCCAATTCTTGTATTACCAAATACGGAAACCACGTCATGTGGTGTATTACCAATATCTGCATTTTGACTTTCAAAAATTCTGGCAAAAACAGTCTCCTGAAACTTTGAGTCAAGATACGGAATCATATCTCCTTGCTTTTGACGAAAAAGATTTGACAAAGCACCATAAACTTGTAGGAATTTTATGTATTCTTCTCTTTGCTCTTTAGTATATTTTTCCCAAACACTCATAAAAATTAGATGGCACGAACTCTTGAAAGGTGATACAATTCGCCTTTATCATTTGTAACAACTTCGATTAGGTTTAAATAAACTTTTGGTCTTCTTTTTTTAATTGATTTAAAAAATTCATTCACCACGGTATATTCAAGATTCGACAAATAATCGTTGTATGTTGATTGATCTCTTTCAGAATATATTTTTGGACAAAAACCGTTGTGTTCTACTGATATATCATAAATAACATCTTTGTCATCTTTTATTCGAACAGCATAAATGTTTTTAGGATAAGATGTATTACTCAAATCGAAATTTGAATTCAAAATTTCAGTTGCTATCATAATACTTTAATTATTTCATAACTAATTCTTTCAATTAATGGTGTTGTTACCGAGTTTCCAGATTGCATGTACAATTTACTGTTTGCAAAGGGGGGTAAAATAAATTTATCCACTGGATAGCCTTGAAAAGCAAAACATTCTTTAGGAGTTAGTTTTCTAATTCCAAAATCGTCTTTAATAAGCGGAACATTGTGTCCACCTGCGCCCATATTTGCAGTTAATGTCGGACAAACTTTGCTTTTATTTTCCCTAACATATACTCTACGCCATTGATAAACAGTATCTTTTCTAGTAATAGATTTAGAAAGCTCAGGATAATAAAGGTGATTTTTAGGATAATAATATTTATCATCTTGTTTGCCTTTTTCCAAAATATCGTGAATGGTTTTTGTTAGTTTAATTTCAGTTGGAAATTTGAATTTTTTATAATTTTTCACTTGATTTGGATCAAAAGCAACAATAAAAATTCGTTCTCTATTTTGGGGTATGTTTGCGTGTGTCATTGAGTTTAATACTTTATGGAACACTTTGTAACCTAACTTCTCCTCTAAAATTTCAAGAATAACTTTAAATGTTTTTCCATTGTCGTGAGAAACTAAGTTTTTGACATTTTCCAAAAACACAACTTTCGGTCTGTGTTTTTCAATAATTTGTTCAATATCAAAAAACAAAGTTCCTCTAGTATCTGAAAATCCTTTTTGATAACCAGCTATCGAAAATGCTTGACAAGGAAAACCAGCACAGAGGATATCAAATTTTGCTGGAATATAATTTTTTACTTGGGCTTTGGTAATATCTCCAAATGGAACTTCTCCAAAATTTTCTCGATATGTTTTTTGGGCATCTTTATTCCATTCGCTGGTGAACACACACTTTCCTCCGACATTTTGCATTGCAATCCTGAACCCCCCTACTCCAGCAAAAAGATCAATAAATTTAAAAGTGTAGTTTTTAGGGGTCGGAAAAGGGACATTTTCAACTTCAAATAAAAAGTACTGCATTAAATCCTCTGCAACAATCGAAACTTGATTTTCTACTTTATACTCAAGGTAATTTTTAAGAACGGATAAGGCTTCTTTTTCGTAAAAATCCGAAATGCCGTTGTGTATATTGTGAAGATAATGTGTTAAAACAGCCTTTTCCTCATGATTTGGTTCAATGAGCCGGATTAAATAATCTTTATTATCAAATTCCTCTATGCTTATTGTCTCTTTCATTAAAATCTTTCAAATTGATTAGCTATCTAAATTTACAATTAATGTTGGAATCCTTTATGTTTTCGTTCTATTTTTCTGAGCTTTCATTATCAAAACAAAGAATAAACACAATTCCTTATATCAGTATTTATTCTTGCAAATGTATACATTTCACAACGTAAATTTAGCAACCAATTCTTTAATGTTCTTTAGCAAATTGAATTTCTATCTTTGCACCAAATTATTAAACCTCATGAAAAAACTTGCCTTTTTCGCATTGCTTTTCGGAAGCATGACTTCTCACGCTCAAATCCAAACCCCACAAGGAAGTCCGCTTGGAAAAGTGGAACAGAAAGTTGGTTTGGCGGATATTACCATTTCTTATTATCGCCCAGGTAAAAAAGACCGCGTGGTTTTTGGTGATGTTGTTCCTTTCGATGAATTTTGGCGCTTTGGTGCAAACGAAAACACAAAAATCACTTCGACCGAACACCTGATTTTTGGGAAAGACACACTTAAAGCGGGTACTTATGCCATTTTCGCAAAACCAACCCAAAAATCTTGGGAAGTTGTTTTCTATACCGAAACTAGCAATTGGGGACTTCCTGAAAAATGGGACGACAAAAAAGTGGCGCTTCGCTTAAACGCTCCTGTTACCAACCTTAATGATGTTACTGAAAATTTCACCATTTCCATCGACAATCTTCAAAACAGCAGCGCAACGCTACAATTCACTTGGGACAAAACACGTGCGTCTCTTCCTTTCACTCTTAATACGAAAGATAAAGTTCTGGCTTCCATCAAAAAAACAATGGACGGACCAACAGCAAATGATTATTACCGTTCGGCTTCTTACTATTTCCAAGAAAAATTAGACATGAAACAAGCGCTTGATTGGTGTAAGAAGGCGGTAGAATTGCGCGGAGAGTCTGCTTATTGGATGACGCGATTGTTGGCGCAACTACAAGCGGAAAATGGCGATTACAAAGGTGCGATTGAAACGGCGAAAAAATCCATCGCAGCAGCAGAAAAGGACGGCGACCAAAACTACGTAAAGATGAACAAGGCTTCCATTGAAGAGTGGAGCAAAAAGAAGTAAACGACAAAAGTTTTGTTCGTAAAGTACCGTTACCACTTATTGATGCACCTCATCATTTTTGCATGGGGTTTTACAGGAATACTTGGTAAACTCATTCACCTTGATGCCTTAATTATCGTATGGTATCGTTTAATTATTGCCTTTCTTGCACTCGGTTTTTTCCTATTTTTCTCGAAGAAAACCTTTCAAATTGATTGGAATCAAGGGTGGAAAATTGTGGTAGTTGGTATCATCGTTACCGCTCATTGGCTAACTTTTTATTACGCAATACAACTTTCCACTGCCTCGTTAGGGGTTTTGTGTCTATCCACCACCACTTTACACGTGGCTTGGATTGAACCGTTGGTGAAAAAACGCCCTTTCTCATGGACCGAATTTTTGCTCAGTGCAGTTGCCATTTTAGGCATCTTTTTGATAGCTGGAGATTTCAATCCGCAAGAAACAAAGGCGATGTATTTTGGTTTACTATCTGCTTTATGTGCGGCCATGTTTCCCGTTTTCAATGCTGAAATTTCCAAAACAGTTTCATCCACCCACATTACATTTTATGAGTTAATTGTTGGTTTTCTGTTTGTTACAGTGCTTTTGTTAAGTCAAAACGGTTTGACAGTTGAGGCCTTACAAATGACCTGGAGTGATTTTAGTTGGCTACTATTTTTAGGAATCGTTTGTACTTCTTTTGCCTTTTTAATGACCATAGAAATTGTCAAAAGGCTCGGAGCATTTTCCGTTTCGCTGAGCATCAATTTAGAACCCGTTTACACGATAATTCTCGCCATTTTGATTTTAAATGAACATGAATTATTGAATTTCAAATTCTACATCGGTGCAGCGGTAATTGTATCGGTGGTTTTGGCGAATGCCTATAAGAAAGGTTTAAAAACGTGAGGCGCAAAATTTTGCGCCTCACGTTTTTAACGCGATTATTTTTAGACAACCGCAGGCAATGGACATTATTCACCTGATTCATTTACATCGAAAAATGGTAACAAAAATTTTGCACCTCACATTTTAATGCGATTTTTTTTAGATAACCGCAGGAAATGAAATTATACCGACGATGGTATATACTGTCTCTCTCTGCAGATTCAAACTGTATCGAATGTCATTACCGCGGTGGAGGCATTAAATCACATATTATTTTTTATGCGACCGAATGTGTCACAATTGGTATTATTCACCTATTTAGCTTAAAAAGAACTAATTGGTTGCATTATTTTTTGAACAGTTTTTTAAGCCACGACTTTTTAATTGGCTTAGTTTCCTCTAAGTACCCCGAGTGATAACCATATCCGTAACCATATCCGTAACCATATCCGTAACCATAACCGTAACCATAACCTTTACTTGTTTGAGTCCCATTTAACAAAACATACATATTATGTAAGCGCTTTTCTTTTTTTATGTCATAAGCGATATTGAGCATTTTTTTAGGCAACTCATGTGCGCGAACTAAATAAAGGAATATATCAGCGTATTGTATAAGAAGAAAAGTATCTGTTACCACCCCTGACGGTGCAGTATCTACAATAACATAGTCGTACTTTGTAGAAATCTCTTGGAACATTTGTTCAATCCTGGGACTTAAAAGAAGCTCAGAAGGATTAGGTGGAATGTCACCAGAAGGAAGGACATCAACAAATTTGTTTAATTCAGTTGTGTAAATTAGATCTGACAAGTCCAGCGAATCATCGAATATGAAATTGGTAACACCTTTTGATTTGTCTTTCCCGATATACTGTTCTAGTTTTGGAGCTCGCAAATCAAGTCCAACTAGTAGGACTTTTTTATTTGTTAATGCGAAAGAAAGGGATAAATTGACAGCAGTAAAAGATTTTCCTTCTTTTGCCACGGATGATGTGATAAAAATAAACTTCGACTTATTTTTTTTGCCACTTAAAATGAAATCAATGTTTGTTCGAAGTGTTCGAAAAGCCTCAGAAATTCCAGTTTTACTTCCTTTGGTAATAACGATTTGTTGCCCTGCTTGTCCCAATGGAATATTGCCGATGTAAGGAAGATTTTTTTGTTCGATATCGGCTTTGGAATTTACTTTATCATAGAAAAGTTGACTTAGATATACTATAAAGAATCCAATTAGAATTGATAATGAAATTGAACCCAGATAAACCAAAAATTTCTTAGGAGAAACAATGGATCCATTACTGTATGCTGAATCAACAATTTTAGCATTTCCAACACCAACGGCTAATGCAATTTGTGCTTCCTCTCGTTTTTCGAGAAGATAAATGTACAATGCTTCTTTTATTTCTTGTTGTCTAATTATTGCTCGCAAATCTTTTTCAAACCCCGGCATTCTTGATAAGCTTGCGTCAATGCGTTTTTCTTCCCTTTCTACTTCAATAAGTGTTTTTCTTTTGGAGGCAATGAGGTTTTTAATACTTGTTTCTATGTTCAATTTTAACTCAATGATGCGATTAGAAAGATTAATAATCCTCGGGTTTTTTAAAGTTGTGGTTTTTAACTCCTCAATTCTTTCTAAAACCAATTTATTGTGTTCATTAATTATGAGTTCAATTCTGTTATCCGTCAGCCCTAAATTAATGGGAATTAAGTCGTCAGATTTATTATTTCTTTGAAGATGATCTAACATTAATAATGCTAGTTGCACTTGAGTATTGGCTTCAACATATTTGGCTCTAACATCTTTTGCATAATTTAATCCAGATTCGGATTCAAAATGAACATCAATCAAATCATTTCTATTCTTAAAATATTTCGCAGAATCCTCAATATCACCTAATTCCTGGGAAATTACTTTTACTCTATCATTAATAAAGTCTGATGTGTTTTTGGATATAAAGTTCTTGTCGTTAATGGCATCGACATTATATTGTTCAATTAATTCATCCAAAATATCAACAGATTTTTCAAGGTTTGAATTAGTCATTTTGATTTGAAGAATGGTTGAATTCCCAATATTCGACTCAATATTAATCTTTGATAAATATTTATTTACTAAAGCTTCAAGTTTATGATATTTGAACTCGTATAATTTTCCAATATTTTTAGCTCCGAATAATTCATTTTTTTTAATCTTAATTTTTGGTCCATTTTTGGAAAGACGAAACCATGTGTCAAAAGGAATGTTTTTAAATGCGCCATTCTCCCCAATTTGAAGTTGAACCATTGAGTAACTCTTGATGGAAAATGCTATGTCGAATGAAAAATCTTCTGGAATATTTTTTTCATCAATTTCAAATTGAACATTAAAAGGAGCGGTTTTATACAATTCCCTTCTTTGAAAACCCGTAACTTTCCCAACCGCGAAATACTCGCTTCTTAGCCCAAGGACTCTAACAACATTTCTTAAAATATTTCTTGATAAAAGAATTGATTTTTCGTTTTCAATTGAAACACCATCTGAAAAGATGGTAAGATCTTCAAAAGCTGAAGTTTCAGACATTCCAGAACCTCCTTTTTGATTATTTTTAATCAAAATGGTCGTTGATGCTTCAAACTCTGGCACTTTGTATCTAAGGTAAATAGCAGAAAATAAAATCGCTGCTACGATTAACACAACAAACAATTTCCATCTCGTTAAATAACTATAAAAAAGATCTTTATAATTGATTTCTTCTATTACTTCATCCTCTATTTGGGGAAATTGATTTGCTGTCATTGATTAAAAAAATTAATAAAACCAAGTGTTATGGAAACAGCATAAATTATAGGAACGTATATCTGACTGAAATTTGCGGTGGTCATTTTTGCTTTGTTTTGATTTACATAAATGATGTCATTTTGCGACAAGTAATAATAAGGTTGAGCAAAAAGCATCTTATTAGTCAAATCAACATTATATTCAACAAGGCTGTCTCCCACCTCGCGAATCAACTTGATATCATTTCGCTTACCCGTTATATTCAAGTCACCTGAAATACCCAAAGCTTCCAAAATTGTAATTCGCTCATTCGGAACATTTATTGTTCCGGGAAACCTAACATCGCCGAGAACAACAACTTTAAAGTTAATTATTTGCACCTGAACTATAGGATCTTTGATGTATTCACTCAGTTTTAGTTCAATCACGTCTATTACTTGAGTTCTTGTTTTTCCTGCCGCTGGAATTTCACCAATAAATGGGAGTTCAATGTTTCCTTTTGGGTCAACTAGAAAACCTCCTTTAACAACACCTCCCGAATTATAAGTTACTGTAGATCTGGCATTAGGAACTTCGGGTGCCAAAAGTTTAACCGCCTCATCATTGGTTGCAACTAATTTGATTTCTAGTAAATCATTCACTTTTATTATAGGATCAAAATTTTTTGATAGCTGAATATTTTCTTTTGGGAAATCTCCCTGAAAGTATGTTATCTTTTTTTCATTATTACATGAAAAAAGTATGAGTGCCAAAAGTGTAGAAAGATAACGCATTGAATAGACAGCGAATATACTATGAAGAACGCTTTCCTTTGAAAACAATTCTGAAAATAGCTTGTAAGAAATAATTGATGTCGGTAAAATATGGATTTCTTTTCTTGTCTTCCATGTAAATCGACTCAGCTTTTAAAACTTCATCTCTAGTAGTTCCGACTTCCAACGCAACGTAAGGAGGGATGCATCCAGGTTTGTGTAACTTGCGTTTTTCTTGAATTTCAGGATTCAAAGTATTAAAATAAGTTTGACTAACCGGACGAACACCAACTAATTTTAAATCTCCTTTCAGCAAATTGAAAAGTTGAGGTATTTCATCCAACCAAAATTTTCTCAACGTTATACCCCATTGCGCCATTCTGAAATCATTATTTATTTTTCCTTTGTCATTGAAACCATGATTAATAATCATGTATTCGTGCAAGAATTCGCTGTAAGGATGCATTGTTCGAAATTTGTAAATATTGAAAGGAACATTGTTCTTCCCTAATCTTTTCATTTTCAAAATAATACCCTCTGAAACTGTTACTTTGCTCGGGTTTGATATTCTCTTCAAAATGAATAAATGATAGCCTACTGTTAACGATTCAAAATGTATAATTTCAAAACCATTAAAAATAAATCTACCCAAGATTTCAGCCTTAGAATATAACCTTGGCGCACAATTAAAGGTTAACAACCGATACCACCTATACTTGGGTAAAATTCTTAAGAAAACAAAATAAAAAGCTCTTAAGAGTGTGCCGATTATTGGAGTTTTAAGGAATGTACGTTTAGATTTCCAATCATCAATTGTTTCCACCAGCCCTAGCACCAATTTTTCCGTATTAAGCGTCAAATCCTCATTAATTTTCCTTAAATGAACGTTTATATCCTCACTCTTATTAATGAAGTCACTCACTGCATAAAAAGATAGTTGATCGGTTTGTCGATGTATTTCTTTAAAAAGGTTTGAATAAAACTTGTAACTTTGATTGTGATTTTTGGGCGTTGTAAACAAGCGAACTTTGAATTTTTCGACAAAGAGAGCTAGTTTCTTACTAGAAGAAGCGGTGATAAATTTATAAGAGCCAGTTGTTGATTGACGGTTCATTGATTTGCTTACATCAATTTTGTTACGCGAAAGTAAAGTAAAGGATACAATTTACAACTAAAAAATTTTTATTTCAGAACATTTATTGAACTTTGCCAACAATTAACACTATGTTGAACAAGATTAACAAACTTCCAGCGTACTTAAAAGGTATAAAAAAACGAATTAAAATCCACGGTTTTTTCAAAACTTTTATCGAGCTATTTCGCTACAATAGATTTTATTTCAGTGTATTAAAAAAAAATGGACACAACCCTAATTTCAAGACAATTCTTTATCATACAGCATTCTACACTAAAGTTGTTAATTTATTCCCTGAATTAACACAAAAAGAGCTCATGTTTATAGTGCCAAGGAGCGTAACTCATGGATTGTATGCAAAGATTAAGTTAGATAGAACAAACCTCACTTATGACAAGTTTCACATGTACAAACATCTTTCGAACGGCAATATCAATACCTAAAATTCTTTTGGTAACAAATGAAAATTCTTAAAAAATCCAAGGGGAATATGAATTTGAAAACTTATTGTTGAGGTCTAAAGATGAAAGAATTTTAGTGAAACCAAGATTTTCGAATGGTGGTGTTGGTATTCATTTATTATCACCAAACGATACTTTATTACCCAATCATATCTATCAAACCTTTGTTATAATCATCTAGAGGTAATAAAATTACAAGGATCTGATTTTTGTGGAACAATTCGTTACGTACTATACAACAAAAGCGAAAATGAACGCATTCCCGTTGCAGCATCTATTTAGATGAACGGCGGAAAAATTACTGACCACATGGTAAACGGAGGCTCCTATTCTGCTTCTGGTAATTTGAATACTGGAAAACTTAAAAGTACAAGCCTAGATCGATTTGGCAATAAAACAATCGAAAATCCACTTACAAAAATCAAAGTAGATGGTTTCCAATTACCGCATTGGTCAACCTTGCTAAAAGTTGTTGATGAAACCGCAAGTGTTTTTCCTAAATTACCACTGATTGCTTTTGACCTGGCAATTACCGACGAAGGGGTTGTCGTACTTGAAATAAATGCAGGTTGCGGAACAGTTGCTGCTCAATTTAACAACGGATGGTTAAATCATCCACTTATTCAAGACAATTATTCAAACATCCCTGAACTAAATTTTTAAAAAATCTCACCTTTGATATATCACATTTTAAAATCTAAAATCCACACTGTTCGTATAACCGAAGCAAACATTGAATACAAAGGTTCAATAACAAGTTGATGAGGGCCTGATTGACGCCGCAAACATCAAAAAATACGAGCAGATTTGGGTGAATAATGCATCCAATGGTTCACGAATAACGACCTATGTTCTTCCTGGAGAAAGAGGAAGCGGAATGGTTTGTATGAACGGTGGAGCAGCACTACACGCGAAAGAAGGAGATACAGTACGCCTTTTAACCTTTTGTGAAGTAGATGATAAAGAACTGGAAACTTTTATTCCTCTTGTTGTTTTCACAGATGAAAAAAATCATGTGACTTCAGTGGAAGAATACAGATAAATTACAAAAATCCATTTATCAAAAGTCCAACAATCGAATTTTGGTTATTGGATTTTATTTTTAATACCGTTTGATTCTCTTGGGTTTGTGTTTCGATTTTTACTAACTCAGTCATTTCTTGAAGTTTCTTGTAAATAGGTGCGTTCAAAATCATGGATTTCCTCCAATCGTTTCCTGTTAATTTCAAAAGTGTTTTTAATTCTCCTTTCATCAAAAAAGATGTCTTGGAATTAGTTATTCGAATTTGGTTATTTGTGGAGTTCAGGAGAATTGTTGACTTCGAAATTCTCTCACTTTTGAATCTTAGATCTTTTTCAATGTTGAGCGAGGAGAATGTTGTTTGAAAATCATTTCGAGCTTGTTCAGAATCAAAATTAATGGACACTTGTATTCGTGGGACAATTTTCAATTCCTCTCCACTAATAAATTCTGAACCAAAATAATTCAGTGAAAGAAAATCGATATGCTCCACAGGAAGAGGTGTTTTCACCTTCAATTCAGTCAACATTTTTTGAATTGCCTGACCATTAATTACCGTTGAAAGATGAAGTGAATTGCTTTCTGACTCAATAATCTGAAAAGTTCTATCCTTTTGATGTTGAAAATCGAACTGCCAAAATCCAGAAAAACTATTGAATTTCCAACTAGACAATTCTTTACCGAAAAGAATATGCTTCGATTCAACTAAACTAGCTTTCTGATTTTGTTGTTTTACGACTTTATTTGTTTGCTTTAGAATAGATACAAGTTCATTTGTGGGTGCAGACTTTTGATTAAGAAACAAATAAGTTAAACCCTTTATATCAATCCTGTAATTTTTCCCATCGTTAACTTGTAGAAATTCGGTTGGTTTATCAGACGGATATCGAACAACAGAAAAGGAAGAGTCACGAGTCTGTAATTCCAAAATCTCAATATTACTCAGTGGTTTCCAATTATAAAACGCAACATCAATTGATGATTGATTGTCTCTTTGCAGGCTACTCAAACGCTCGAATTGAGCATTTTCTTTATCTCGAAAAAATAAATCAAAAGCAACTTTTTGAAATAGACCAGCAGTGTTGATGGTCAGAACAGATGTCGTTGCTTTGGGATAAGAAGAATAAAAGGATTCGAGTTCCTTATCGTTTTTGCTATCAAAAATTTCAACGGCTGACACAAAAACCGATGCAGTAAAAACAAGAACTAACGATTTACGGAAGAGAAACATGCGCTGTAAAATTAATGCAATCCCTATTTGTTTAATTTTGGGCATGAAGAAATTGGTAAGATTTATATTTTGGCTGGCTGGCTGGAAAATCGATGAAACAGGCCCTAAAGTACCTAAAGCTGTTATAGTTGTTGGTCCTCACACCTCTAATTGGGATTTTATTATAGGCAGGCTTTCCTTCATACTATATGGTTTAAAAGGAAGATACTTGGTTAAAAAAGAACTTTTTTTCCCTCCTTTGGGTTGGTTTTTAAAATGGATTGGTGCTATTCCTGTTGATCGAAAACAAAAAAGTAATTTAACTGAAGATGTTGCAAAATTATTTGATAAAACTGATTCCTTGTATATTGTTTTCTCTCCTGAAGGTACTCGCGATTATAATCCAAATTGGAAAAAAGGTTTCTACTACATTGCTCAGAACGCCAAAGTTCCAATTTATATCTGCTACATGGATTATGAGAAAAAAATTGGAGGTTTTCATTCCATTTTAGAACCAACAGGAGATGTGGACAAAGATATCGAATACATCAAAAGCATCATGCGTCAATACAAAGGTAGGTTTCCAGAAAAAGGAGTTCGTTAGAAACTTAAAATTTTACTTTTTCTTGATTTGTCCTGTTTTCTTGTCGTAACCGTACGGACAATGTTTGCAACCACTTTTGCAACAATAACCTCTTTTTAGATGATATGCTTCTGTAAAAACAATGTATCCTTCCTCACTGAGGTAGTAATCTTGGTTTGATAACGCAGACTTTTTCGAAAATCCTGATAAATCCTCTGACATGACAAAAATCGATACTTTACTTAAAATGTTGGATAGAACAACCCTAACTGAGTGTGTATTGCCCTTGCAAAACAATAAAAATTTCAAATTGTTCGCAAGAAGGGATGATTTAATTCACAATGAAATTTCTGGAAACAAACTCAGAAAGCTAAAACACAACCTTTTATTGGCCATCAACCAAAAAATTAAAACGATTGTAACTTTTGGAGGAGCATATTCAAATCACTTATTGGCCACTGCATCGGCTTGTCAACTTGTTGGACTGAAGTGTATTGGAATCGTTCGCGGAGATGAACTTAAATGCGATTCAAACGCCGTTTTAGCAAGATGTTCTGAACTGGGTATGGAATTGAAATTTGTGAGTAGAACTGATTATAGCACATTGAAAAAAGAAAATGGAATTGGTGACCTTGAAGGTGAAAATGTTCTTTTTATTCCTGAGGGTGGAGCAAATTTATTAGGTGTAGAAGGTGCAAAAGAAATCCTTGATGGACTTCCGGCTTTTGATATTTATTGTGTTGCACAAGGTACGACCACCACAAGCATTGGTTTATTGCACGCGATTCCAGAACATTCAGAATTGTGGGTAGTTCCAGTTTTGAAAGGTTTTGATAGTGTTAAAGAAATAACTGAAATTGACCCAACTGTTAGCAACAAATTGAATCAACTAAGGATTTTAGATGAATTTCATTGTGGGGGCTATGGAAAAAGCACCAAGGAACTCCATGAATTCATCAGCAATTTCAATGGACAAAATGAAATGAAAACAGAATTTGTTTACACCGGAAAAGCACTTTTTTCGTTAAGTCAACTCTTATCAGAAAACAATTTTACAGAAAAAAGGGTTCTCTTTGTGCATACGGGTGGTCTTTGGGGCATCTATTTAGACACACAAAAAGTTTAATTTTTGATTGGACTCAATTTCTTAATAATGCGAATCAAGAGTTAAATTGCTAAGTAAATGAATGCTGATGCAATTTTTCCGAATACATGAACAAGTAATCCTTTTGTAGATCTTACTTCACTAGCATTTTGAATACCTGTTTTCCTA
>Ga0169931_10006462_pt1 | contig 17655 bp, 13 predicted proteins | sample Kivu_15m_20L_FD_129675 | JGI IMG/M metagenome (GOLD analysis project Ga0169931, IMG submission 129675) | Freshwater microbial communities from Lake Kivu, Western Province, Rwanda to study Microbial Dark Matter (Phase II) - Kivu_15m_20L... | ecosystem: Environmental > Aquatic > Freshwater > Lake...
CTGTCCGGCAACCAAGCTTCATCGTTGTCATTGTAGTTGCTGTCACTGATTTCTGGGTGAATCGTAGCCTTCGTTCGCATGACTCGTCGAACTTCAGAGAGTACGAAACCCTCGACAGACCAAATAATCAGAATAAAACGACCTATGTTGAAGGCCCTATATGCTTTCACCTGCATCTCTCCCTTGATGGAACTATACAAGGTTACTTGGATATTGGATATGCCTCGATGCTTTTTGTTTCGTCTGCACAGACAACCACGTTTTTAATAAAGTCTGCGTATTAGCAAGTACCAAAGTGTCTACCGCCGGTCCGCCGTGCTATACAGTGGTACCAAGTATCTCCTGCTGGGGCCTGCTGGTTACGACGCAACAGTCAACAACAGTACGACGCTCTTTGGACAAACGATTTTTCATTGCGAGCTCTTATCAGCAGATCGAACATGGCGCCTCCTGGATCGGCTCATAGCGCATTTGGACTCGGTGGATTGGTTCTTGTGGGTGGAACAATCGGATACTTCAAGAAGAGCAGCAAGGCGTCTCTTGGGGCCGGCATTGTGTTTGGAGGACTATTGATTTCTAGTGGTGTCATGATTTCGAAGGGTGATCACGTTTATGAGGGGCACTTGTTGGCTTGTTCTACAAGTGGTGTTATGACTTTGGCCATGGGCCATAGATTTTTAAGTACAGGGAAGTTTATGCCATCAGGTGTGATTGCAATACTAGGTGCTATTGCTACTGGATATCACATACAAAAAGCTTTGGAATGGAGTCCAACAGGAAAAACCTAATTTATGTTGTCTCAAATATATATCGTTAAAAAGAAATTAACAAATTAGTACGATTTTACTTAGAATGAGAACATCCTGCTCATTAGGTACACCCGGTCCGCATTAAGAAACATAGAAATTATTAGGACTTCTAGCTTTAGCCCCGACATAAAAATTGTCTAAGAATCCGGGAAGATAGGCTCATGTAAGGCTTTCATTATTTCTAAATATTCAACTCCCCGATGTTGCTCTGGGTCCGGTAACCTGTGAGAGAATTCTTTCTCGTCCCATTCATGTTCCCATTCATGTAAATATCGAAATGAACCTTTTATATAAGCTTGATTTTTCCTTCCATCTAGATGGATGATATGACCACCAACATCTGATGGTAATTCTGCAGGTTTAAATGAAAGTAAACCACGACCCCGAAATGTAACATTCTGTATACAATATCTGCCCTTTAGACTTTTATCGCTGGAAGCACAAGGCCCGTGGACGTTTTTACTTTTAGGCTGAAAGTACAAGTTGACCGCCGCGATACCATCCTGTGATACAGAGCATGGCATCCAATGGCATGATTTCGTATCACTGCTAGTTTGATCAGAGGTTGGTTGGCTCATTTTTTATGAGCATCAGCATGAAATCTTTTCTTCGTGCTCAATGGCTCAATTGGTCTCTTCAGTATGTATGTAGACATCATCGTATATATAGTGCAGTAAGGCTAGCTAGTCTATGTAACTAGCCACAGAGTAATATCTTTGTTTAGTACTATGAGCTACTTACTGGTATATCTTTAGATAGTATCGATATATTTTTCGTGTCAAGCTCACAAATTGATTTAGTTCTTGTAATACCTCATATGTTGTTGACTAAAGCGCAGACGGCAATGGCTTCCAAACTTATACGAGCATCTGCATTTTCCGGCCATTTCGGCCAAGCCATGGTCTCTGTGTCATTACCAAAGAGGAAAGCTCATATCATTCCATTACTTTCAAGTACTCATAATACTTTCTCAACGATCAAGGTCCCTGTTCCAGAGCCACCAACATCCAACCACCCTTTTAAAAAGGTTGACGGAGCTAAAGGCTCTCTTATATACACAGAAACAGATGAGGCTCCTGCCCTCGCTACATTCAGCTTGTTACCTATACTATCAAAATTTTCCGCTATTAGTCTTGTCGATGTTGTACCATGTGACATTTCTCTAGCTGGTAGAGTACTAGCAGCATTCCCTGAAAAATTGAAAGAGAACCAACGTGTCCCCGATAACTTAGCCTACTTAGGAGATTTGTGTAAAAAGGTTTGTTTAACATAACTTTGCAACTTTGGCTCATCGGATTCTTATTGTCTACATTTTCTTACATTTGGATTATTTCTAAGCCTGACTCAATTATCATCAAACTTCCCAACATATCAGCCTCCATTCCACAACTCGAAGATTGTATCAAGGAGCTTCGTTCAAAGGGCTATGATGTACCACTATATCCTAATGAACCGAAAAATGATGACGAGCTCGACGTAAAGAAAAGATACGCTTCTGTGTTAGGCAGTGCTGTGAATCCTGTTTTACGTGAGGGAAATTCAGACCGTCGAGTTGCGCAACCTGTCAAGGCTTACGCTCAAAAAAATCCTCATAAAATGGGAATCTGGAGTAAGGCATCTCGTACCCACGTAGCTCATATGGATAAGGGTGATTTCTTCGGCAGTGAGAAGTCGATGGTAGCTAGTAAGGCCACTGATGTGATTATCGAACATGTATCAGCTGATGGAACCGTTCAGATCTTAAAAAAGTCCGTGCCATTATCAGACGGGGAGGTCTTTGATGCGGCCACTATGAGTATCAAAGAACTTTGCAGCTTTTATGAGCGTGAGATACACGACGCTAAGAGGGCCGACATCCTTTTGAGTCTCCATCTAAAAGCTACGATGATGAAGGTTTCCGATCCAATTATGTTTGGCCATTGTGTTCGAGTGTACTTCAAAGATGCCTTTGCTAAGCACGGCTCTTTACTGGAATCAATCGGAGCAAACCCTAATAATGGGTTGGGATCAATTTTCAAGACGATCGAGAGCAAACTCTCATCTGACCAAGCCAAGCTAGTCAAGGCTGACTTTGAAGCATGTTACGAAACAAGGCCATGGATAGCTATGGTGGACTCTGCAAAAGGAATTACGAATCTCCATGTACCGAGTGATATTATCGTAGATGCTTCAATGCCAGTTGTGATGAGAGACTCTGGTCAAATGTGGAATAGAGACAACGAACTCGAAGATGTTAAGTGCCTGATTCCAGACGTAAGTGAATGTAAAGGTACCATAAATTATTTCATTAGTTTACATGTCTTGGTATTACTATTTCCGTCATTTCTTACAACCACCAATAGAGGAGCTACGCCACCATGTATCAAGAAATGATCAGTTATATCAAGAGTAATGGACAGTTTGACGTCGCGTAAGTACCCCAATTATGTATACTATAGTAAAAGTACGCAAAATATCTCTTCTCTTATCAGTGGTCCTATCGTCTGCAGCACCATGGGAAATGTATCAAATGTTGGCTTGATGGCACAAAAGGCTGAAGAGTACGGATCCCACGATAAAACGTTTGAAGTGGCATCACCAGGAATAATTCGAGTGAGAGATAAGAACTCTGGAGAGGTATGTATATCACTTCGTCTTGCTTATGAGGCTTTGATTCCAAGACGGTAACTCCGATATCCACCTTTCCCAGGTTTATTTTGAACATGCCGTTGAAAAGGGAGACATTTGGAGAATGTGCACGACTAAGGATGTGGCTATTAAAGATTGGGTGAAATTAGCAGTCAATCGGGCCAAAGCAACTGGTGCAAGAACCATCTTTTGGTTAGACTCAAAGCGTGCTCATGATCGTGTCCTTATAGACAAGGTGAACAAATATATCCACGAGTATGATCTCTCAGGACTTGATATTTCTATAATGAAACCGGTCGATGCGATTCGAGTATCGATGGAGAGGGCTACAGATGGGAAGGATACAATATCTGTTACCGGAAATGTTCTTCGCGATTACTTGACGGTACGCATTTGAATCGTTCATGTCATCTTTTTCTGTGAAAATTGTCGACGCTGGAAGATGTTTACCTTAATCCTTTTTTTAGGACCTCTTTCCTATTATTGAGCTTGGTACGTCTGCCAAGATGCTTTCGATTGTTCCTCTACTTTCAGGAGGTGGCCTATATGAAACAGGCGCTGGTGGATCGGCTCCCAAGCATGTGCAACAATTTGTGAAAGAAGGGCATCTGAGATGGGACAGTCTGGGAGAGTATCTTGCAACAGCAGTTGCTTTCACCCATCTAGCTGAGGTTTCTGGAAACACAAAAGCTGCTACGTTGGGTAATTGTCTAAATAAGGCAGTCGGCAGGATTTTAGTTAACAGAAAAAGTCCATCTCGTCGTGTAAAAGAAATCGATAACCGAGCGACTAATTTCTACGTGGCATTGTATTGGTCTGAATATCTCGCTGAGAAAGATCCCTCGTACAAGGAAATTTTCCAGAAGCTTAGCAGTGGTCGAGGAGAAATCGTAGAGGAATTCAAGAAGTGTCAAGGTGATCGCGTCGATCTTGGAGGCTATTATCTATTCGACTACAATAAGACCCATGATGCGTTGAATCCATCACATACTCTCAATAGCATTTTGAATGAATAAACTACATATCGGCGTTGAAAGGGTGAAATTGTCGTATGGAGATATGGCGCGAAATTAAGCTAAATTAACCAAAGTGGTTTTACACTCTGTTCTTTGTCTATTTTTACAGTTATCTGTATGTTGTAATGCTTCATGCAAGCAAGGCGGTAATCATTAATAGTTGACATCACATCGATAAGTAAGATTGTGAATAATTAAGATGGCTCCAATGACTTTGCGAGTTCCGGATATTAATGAGGTACGAGTCTCGGAATCGAAGAAAAAGATAAGAGAAGAGGGCGATGCCTTAGACGAAAGTTTCGGTTTTCAGAGATATTGTGTGACGAATGGTAACAAGGAAAGTAGAAGAGGCTGGATATTCAACATGATCGCGACGGTGAGTACAGATGCCTGGATGCTCCCATTTCATTGAAATGCTCTCAGAAATTAAGATCCTGTTCTTCTATTAGACTATACCGCAAAGTAACGGAACCTTAGGAAGCTCAGACTTTTCAGCAACAGTACCAGAAAGAGCAGGACTAGACCTTTATTTCCTTGCTATTGATGGATCTACTTTCAAAGCTACTGTATTCCACGATCCTTATTTTTATGTTGTTCCAAAAATTCCATCTTATTACGCTGATTCAGTGAGCTATACGCATTACCAGGAAGAGCACTCTATCTTCTACGAAACTTTAGTGACTACCTTGTTAAAATCATTCGAATCTCGTGGACTTAAGGCTGTCGAAATTGTTCATAAAATAGATTTGGACGCACCCAACCATTTAGGATCGTTAGGCGCAAACGGACAGACTATGTTAAAACTTACCTTCAACACAGTTCAGCAACTGATGGACATTCGAAACTCCCTTCAAAGTAAGGTCAGGTCAAATCAGAAACGAGAAAGCGATCTCAAAAATACATGGACTTTTCAACCATCAAACTTATCATATCATCGAAATAATGATCCTTTGGAATCTCTTATTGATATACGAGAATATGATGTCCCGTATGTAGTCCGTGTGTGTATAGATTTGAATATTAGAAGCGGTGCGTGGTATACCGTTACACCACATCATCACGACATTGGTGTCACGTTGTCAAATCAAGATGTCGAAAAAAAGGCGAATCCAACATTCCTCGCGTTCGATATTGAATGTACAAAAGCTCCTCTTAAGTTCCCAGATGCCGCTGTTGACTCTATATTCATGATCTCTTACATGGTAAATGGACAAGGCTTCCTCATTCTTAGTAGACACGCTGTTGGTGCAGATGTTAGTGACTTCGAGTATACTCCAAAACCTTCATGCCCTGGACCATTCAAAGTTTTCAATGAACTGACTGAAAAGGATCTCATTCATAGATTCTTGGATGAGTTTGTACGCGTCCGCCCACAGATCGTAGTGACATATAACGGTGACTTCTTCGATTGGCCTTTTCTGGAACAGCGAGCAGCTCTGTATGGCCTTGATTTACGCACCCTTATCGGCATCGAACGCTCTGGCGAGGATGATGACGGTGAATACCGTGGAAAATGTTGCGTACATCTGGATGCGTTTAATTGGGTGAGGAGAGATTCATACTTACCGCAAGGAGCGCAAGGCCTTAAGGCTGTTACGAAGTACAAAATGGGATATGATCCTGTTGAGGTGGAACCCGAGGAAATGGTTCGATATGCTAGAGAGAGACCAGTTCATATGGCGACTTACTCTGTCTCGGATGCAGTTGCCACATACTATTTGTATGAGAAATACGTTCATATGTTTATCTTCTCACTTTGTACTATTATACCCATGTCACCGGAAGATGTTCTTCGGAAAGGAAGTGGAACGCTTTGCGAGGCTTTATTGATGGTGCAAGCTTGCGCTAAAAATATAATTTGTCCAAATAAAGAAACTGAAGCTGATGCCAAGTTTTATGAAGGGCATCTTTTGGAATCAGAAACGTATATAGGTGGGAAAGTTGAATGCCTTGAAACTGGCGTTTATCGTTCAGACCTTGAATATACCTTTGATCTTGTTCCGAGTGCGTTTGAAGAATTAATAAAATCTATTGATAGGGATCTGAACTTTGCGATTCAAGTTGAAGGAGGATTCGATCCATTAAAGGTTAGGAACTTAGATGAGGTGAGAAATACGTTTTTTCATCGCATTAATTTCTATATTTTAAATGTCTTCTAAAACTAAAACGAATGTTGCTTGAAAAGGTTCGATCACAAATTGTTGGCCAACTTGAGCTCTTGAAAAATGACCCGAAAAGAGTTGAAAAGCCGAATATATATCATCTTGATGTAGGGGCGATGTATCCAAATATCATTCTTACTAATCGGCTACAACCTTATGCCATAGTTGACGACTCCACTTGCGCAGCCTGCGATCATAATCTCAGCAAAAATAATTGCAAGCGAAAGATGAATTGGATTTGGCGTGGCGAGTACAATCCCTCTACTAGAGGCGAATACGAGCAAACGAAAAAGAGACTAGAAAGGGAGACATTCGCAGATGGACGGAGTTTCGTCAACATGTCGGATAAGGAGCGAAGTACTTTAATCTCCAATCGTCTGAAACAGTATGCGAGAAATGCGTACAAGAAAATGAAAGTCACCGAAGAAACGAGTAGGATAGATACTGTTTGCATGCGAGAAAACGATTTTTACATAAATACTGTTCGTGAGTTTCGAGATAGGAGATACGATTATAAAAAACTTACAAAGAAATGGGGACAGATGGTTGGAGCTGCGACAGATCCTTTATCCAAGAAGGAGGCCGAAGACAAAGTTGTAATCTACGACTCTTTACAAGTCGCACACAAGTGCATTCTGAACAGCTTCTATGGTTACGTGATGAGGAAAGGAGCAAGATGGAGATCTATGGAAATGGCGGGAATAGTGACCAAAACAGGCTCTGATATTATCACTGAAGCAAGGAAGCTTATCGAACAAGTCGGACGCCCCTTAGAACTAGATACAGATGGAATTTGGTGCATCCTCCCCCAGAGTTTTCCGACAAGTTTTGTTTTCCATTTCCAAGACGGTTCGAAGATGAAGTTAGACTATCCCTGTACAATGCTGAATAGTGTTGTTCATCAGTCCTTCACCAACCATCAATACCAATATCTCATAGATCCATCAAAAAGAATATACGAAACCAAGAGTGAATGCTCTATCTTTTTTGAACTTGATGGGCCACATCGCTGCATGGTTCTACCTGCTAGTACAGACGAAGGTCGACTCCTTAAAAAACGCTACGCTGTTTTCAATATGGACGGAACTCTTGGAGAACTCAAAGGGTTTGAATTGAAACGCCGTGGTGAGCTTGAGCTAATAAAAACATTCCAAAGTCAAGTTTTTGAGAGGTTCTTGAATGGAAATTCACTGGAAGAATGCTATGAGAGTGTTGCTGAAGTGGCAAATAATTGGATAGACATATTAGATACGCAAGGTGGTCCCTTGGATACGGATGAGCTGATGGATTTGATCTGTGAAAATAGAAGCATGAGTAAGCACCTTGAGGATTATGGGGATCAGAAGGGTACATCTCAGACGACAGCACGTAGGCTCGGAGAATTCCTAGGCGCGGACTTTATCAAAGATAAAGGCTTAAACTGCCGTTTCGTAATTGCTGAATATCCTCATGGAGCACCGGTAACTGATCGGGCTATCCCAACAGTGATATGGAAAGCGGAGCCGACAGTAAGACGGTTTTATCTTCGTAAATGGCTTAACATGCCTGGTTTACAAGATGATGATCTTGATATTCGAAAGATATTAGATTGGGGTTATTACAAGGAGCGATTAGGGAAAACTATCCAGCGTATCATAACCATACCTGCGGCCCTTCAAAATATCCCGAATCCAGTCCCTCGTATCGCTCATCCTGAGTGGCTTCAAAAGGAAGTACGTAGAAAAAATGACCGTTTCCAACAGCAATCGATTAAAGATGCTTTCCGTGTATCTCTTCCAACGGCATCAACGCAGAATGAGCAAAGCCTGACCTTTGTAGATATAGAAGATATTAGGTCAAGGAAGGGATTACCAGTAGGAAAACCTGTTGTCCATAGGCTCAAGAATGACTTTGGGAAAGACCGTAACAATAAACTTCATGAGAAAAGCATGAACATAGAAGATGAAGCTCGAACAATGCCGATAAAAATTTCTTTAACATCTGATAATTTCCAACTTTGGCTTTCTTCTAAGAAAAAAAGCTGGAAGAAATCTCAAACAAGTGGTAAGCGTCGAACCAATGGTGATATGAAGGTTGATCCAACAGTCATCAGTAAGAAATCTCGTAAAAACGCTGGTGATATCGAAGGATTCCTTCGGGAAGCATCTTTGGCGCTGACCCAACACGAGTTGCATATACTAGAGATAAGAGAAGTCTCAGGAAATGATTCTAGTATCTATGGATTCAATTCTCGTGGGCATTTCATTGCATGGGTATTATTGCCGACTGGAAACCTGCAAAAGATTCAACTGACGGTTCCGAGAATTTTCTTCATAACAAGCCGAGCGCCACTAGCAGAGTCCTCCTCCTCTGAAGCTACTGTGAAACGAGTTGAAAGATATCTTCCTCATAATCAAAGTGCAAATTATACTTATGAAGTCACTTTATCTGAGAGTGACTTTCGACATGGTTATTGGTTTGAAAAAATTTTCTCCATTGATGAGATCGCTACCATGGAATCATTCTACGAGCTAAGCACTCCGCTTATCTTCAGGTCGCTTCTAGAGATAGGTTCCATCGCGCGGATCAGACCTCAAGCTGCAGCTAAGGCGAGTAAGGATATTTTCGACTTGAAGCGCATTGATAAACCTGTTGAAGGTCAATATTTACATCGCGGCATGAAATACAGACGCTTTTTCTTTTACGAAAGTCTTCATAGTCGATCCAAAATAGGTCTTGTTGCTTTATTCGCCTTAGATGAAAACGACGCATACTCATCAAAAGATGGTTTCGATGTTACTGATCCTCATAGCTCGGACCCTGGAACTTTTCCGTTGAATGTTATTAGCTATGTTTGGATAGTGAAACCTGGTGCAGAAAAGGGACAGCGCAACATATCTAAGAGGAGATGTATAGATATATTTTCTGATCTAGTCCATACAATTGTTGACGCAGCCAATATCGAGTCGGCATCTGAGTATAAATGCCTTTCTCTAGAATCTTCATGTCAGTTAAGGAGCCTGAGCTTCGTTGATCGCGATAAAGAAGCCTACGAGGAATTGCAAGAGATTCTTACTGCTTATCTTCAAGGAAATAGTGGCCCAACTATTATGCTATTAAATAGTGTCAAAAATCCGAATCTTTTGAGGAAAAGTGTACCAAGCCTCACTTCGTTTCCTTTGGTTCATATGCCCTTCCCCCCTGGACTTGATCATAATCCATCCACATCATCCCTTCCATCTCTAAATTGGGAGCCTCAAGCGGTACAATTTTGTTTTGAGGCTGTACTGTATCTCGGTTTAGTTTCATATCCTGAAAAAGTTTCTTACGCTCGTTTTGGAAACGTGCCTTTAAGTAATCTAGGCTATGATCCTGCTGTTATGGTATTTGATGTATTATTTTCTCGACAGCTGCGTAAAAGTCGCTCATTGTTGTGGGTTAGTGAACATGCCGGATATCCAGATACTGGTCGAGGGTCTTCCTATTTTTCTTCTAATAATCGTACTGCTGGTAATTTTTTAGAGGCTTGCTTCTCAGATTGTTCCGTGGATGTCAATGAAATTTGGGGTGATGACAACAATGACTGGAATGAGGTTATACGGTATCCTGGGATATATCGCACGATATGCGTTGAAATCAATGTCTATAACTTAGCCGTCGCTGCTTTGACGGATATCGACGCTTTCAAGTTTGGTGCTGCATCTGGAAGTCTCGTGATGCTCGAGAAGTCCAGTAACGTAATTGACTCGATGGGGGGAAGTATTTTAGGTGACGAGATGAGTACCGCCTTATCACTTTCGGTTCTACAAACCCTGATACAAACATGGCTCCGTGATGTTTCGGATCGAAATATTGTTTGTGCAGACAAGCTATTGAATAATCTTTACAGATTCGTGAGTTCACGCGAGTCTTCGTTAAGTGATCCTGCATTACATCGTGTGATGTTGACTCTGATGAAGTCGAAATTTAATCGCCTCCTCGGAGACTTTGAGCGACTAGGATCGAAAATTATATTCGCTGACTTCACTCGCGTGATCATCGCAACGAATAAAACATCATTTCATGAAGGCAAAGAATATTTAGATTTTGTGTTGAAAACAATTCAGAAAAATCAAGATCGCCACGCTGCTTCTCTCTCGCTATGTCCAAATCATTTTTACTGTAACTTTCTATTTCTCGATGAAAACAATTTCAGCGGCATTCGCTATGAGAATCGCGATCTGGATGACGGCGATGAGGTTGAGTGGGTATTTCCTATCGAAATCGAAAATGAATCTGAAAAATTTCTCACTTCCATTGTACCGACTTACGTCAGCGGCTGGAATATGGTTTACTACTTACCTCAAGGAGCTCCGCAGGAGTATTTCCTTGGAGCTATTTCACGTTTTATCAAAGACACCTATCGCTTTCAGGTCGGATTAGATTTGGATGATGAGAATCACTACCTTGAAAGCGTTGTACGATACAAACATAGTTTGTTATCAGATGAACTCTCTGAATATCTAACGAAAGCAGTCGCTGAACTCATGTCTGAAGGCCTTGATCCTTCACCAGAAAAGTTTCCTCTGCTTCCGGGATCTCATTTATCTTTGTCTATTCCAGTTCTTGAGTTCGTCAAGAATGTGCTTGTTGTCTTGGAACTTGATAACGATACTGAACGTGCTGTTCATATCCTGAAGAAAAGTCTTCTAGCACAAATAGGTTTAGAAGAATACGCCGCTGAAGTGAAATGGGTTAACCCATGCGCTAGTTTTATTCTGCGTGACGTTTTCTGTAGGAAATGTTTTCAGTGTCGTGATGTAGATCTTTGTGTTTTTCCTCACCTAGAAGATATGAGTAAACTTGAATGGTTGTGCACTGACTGTCAAGAGCCCTATGATCCTGAATATATAGAACTGCGCTTGATCCAAAGGATTGAAAAGAATAGTATCCGTTACCAATTACAAGATTTACGGTGCTCAAAAACTCAAGTTTTGTCCACACGAGCGCTCAGCCGTCTTTCCATTTATGCCGAGAATCTCAAGACGGATGTTTCGAGGGATGATGTGTTTCATGAATTGAGGATTCTTCGTAATCTAGCCGAATATTATCGTTTGGAATGGCTTTATGAAACTTGTGATCGTTTTTTGAACAGACAATAGGCGTACATGTGATTTATTTAAACTTTTTCTTTTACACTCGTGGATTAGAGTACTAGATCATCAACTTGTATTCATCAGGTTCGTTTCCTCGAAGTTTCCACCGACAGATGTATAAGGTACGTAGGATGGGATTGATATTCGTTCAGTGTCTGGAAATAACGAAATAATATCTCGAATAGATCGTTCTACACAAACTCAACGACAGTGTAAGATGAAACAAGAATGGACACTTTTTGTGCAGTAATCAAGCTACACAGGCGTCACAATATCTTACCAATAACATCTAAAACAAATAAGCATTCATAGGGTTCCAAGAGCCCAAGTCCATTATATAGTTCACTGAAAGCTTCTTGAGCATCCGCTAAGGCTCCGCAATGTCTCCATGCGCAGCTACAGGATAGGAACATTTCACGGTGTAAGGATGATACTGGATACATATAGAGCCTTCCTCCTTTTTGTTCCTATGCATTGAAAATCAGGTTGCGTACCTTCCCCAATCATATCCAATCACTGCTCTCTCATCCTGATCATGGACAAAAGATCGAAGTACATAACATGCTTGTGGGAATTCATGAATTAAGATTGGATCTCTCAATATCTCTCTCATGGCATCCCATTGATAATCCATGGCGAGTAACTTGAGATAAAGAACAATTTGTAATGCATGAATGATGGTATCGCGTGAGGAACTACTACTACTCATCATGGAAGGTTTTGCTACATGTAAGTCATCAATCAATCTCCAGTTGGGTATCCGTTGATGGAAATGCTGATACATAATTTCGTTGTAGGATAATATGTTGCTTGTTGCACCTTCTTCTTTTTCATCATTGATCCGACCCTGGTAACCACTCCCTAATGTTTTAACAGACTGTCCCCATGGTGATGATAATGATGGATTATTATTTGTATGGGTATTTTTGGTGAAAAAAATGTCATCCCTTATAGATATGATTATTGCAAGGAAAACGCAAGCAAAGATAAAAATGAGACACTCTTGGATATCTTTCAAGCACATGTCCAAGAAAGGTTTATCTTTTCTCTCTCTTGCATTCTCCTTCTTCTTGTAGTAGTCAAATCTATAAGGAATGACATGTTCATCAGTATCATCCAATCTACTATCAAAAAATGGGCTTCTGTGACGGGAATAAACTGGACTGCATTTTTGAGCTTCATGATAGTGGGAACACTTCCATTGTTTGTGAAATAAATGACTTTGATGGTTTGGATATGAGATGAAAGATGCTGCTCTATAAGTGTCAATCATCCCGAGAAAAAGACTGAGTATAGAGTAAGTAGCCTGAGAACATCAAGTATCGCCGATAGGCATCAAATCTGTCCGGGCGTCCGGGCTCGTCTCTCCAGAATGACCGGGTGTTATTTTTTGTAACCGGAATCGTCGGGGGACCAATTATGTATTCTTCCCTCCAGTCAATAAACCCACAGCTGAAGTAATAATAATATAAAGCTTTTTGCAATCGACATTTCAATTGTTTTTATCACACAACATAAAACGAGGGAAGTTCATTTAGACACCATTCAGAAGTATCTCCATAGACTATAAAATATGAGCTTACCTGTAAATATTCCTATATTAAAACATGCTGAGGAAGCGAAGGCACAGGGTATTAAACTCAAAGATTCTACACCTATATGTGTAATTGTTGTAGGAATGGCTGGAAGTGGAAAGACAACTCTCATGACAGCTTTACAACGTAGTTTTGATAATACCTCACAGCAAGAACAAGACCAACAACAAGAACAACAACAACAACAGGATGAGTCTAAGATAATAGTGTCACCTCATAGAAGAGGATATTGCCTAAATCTGGATCCTGCAACAAAACTAGTACCTTATGATGCAAGTATTGATATACGTGATGTTGTCGACTATCAGGTAAGGAAGTATGAGATTTTTATATACACACATCCTCAATGCATAACCTGGTACATGTAAAAGGGGATGATATACTGACAAACATTTATTTTTTAAAAAAAATATATTTATATATGTATGAAAATTGTTCTAATTCATGGTTCGAAAAATAGCAAGTTATGAAACAACATAATCTTGGACCAAATGGTGCAATAATGACAAGTTTAAATCTTTTTACTACCAAGTTTGATCAAGTGATACATATATTAGAACAACGAGCTTTTGTGAATCAATCTTCTACAATAAATGTATTGAAGGAGGACGAAATATCTACTCCTACTCCTCCAATCAAACTACAAGATCATAATAAGAAAGCATTAGATTATATACTTGTGGATACACCTGGACAAATTGAAGCTTTTACATGGAGTGCATCTGGATCTATTGTTACAGAAGCTTTGGCAACATCTTTTCCAACGATATTGGCATATGTTGTGGATACACCTCGATGTGTCAATTCACTCCATACATTCATGTCGAATATGTTGTATGCATGTAGTATGATGTTCCGATCTAGATTACCCCTAGTCGTGGTATTTAATAAATGTGATGTTGTAGGTTCTGAAGTTTGTATGGAGTGGATGAGTGATTATGAGACATTTCAAGATGCTATGGATACCTTTATTACTACTACTTCATCGAGAGATGGATATTATGCATCGTTAACTCGTAGTCTATCCTTAGTCCTAGATGAATTTTATAGCACTCTTAAACGAGTTGGTGTTAGTGCAGTTACGGGCTATGGTATTGATACGTTTTGGGATACAGTACGAATGTGTTGCGATGATTATGAAGATGATTATGTTGAGGATCTCAAATTGCGTGTGAATGAGCAAAGGACGAAACAAGATGCCCTCGCTCGTATAAATATGAATCGATTGCGATTGGATTTAGAGAATGATGATGATAAATGATGATAGAAGTATTTGTCAATAGTGTTCGGATATGTAGTAAACTAATCGTTTTAAAACTTAATGTCAGACTTGAATGCATGATAGCCATAGAATACGTTAAAAGTCTTTTTTTTTTACTTTTCTCGGTAGTTTTAATTCGTGAAACCATGTGAAGATAGAACCGATATGGGCAGGGCTTCCTAGTAACTCGGCACATTGTAGGAGAAGGGAGACTTCAAAGCGGCCCCCAGTGGGAAACTGACGAGAAGGGTGGTTTGTGGGTTAGTGTGAGGGTCGTCCCATAACTCAAAAAACTCGAGTTTTTTTTTTTCCAACTCGAGTTATAGCCGCATTTCAAAAATCGATCCAAGATGCTTATCGGATCAAGAGAAAGAAACTTGGAGTGGTGCATGCCCATGAACTCTCAGGCTTGAACTCATCACTTATGTACTTGTAAGCAAGTTTTTCCCACATTTGATTCACACATACGGCCTTGTTATCAAGTACTTGGCGTTCCTCTTCTTTAACTGGTGTCGAATAAATCTCGATCAAAATGTCCAAAGTTTCTTCGTCGATGGTTAGCATTATGATCCTTGCTACTGTGTTAACAGAAATCTCGTTCCAAGAAACAGGAGCACCATCAACATCAATAGTTTTGTTGATACAGTTTCAATAAATGTGAAGACAAAATCTTTCCTCTGTTGGAGATGATTCTTCTCTCCTCAACATCATCTTTATGTGAGAGCTGAAAATCCAAGTTTCTTTTTTCGAATTCCTTTCGCTGAATTATGATATCCTTTGCTCTCGTCGCTGTAACTTTGTTGTCGCCACTCATCCAGACCTTTTTTACCATTTTCTGACAGAAGCTTATTAAAAAAAAACAGATCCCATGTGTGTACTCTTCATCCGTTTCTTCTTATCATTAGGCAACAAGAATGTCACAAACAGCTTCCATGACCACTTCATCTTATTCTTGTTGAATCCTTTTTGAACAAAACAAACATTTTGTACATTTCTCCGAGGCTCATCGACCGCCAGGTAGGGATTGTGATTATGATTGTGGATGGGTTACATTTGCTGATTATCTCGTCAGATAAATCTGATTTTCCGCTGATGCGACTAATATCGGAGGAACTCTTCGAAAGGTTATCCATGGTAATGAAATCATCTACGACATAGAGATCTGAGTAGATCAAGTTGTTGTTGTTGTTCTTACTCGAGTTTGTTGGATTAGTTATGTGGTGATCGGATAATTTATAAGTCCGTATAATTACGGACGATGGACAGATGAGACTTGCATGTATGTCAAGCGCTCATACTTACATTTGTACAGTACTATGTGCTACTGTACCCTGTACCACACCCCTCGGGAAATAAAGATCGGATATATCAGCTTATCTTGTGATTTCTCTACTTATCCCATGTTACATCTACCGGCCTCATTGATTCGTTTGGACGATTTTCACCGTGTGATAGTGAAGAAAATCTTACAAAGGCGTTAAAAGTCACCATTTATTCCAATTTACACAAGTCAAACAAAAAAGAAGATGAAACATCAAATCGAGATAAAAAATACACATCAACAGACGACTTCGTCTTCTTCTTCTACGAAACAACAATCTTCATCGTCATCTTCATCCTATCCTTGTAGTACTAAAGGATCACGTCTTCATCATCCATATACCCTTATACCCCTTCAGAAATATCCTGTATGGTATCGTTGGGATACTCTACCGTTTGGTTTATGTTACATGCTTTTTATTCTATGGGATCAAATTCATGATTCGAATTATGAAACAACAATCATCCCTATTGTATTCCCTATACTTTTATTTCTACACTTGACAATATTCTTTGCATCTCAATGGAATATTCGTATCATGAAATTTGTAGGATATTATGGACCGATGACGATGACATCCAAAAGACGACATTCTTCTTCGAAATGTTACTTTTGTGATTGGAAATGGACTCATTGTCTTGTAATACCTCCATCTTCTTCATCATCATCTACAAGCACTACTGATTCTTTAAATGGTACCATAGGTATTGTACCTATACTCAAACGAGTAGAAAAGTATTCGTATGGAGTTTGTATAGTAGAATTTGAAAGTAGGACGTTTCGTTATTGTTGTACATGTAAGTATCATCCTACAGAGACAAACTTTCCTGGACAAGATTTTGTCATGGATAATATATGGTATGGTAATGGACAAAGACAGGAATCATCCTTGGAGAATAATATGATCATCCATGGAGTAGGAGGAGGAGGAGTTGTAGAACAAGAACAGACCATGGCTCGAGAGTTATTGAAACAGAATCAGCAGCATCCTCAAACTACAAGTGAAACTCTACCTACGACTAAAATGTCGTCGCCTACAACAACAACAATACTGCCGCCATTGTTTCATACACTACATTTTCCTATCGATTTACCAATTTCCTTTTATACAAAATCATGGATGGGACATGATACATCCGAATCATTAGCCATAACAGAACTTGTGTACAAGGATAATTCCATGCCTATACATCTACCATCCTTATCCTCAATCCTATTCGAACAACTATTACAACCTTTCTTTGTTTTTCAATTATTCTGTGTAATATTATGGAGTTTAGATGAATATTGGTATTATGCTTTATTTACACTACTATCGTTACTTATATTTGAGGCAACTATGGCATACAATCGATTGAAAAATCTTTTACGGTTACGTGAAACCTTACCACCATCCTTTCCAGTATGGGTGTATCGTAAACGTACATGGATCGTTGTTTTAAGTCATAATGTAGTTGTTGGGGATATTTTAAGTATGACAAGTAGAGATGATATTGTATTGGATGAAGGTAAAAAACGACAACAACATCTTTTCCCTGCGAAACTATGGACAAATCGTAATCATAAATCTTCACAACAACAACATCATGACGATCATGGTAATAATACTCGATATGTTCCAGCAGATTTACTTATTTTACGGGGTCATGTTATTGTCAATGAGGCCACATTAACGGGGGAATGTGAACCACAACGAAAAGAAGCTATTTCTCATGATGACGAAGGTATTTTACATCTAAGTCGAGAGGA
>Ga0169931_10006463_pt1 | contig 17655 bp, 15 predicted proteins | sample Kivu_15m_20L_FD_129675 | JGI IMG/M metagenome (GOLD analysis project Ga0169931, IMG submission 129675) | Freshwater microbial communities from Lake Kivu, Western Province, Rwanda to study Microbial Dark Matter (Phase II) - Kivu_15m_20L... | ecosystem: Environmental > Aquatic > Freshwater > Lake...
CCAATTGTGGCCGCAAGCGACAGATATATTGACTGATTTGCTCTAGTCTCGAGCTGTTCTCATCTAGATCGGCAAACTCCTTCTCGATTCCCTCTAGGGTATAGAGCATCTCCTCGACGCTTGATCCGTATTTACGCCGTAGGTCAGCCAAAAGAGAGAGTCGATCTTGTACCTCCGCTAACCGCGACGGATCTAGATCGATTCCATTGAGGTAGCGATGGAGGCCGATGCTCACTTCCTCAAGCTCTACTTTAGCGCGCTCGAGCCCTTCTTGGAGTGATATAAAGCTAGGGTCAAGGTAGGCTAGGTTTCGTGCTTTAGAGCTTAAGTTTCCGAGGCCGATCAAGATTCCGGACTCATCCTCGTCGAGAGCTGTGCGCATGTTTGCAGCAGTTTGGACACGTGTTTCGGCGGTTTGAAGGAGTTGCTTCTCGGATTGAAGTGCAGTCTCTTCGCCTACCTGAAGATGAGCATTTTTGAGTTCCTTGATTTGAAACTCCAAGAAATCCGATCTTCTGCGGCGCTCGGTTTCTCGCTCTTCAAGCGATATTTGCTCCATCCTAAGGTTCGAGTAGCTTTCGAACTGCTCCGAGTAAGCTTCCGTGATGAGCTTTAAGCTTCCATACCGATCCAGAAGCTCGAGTTGGGTGTTGGCCTTGAGCAGAGATTGATGCTCGTGTTGGCCGCAGAGGTCCACGAGTCCCGAGCAGATCTCCTGCAGCATCGCAATGGTCCCGAGCTGTCCGTTCAAGTAGATCCGGTGTTTTCCGGTTCTTGAAATCATTCGTCGGACGATGAGTTCTTGATTATCCGATTCTAGTCCATACTTTTCGAGTCGCGGAATCATCCAGTCGATTTGGCTGAGATCAAATAGCCCCTCCACGACCGCTTCGTCGGCCCCAGTTCGAATGAGCTCTGAAGATGCTCTCCCTCCTAGAATGAGGGAGATTGCCTCGATTACGATCGACTTTCCTGCTCCAGTTTCACCGGACAAGATATTCAGGCCGTTTTTGAAAGAAATTTCAGCAGCCTCAATAGTGGCAACGTTACGAATAATTAGCGTTTGAAGCATATGGGGGGTCCTACTTTCAGTCTCGGAGTCCGAATTTCAGCTTTTCTCGCAGGAGGCCAAAGTAGTCACGCTCGGGAGACGAAATCAACTGCAGGGAGTGCTTCTGAAATTTTCGAATCCGGATTCGATCCTCTTCATGTAAGTCCACTGCGTCTTGGCCGTCTAGAGTCAACAAAACGTGACCTGGGCGGTGATTGAGGCAGAGCTCGATTTCGGAGTCATCTCGAACCACTAAGGGGCGCTGAGTCAGACTGTGAGGGCAAATGGGAGCAAGAATCAGTCCAGGAACGGAGGGCTCCAAGATTGGACCGCCAGCGGCGAGAGAGTAGGCGGTCGAGCCAGTCGGCGTACTCACAATGATGCCATCTGCCCGAATAGTGTTGATGAGCGCGCCGTCGACCCTTACTTGAATCCCAATGATTCGAGCAATGGCACCTTTCGCGATCACGGCATCGTTGACCACAGGCCCCTGAAACACGGTCTTGCCCTTGCGGATGAGGGTAACTTCGAGCAGTGATCGTTCACTGATCTGAGCTTTTTCGCCTTTGTAAAACCGCTCAAGGGTGGGCAGCGCTTCCTCTTTTTTGACCTCAGTCAGAAATCCGAGCTGACCCAAGTTGACCCCCATGACAGGCACACTGCGTGATCTCATGAGTCGTGCAATACTGAGGTAGGTCCCATCTCCACCGAGAACAATGATGAAATCAGCCTGATCTACCATTTTGACTTTGGGGACGATGCGAACTCGCTTTCGAGAGCCGGGATGATTTCGGATGAACTCCATCCCGATCTCACGACTTTCTGAGGCGAACAAAATATACGAGTTCTTCGGGCAGTCATACAGCAGGTAGGCTGCTAATTCCGCGGCTAACTGTTGAGCCTCCGGATGATGATGCTTGATAATAAAACCCACGCGTCCGAGTCGGATTTTTAGGTTCTTCTTAGTTGCCATGACCGGTTCTCCCTGATGTTCAAGAAATGGGGGGTAGACTGTTTTTACAGGGTCTCAGGGTTTCAGGCTAGAGAAGAGCTTTGACTAGGTTCATGTCATGAGTCAGCAGAACGGATAATGCTTGGAATGACTTTTTCTTTCCACTCGATGAGGTTCTGAGGAAGGTAGTCGCTTAAGAGCTGGTCCCGGTACACAAAGTTTTTGGACTCATTTGCCTCGAGTAGGTCGGTCAAGATCGAAAATAAATCTGCCTCAAGTAGCTGCTCCTCATGTCCTTTACGTGCGCGCAGAACCTCTCGCGTAGCGATGATCGTTTCGTTAAGAAGTTCGATCCCTTCAAGAAGCTTATTAAAATCAGATTTCATCAAGCTCTCATCACTTTCATCTGGAATCCTCTTTGAGATACGGCAGAGAGTAGTGAGATACATTTGAAGTGTGTAGAGGCTCTCAAAAGCGAGCTCTCTGGAGTCGTCTTCGAACTTTCTTTCTGCACTCTCGAGGTCTTGAAGGAGCGCAGGTGGGGTTCGCCCGATGCTTTCGGAGCTGTTCTGCGGCTGACTGCTCTCCAGAGAGATGTCGGCCGTAGGGGTTAGGATTGGATTCATCTCAGACTTTGATTCCATCATCTCTTTCATGTTGTCACCTCGTGATCGGGATTAGGGGTTTTAGATTTAGTGGAGTTGCGAAACTCGACCGGGATCACTCGTGAGCGATTCTCCACTACCATTGGCTTGGATAGACTCAGTAAATGAGCTACCCATTCCTTGAATGTTTGGGCACCCTGTCCAAGGCGGTTATAAACAGTGGCTGTTTGCTTACCGAGCTCAGCAATGTCGTCTCCGCTCAGGTTGTGCATCGATACTTTCGCGAATCGGAAAAACATGGCAAGTGCGGGCTGCGCGTGCACTAGGCGCTCGATGAGCTGCTCAAGCTCCATGAGCTTGTCGGCCTGCTGCTGGAGACTCTGTTTCGCCTCTAATCCCATGACCTTCTGTGATCGAAGCGCTCCCACTTTCCTTTGGAGAGTGATCGCAGTCCTTTTTGACTCTTCACAAATTTTGATGAGGACATGGAGAGGCTCCTCAAGGGATCGAACTGAACGAATGAGATCCGGATGGATGTGGCCTCGGGAGAGTTCGTGCCCGATTGCTGGGGTCCATCCACAGTACCAAGCTCTTGCAATATATCCTGTTACTTGTGCGATCCAATCATTGAACGAAAGTGTCTCGTTGAGGACCGCTTCGTATACGACCCCTCCACCGGCGTCTGCATCACGGATTCGGCTTCTGAGGATCTGCATCCGTTGAATACTTTCGGGAGGGCATCCTTCAGTCTCGAGATGAATACCCAAGGTCAGGCTTTTCTGGGCCCTGAACTCAGAGGAGAAGTACTCCCACGTGTGAAAGATCATCTCTGGTGTTAGATCTGTGCGCTGATCGGGCCTCATGACAATATGGCCATTCCCGTAAGGGCCGGTCTCCATATAGCGGACATTGCCAAGTGAGAGATTCAAAATCCGAGTACCTACGATGCTGGCGACATGAATTGCTGAAGTGTCACCTGATATGAGCCAATGGCTCCTCTCAATCACGCTTGCCCAGTCCTGAAACTCGCAATCACCTGCAAGGTAGGCGATCCCCTGTTGCGGTACGCCTTGGGCAACGATCAGTTCCCGAATCTCATTTTGCCGGGTGAGATCTCCAGCTCCTCCGAGTAAAAGAAGATTAAGTTCAGGACGATTTTTACGAAAAATCTCGATGAGCTTGGCCCACTCTTGCGGGGATAGGGTCTTAGTGGAATGTCCCGCTCCGATCTGAAACGCGATCCAGCGTCGGGCGGGATCCCGCCAGGGGCGACCTTGGAGATCGGTCTGCTTGAAGTTAAAAGACGCTTGTGAAAAATCGAAAAACCCACGTGTAATGGATTGATTTCCGGCATCCGCTTCTGGGTCGCCCACATGAATCTGAAGAGCTGTTAAAAGCTGTGTGGTGAGAATATCGGTCAGGTGAATGTTTTGTGGAATCTCACCCTGAACAACCGCCTGTACATAGTGAGTCCAGCCATCTGAAGCAGATAAAGTGAGATCCTTGCGTCGCGAGTAGCCTAATTTCACTCGTGCAGGCAGGAGGCCAGTGAGCCAGCTGGAGGACTCACTAAATGTCCAGTTCAGAGCAATATCCCAAGGTTGTGATACTAATCCCGACAACCAGCGTGCAAGCGAGGGAAGGACCTCGTCTTTTTTTGTCGGATCGGACACGGCTCCTTCCAAAAGAGTTGTAGTCGGGAGTTCGTGAATCTGATGAACCCAAGGTACGCGGTGAGCTGCGGCAGCAAACGAGTCCCGAACGACGAGCGTGATCTCGAGTTGGGGGTAGAGCTGCTTTGCGGCTCTCAGAGCCATTAGGCTCTGAAGATTATCCCCAAGCCTTGCCAGTTGAACGACTACGCAACGAATAGGTGGAACCGCCTTAAGCGCTGATTGAGAGCTTGAACCTTTTTGAGTCATCGGACGTCCTTGTCCTGGATACTGTTTTCCAGAGCTTCCTTACGGAGATCTCGAACCTGCTCATCAATGAGAGAGTTCAGAAAGCCCTGTAGCATCTTCTGAATAACAATACTGTCACTCAGTGCGCCTGGATTATCGGATACTTCGCCTTGTAACAATGTTCCGTCTGCAGCCATCCGTCCTCCATGACAGATCGTTCCAGTCTTCCCTGAATTAGATGGTAACCTTCTTTTCGTTCGAAATCTTCCTGTTTCTTTCTCTAAGGTCGATTGCTTGTTGATGATTCGGGTGAGTCATCAAAATTTTGGCGATACTCATGGCGCAATCACTGTGACGCCCTAGTTCAAGTTGATGGGCAGCCAGCGAAAACAAAAGCTGGGGTGTTGATTCTACCTCGTCAATATATTCACCGAGAATTCGAGTCGCCACAGGATAACTCTTTAGTTCGTAAGCACACTTGATGAGTTGATGCAGGAGGTGCGGCTGGTTGATTTTGATCTCAAGAGATTCAGCAAAATGGTCATGTGCTTGTCTGAGGTTTCCTGCCGCGAGGTAAGTTGCTCCGAGTGCGTAGTGCGTTTTAGGATGGGTTTCATTGAGCTCATATGCCTCATTGAATGTATCCAATGCCTCTTGGACTCTTCCCTGCTTCAGGAATAGAGCCCCCAGGTTATTGATAAAGCGAATGTCTCGCTGAGCAGTCACCTCTAGACCATGTCTAAAAAAGTTCTCAGCTTGCACTAAATCTTCGAGACGAGAAGCTGCGTTACCGCAGGCAATTAAAGCATCGAGTCGAAGGTGAAGCTGAATAGAATCTGTTGTGAGGATCCTCTGTAGATAGATCAGAGCCTCAGCGTCCTTCTTTTTTCGAATCAAGAGTTGAGTAAGCAGAATCAGGGTTTTGAGCGACCCTTGATATACGAGCGCCTCTTTGTATGCTTGAATTGCCTCGTCTAGACGGTTCTCGTTTTGGTAGCTCCGTCCGATGAGACTGCAAACTTCTGACTCCGAGCCAATCGGTGAGGAATTCTGAAGTTTTGTGAGAATTCTTCGGGCAAGTTCATTTTCACCGGCATTCAGGAGAATTTCGGCATTTTGAATAAGGTAGGGCACGTTGAGTTTTCCATCCAAGCCGCACATTTCGGATGGAGGCTTCTCCGTTTTCAAAGGGGAGAGGAGAGAGGACTGGTTCTCTTGATCACTGTGCGGATGTAGTTCCTTTAGTTCCTGCGGCTTCCGACGCCGAACTGAAACTAAAACCAACGATTCAAGTTGGTGTGACTCATGATCCATCAATTCGCTCACAGTCTCATTTAGGAATTCTTTGAGAGAGGCAGCATCGCGAAATCTGGGAAGGGTGATCAGGTGGTCTAACTCAAGGTTAAGACCTTGGATGATCGAAGTTACTGGAGCTCGGAGAGAGTGAGCCAAGTCGTCGTTGAGGTTCATCGGATTTCGTCCAACCCTTCCCCGGACTGGCCTTTGGTTGCCCATTCGGATTTATATTTTGACAGAGCGCCCTGAAGTCTCCGTGAGCTCTTGAGTGACTCTAGAGTCTCTTGCTTGGCTTGATCGAGTATGTGAGTAATTGAGGAGCTCATCCGTTCAACGAGTTCCAATAGCTGGATACGCTCGTCTTCCCTAGCTTTGATGGTTTTAACCCCATTTGGGCTGAGCGTCTGACCTGATTTAATGAATAAATGGGCGGATTCTTGAATCCTGCGTTCTCCAAGTTGAATCGCCTGAATGAGCGATGCCCGCTTCTTCAGAGTACGCTCAATAAGCTCAACCGATTGAGGAGTTGAAACAATCGAAGAATGCTCCCTCAGGAATTCCTGAGTGACCTCAGCGAAGCGAATGAGACTTGCGTTGCGAAAGCGAAGCAGTTCGAGAAGATGCTCTTCTGGTTCCATCTTGACTTTTCCTCAGTTTAGCTCGTTTTGTTCACAGGCTATTCGTTCGCAGGAATTCCCGTTTTTGAGGCGCTAATGTTCGTTTGAGTTCCAGAGGTCTGAGTTTGAGTTTTCTGGTATTCGCTAACCGCAACGCGCCAGCCGCTGAGCAGGTTTTCGAGTATTTTACTGATGTTCAGCAGAGGCTCTTTATCGTTATTGATGTTCGCCTTAACGAGTTGCTCACCGCAGTAGGCATAGAGTCTCTCAAGGTCTTGAGCGACCTTTCCACCTACATTAAAATCAAGTGTGGTGGTGAGTTCATTGATAATGTCATGAACTTTCAAGATGGCTTGGCCTTTGCCAGCAAGATCCTTGCGATCGATGCACTCCATTGCCTTGCGTGTGTTCTTGATTGCTGCTTCATAGAGCATGATCAGGATCTGGCCTCGCGAAGCAGTTTTTACTGCCATCTGTTTGTATGCATTTGCGCCACTCATTCTATTCTTCTCCTCTTTCCTAAGGATTCTCGATCAGTCCTTGATCGTGCTTCCCATTAACCACTGCCCATTAATGTTGCCAGCATGTTGCCTCCTCCGCCAGCCCCCATACTTGCGAGATACTGTTGTTGCTGTTGCATGGAGTTGAGGGAGCCCTGCAGTCTCGAAAATTGGTCAGTAAGTTGACGGGTCTTTTGCTCAATTCGAGCCTCTTTGTCCGCAATGTCTTGATCCATCCGCTTGATATTAGTTTTAAACGCATTTTCTCGTGTTGCGAGCGTTCCTGTTCCAGGCGCAGTGTAACCTTGCAGGATTTTTCTGGCTTGCATTGCAAAGCCGTAAGGTCCAGTGATGGCCTCAGAGATCCCATCGAAGTCGGTTTCAAGAAGTTTCTGAAACTTGTCTTCCTTGAACTGGATCGTTCCTTTTTTATCAAACTCCATGCCGATTTGATGGAGGAAGACCCAACGAAACTCCTCACTGTCAGGGTCTCCGACCGGATAGCCCTCATGGAGTAGGTTTCGCATTCTGTATTCGATGGACTGGAGTGTGGAGTCACCGGCGAAGGTAGTGCGGGTGTCGGACTTGTCGTCGACCTGGTTTTGCTTGTTAATAAAGTCGAGAATCCCATTAAATTGCTCAACTAGACCTTTCACCTTTCCAGCGATTTTTTGGTAGTCTTCGGTGATGGTGAAGTTAAAAGGCTTGTCTGGATTGGCCTGTTTTAGCTGGATATTCACGCCTTTGAGGAAGTCTTTGACCTGGTTTCCTTCGGTTTCGATGTTGAAACCATTGACGCTGACTTCGGCGTTTTTTGCTTCAGCCTCGTCGTCGATATAGATGTTTTGAGCTGAGTCCACGAAGTAGAATTCTGGAACGATGACTTCGTCATCTGCACCGTCTTTCTTTGAAGAGATCATCAAACGCCAAGGCTGGCTCGGAGTGCTAATGTCTTGGATGACTGAAGCGTGTACTACTGAGTCGGGCTGTTGGTTGATGAGTGCTGCAATCCCATAAAGACTTGCGCTCTTATGATCCACAAATATTTCCCGAGTTTCGCCATTGGAGAGAGTTGCTTTGATGAACCCTGCACCTAGGGAGTTATCGTTCGGATCCGCGAATCCATTAGATAACACTGAGCTTCGAGAAGCCAACCCATTGATTTTCATTTCGTAGTTTCCGGGTTCGGCAATGTCTTTATCTAGAGTGACAGACATGAGCTCGTTTCCGTCACCCAAGTCTACTTTGAGTTCACGAAAGCTTCGGAAGCTTGAAAACTCGTTGAGGGTCTTATCGAGTCCGGCAAATTTCCCTTTGAACTCTTGGAAGAGCTTATATCTGGCCTCCTCGCGGTTTTTTCTGTTTTCGATGTTTTTGATGGGTTGGCGCTCAACTTCAATGATTTGCTTAATTGCATTCTTGAAGGTTCCACCGCCCATTGGATCAAACCGTAATCCCACCGAAATCTCCTCTCTGCCCGTCCTGGGCCGATTGGGGAGGGAGTCCCCCTTGAGGAGTATGTCAGGGAGGTGAGAGGATAGCCAATCGGCAGAAATTTCCCGTCAGGTCATGCAATTAGGGGGCGTCAACGATTTGACCGGATTTGAGAGTGAATGTTCTCAGAGTTCGAGACCATTTTCCAGAAAGGCGCGAGATCTTGCCGCTCACTCCTCCGTATTCAGGGATGGATTCCAGGCTCTCCCTGAGACGATTGGGTTGAGTCGCAAGAGACGGGTCGCCCTGGAGGATGACGGTTTTGAGTAGTCGGCCCGCATCAAATGCGATTGCATCAATCGCGGAAGGATCCTGATTGAAGGTGTCACGGTATTGACTGATGAACTTTTGGGCATCGGGTGCCGAAGTGTTTAATATAAAGGCATCAGGAAAGAAGGAGGCGCTTCCTAGGTTTTGTAGGCGATTCCCTAGATCTTGGGAGTGCCAGCTTGCTGTACCCAGGAAAGTGATCCTATCCACGTCTCGATAGGCAAAAGTAGGGGTCGCCATCCCGATGGTACGAGGTTCGTCCGGAATGAAGACCGCATCAAAATCTACGAGGGGAGGGAGATTAAAGAATTTCTCGGTCTTTCGATTCTTCTTTTTGATTTTGTTTTCGGAGCGAAGTTCGGAAAGCTGTTGCATTTCTCTAGCCCGAGCATCTCCGTAGTAAACACCTGCTAGCTTATCAATAGGCGTTCTGAAATCCGTCTCTCCTGGAGCATAAGACTCTATGCCTCGAATTTCGCCGCCCAACTTCTCGACAGCATCCCAGAAGGCCTGCGCATACTGCTCTCCGAATTTGTCTTGTGGATGTAAAATCGCAAAGCGCTTGAGGCCGAGTTGCTTAATTGCGTAAGTTGCAATCTCCTCTGCTTGGCTTTCTGTGGTGATGCCGAGAGGGAAGACAAAGTCGTTGGGTTGACCGTTTTGTTGAGACAGGGTGACGAGGGGGATCTGGTTCTTTGCTGCAAGTTCGGAAACCGTGTCGATCCCTTTGGAGAGGAGTGGGCCAACTACAGCAAGGACATGGTGTTCATTCACGAGTTTCTCGAACGCTTTTTGGGTGTCCTCAGGGGTCTCGCCAGAGTCCTCGACCACCAGAGTGAAGGGTGAAGGTTTGGCGCTCTTGTTGCTGGGGTTCCCTTTAGGTTCGAAGATTTCTAAGGACAGCTGTAAACCCTGGAGCGCTCTTTGACCAAAACGAGAGAATTTGCCTCTCAGAGGGAGAAGTGCCCCGATGGTATACGGGGAAGCCGTTGGGTTTTGTTGCTCTTGGATCTTGAGGCGCTGTTCTGCAAGGATACGATAAGCAGACGAGGGGTGAGACTCAATGAGTCGCTCAAAGCGGGCTTTCGCTCGAGTCTTTTGATTTTCTCTCTCTTCTTGGAGTCCAAGTACCCAGAGCACGACGGCTTGAGCGGAGCTGTTCGTGGAGTCGTCTACGAGTTGTTCGAGATCCGCGGCAGAGGCCACTCTTCGGGCAGCATCCTCGAGAGGTTGGACCCACAAGGAGGTGCCCTTGGAATCGGAGTCCGACGTCAGTCGACTGATCTTGATGTATTCGCCTGCCTCAGAGATTGGGTCGTTTTTCTTGCGGAACAACCTAGACTTTAAACTATGATATTTAATTCGATTGGGCAGATCGAGGCGTTGGAAAGGAATTTGAGTGAGGGTTTGAAACGCCTCAGAAAATTCAGATCCCTGCTCTTGGGCGGCAGCAAGGTTGTAGAGGTAAAATGGTCGGTAGTCCTGGATCTCCGGATCCGGGATCAGAGAGGACTCTTGAGCGGCAAAACGGAAGGCGGATTGGGCGTCGCGAGGCTTGGCTAATGTTAAAAACGCTAAGCCCTTGAGGTTCGCGAGACCGATTCGATGCATGCTTTTCGGAAACTTTTGGTCGAACTTCTGCACTGCCTCGAGCACTGCATTTGGGTTGCCGTCTTCAAATAGTTTTTGAATTTTCTTGAGTTCACTCTCTCCCGTTTTTTCAGAGAGCAGGCTAGATGTCCCGGAGCGGTTTGTTCCAGTCGACGCATCTGATGAGGATGGCACCTTGGACACAGTAGCGGACGTGGTAGAGGCACAGCCTCCGAGTAAACTGATTGCAATCAGTAGTGGGAGGGTTGTTACCTGAGATGTTTCCTTGAGGCGTGAATGGAGAGGGATCACGCCCCAAGGATAGGAGATCTTGGTTTAACCGAAAAGGTTTTTCACGCGCTCAAAGAATCGATGGTGCATTGGGTGGGTCGATTCCATTTCGATTTGCTCAAATCGCTTTAGGAGATCACGCTGTTCGGCTGTCAGCTTGTTCGGAGTTTCCAATACCACTCGAACCAATTGGTCCCCCCGACCATAGCCCCCTAAGCGGGCAAGACCCTTTTGTTTTAAGCGAAGGATCTTGTGAGACTGGGTTCCTGATGGAATCTTGACTTTGACCTTGCCTTCCAATGTGGGGACTTCCACTTCGGATCCGAGAGCAGCCTGCGTAAAGGTAATGGGAACTTCGCAGATCACATCGAACTCGTCGCGGGTGAAGAACTCGTGAGGCAGGATATTGATGACGACATAGAGGTCGCCAGGCATTCCGCCGCCTTCCCCCGCTTCGCCCTCTCCCGTGAGTTTAAGGCGTTGCCCCGTGTCGACCCCCGCAGGAATCTTGACCGCAATTTGGGAGCGTTTTTTGACGTGACCCGTTCCTGAGCATGTCCCGCAAGGGTGTGGAATGGTCTGTCCAGTTCCATGGCAGCGATTGCAAGGGCGGGTGATCGCAAAAAAGCCCTGCTGGAAGCTCATTTCTCCTCGACCTTTACATTGCGAGCAGGTCTCAGGTTGTGTCCCTGGTTTTGCCCCTTTGCCGTCGCAAGTTTCGCAAGCAACGCTGCGAGGAATTGAGATCACTTTCTCAGCGCCAAAGGCGGCCTCTTCGAATGTGATGTCGACCGTGGTCTTGAGGTCTGCCCCTGGTCGTCCTCGCCGGCGCTGACCGCCACGGCCTCGAGCACCGCCTGGTCCTGCGCCTCCAAAGATATCGCCAAAGATGTCACCAAAGATGTCATTGATGGAGGCTCCTCCATCGAATCCACCGAAGCCACCAAACCCTCCAGCTCCCCCCGCGTTCCCCGCTCCTGCGGCGTGACCAAACTGGTCGTACATTTGTTTCTTTTGAGGGTCAGACAAGACCTCGTAAGCTTCCGAAAGCTCTTTGAACTTCTCTTCGGCAGCCTTGTCGCCTGGGTTTTTGTCGGGGTGAAACTGGACAGCGAGTTTGCGATAAGCTTTTTTGAGCTCATCAGCGCTAGCCCCACGGGCAACTCCCAGAACTTCGTAATAATCACGTTTGGCTGCCATAAATCGTATCGTTCCTATGGTCTTGATCGTTGAACAGAAATCTTTGATGGTATTCGTACAAAAAGGCGCCGGTCAAACAAGTGGAATTCTTATCCACTCGATGCCCGGCGCCTTGTTTTAGTTCAATGAGTCCGAATTGTGACTGGGCATCGACTTAGACTTCTTTGAAGTCTGCGTCGATCGCATCGTCTTTCGATTTATTGCCTGCAGAAGCACCTGCTGTGCTCTCTGCACTGGCGCCTGCTCCTGGACCTGCCGCTTCAGCGCCTGGTTGAGCACCAGCGGTTTTATAGATCTGCTCAGCCATCTTGTTGGAGGACTGGGTGAGCTTTTCTGCAGCTGCCTTCAGTTCTTCGACATCCTTGCTTTCCAAGTGCTTACGAGCTTCCGTCAGTGCAGCTTCCACTTCAGACTTCGTATCGGCTGCAACTTTGTCCCCGTTCTCCTTCAGGGTCTTTTCAATGGTGTAGACCAAGCTGTCGAGGTTGTTGCGAGCATTGACGAGCTCTTTGCGTTTTTCGTCTTCTGCTTTGTGCTCTTCCGCTTCACGCTGCATCCGCTTGATTTCTTCTTCGCTTAGCCCGCTAGAAGGAGTGATCCGAATGGATTGTTCTTTGCCGGTGCCGAGGTCCTTTGCGTTGACATGAACCAGGCCGTTTGCGTCGATATCGAAAGTCACTTCGATCTGAGGCACTCCGCGAGGAGCCGATGGAATGCCGACCAAGTCGAAGCGACCGAGGGACTTATTGTGTTCTGCAAACTCACGTTCCCCTTGGAGAACGTGAATGGTTACTGCGCTCTGGTTGTCAGCAGCGGTCGAGAAAGTCTGAGATTTCTTGCTTGGGATTGTGGTGTTCTTTTCGATCAGTTTTGTGAAAACGCCGCCCAGGGTTTCGATCCCGAGTGATAACGGAGTCACATCGAGGAGGAGGACGTCTTTCACGTCACCTTGGAGAACGCCCCCTTGAACCGCTGCACCGACTGCAACTACTTCGTCTGGGTTGACGCCTTTGTGGGGCTCTTTCCCGAAGATCTCTTTCACTTTGCGTTGAACGATCGGCATCCGGGTCATCCCACCGACGAGAATCACTTCGTCGATTTCGGACTTCGAAAAACCTGAGTCACGGATACAGGTTTCGCAAGGAGCAATCAGCTTTTGGATGAGCTCGTCGACGAGTGACTCGAGTTTTGCGCGAGAGAGGCGAACGTTCAGGTGTTTTGGCCCCGAAGCATCTGCCGAAATGAAGGGAAGGTTCACTTCAGTTTCGTTCATGCTGGAAAGCTCGTGCTTGGCTTTTTCTGCTGCTTCTTTCAAGCGCTGGAGAGCCAGCTTGTCTTTGCGAAGATCGATACTGTTCTCTTTTTTGAACTCATCGGCCAACCAATCGATGATTCTTTGGTCGAAGTTACCGCCGCCCAAGAAAGTATCCCCGTTGGTCGCTTTCACCTCGAATACGCCGTCGCCCATTTCGAGGATGGAGATATCAAAGGTTCCACCCCCAAGGTCAAAGACAGCGACTTTCATGTCTTTACCTTTTTTGTCTAAACCATAAGCCAAGGCCGCTGCGGTTGGCTCATTGATGATGCGTTTGACATCGAGACCTGCGATTCGACCTGCGTCTTTGGTCGCTTGGCGTTGAGCATCGTTGAAATAGGCGGGAACCGTAATCACAGCCTCAGTTACTGCTTCACCGAGATAGTCTTCAGCGGTTTTCTTCATTTTCTGAAGAACGCTTGCTGAGATCTCTTGTGGGGAGAGCTCTTTGTCGCCGACTTGAATCCAAGCGTCGCCGTTCTTCGAGTCTACGATTTTAAAAGGAGCTACCCCTTTAAATTCGGCAACTTCACGGGAAGAACCTTTACGGCCGATCAAGCGCTTGGCTTCGAAAATCGTTTTTTCGGGGTTGGTGATCGCCTGGCGCTTGGCAGCCTGTCCGATCACTTTTTCACCAGATGGGGTGAAGCCCACAATAGAGGGGGTGGTGTTTGCACCTTCTGCGTTAGCGATGACCTTTGGCTCGCCGCCTTCAAGGACAGCCACGCAAGAGTTTGTAGTACCCAAATCGATTCCAATGATTTTACCCATTTTGATTTACCTCGTGATTCTAGAAGTATTGAGCCCCCGATCGCTGGGGGCTTTGCTTGGATTCTGCAGCAAGCTGGAAGTGAGCCAGCCTCTTGATTGTAGAGATGGGGCCGTGTCCCATTCCGTCAAGGGCGACCCCAAAAAATCCCTCTCCTGTGGAGCGGGATTAGACGCTGACCACCACTCGGGCGGGGCGCAGGAGGCGTCCGTGAAGGGTGTAGCCCTTCTGGTGCTCCTTGAGGATAGTGCCGGCAGGCGACTCCGCCGATGGTTCCTGGCTGACAGCTTCGTGGAGATTGGGGTCAAACGGTTGTTTTGCGGTCGGAATCACCTCAACCCCCTGTTTTTGCAGAGTAAAGCGGAACTGATTGAGGACCATATCGATCCCTTTGGCGAAGTTCTCGTCTACGCCAGCAGGCATGTGCTCCACTGCGCGCTCAAGATTATCGATGACCTGAAGGAGCTCTCTTGCAACAGGCTCCCAGCCGAACTTTTGAAGATCCGAGCGATCCTTGATTGCTCGTTTCTTGTAGTTCTCAAAGTCAGCATAGAGGTAAACGTACTTACTTTCCTTTTCCTTCACCTGTGCTTCGAGTTCGGAGACTTTTTGCTGCAGTTGCTGCTCGAAGCTGTTCGACTCGGTGGTTCCGGTTTCGGATGGGTTCTGGGCTTCGTTTTGCTCCGGGCTCAGATTTCCTTCATGGGTCGTCATGGCGGTTCAATCTCCTCAAATGGCGACTTAAATAATCGCGTTAAAGACAAACGGTTTTGGTGTCCGGGCTCAATATGGGTGCCCGGACGTGTTCGTCAATATTTGGGGAAGAAAGAGGCCCTTTGCCGGACGGTCATTCCTCTCTGATCCAGTCGGGACAAGTGGAGCACGCTTTTTCAAAACGATCCCAAGATCGAAAAGGGGCTGCGTTGATCTGTACAGTGGGATCTTCCGTACAAGTTCCATCGAAGTCTCGAACGTAAGCTGCCCCTAGAATTCGAGTGTCAAACGCGAAGAGCTTGGCGCTTGGGGCAAGTAGGGTTCCTGGGAGTCCCAGGTCTGCGCCTTGCTCGTTTCGAGAGCCAGTCCGAGTCAGAAGAATCTCGTCGGCAGTCGGAAAGAAATAGAGTATGTTTTCCGCTCTTGCGCCATTTTTTAGGAAGACGGTTGCATCGCGAATGACCTGTCTGCTGTTGCCCGCCACTCGAATCACAAAGACCTGTGTCGGATCTCCCTTTGCATCCAGAACGAGTTGCTGAGGCAATTGAGTGTAAGAAGACCAATTGATTTTCGGGGATCGAGCTCGTGAGGCGGTCTCGATTTTGGTCGAGATCTCGTCCATCTGTCTTTGGAAAACCTCCGGCGAGGGGGTGAGGCTTGAGATTCGACTTTTGAATCCTTTGCCGGCTGGACAGCTCCGGGAGCCTCGAACGGATCCTTTGCTCTGTGCAAGTCCGTCGATGCGACAGTTTTTGAGGTTAAGATCTCCCCCCGCAGTGACCCCGCCCAGTGCTATTTCGCCACGGATGAGGTCGAATGAGCCGTTCGTATAGACGGCAGATTGGATTGGATCCTGGATGATCGAGCGGTTCTCAGGCTCAGTTCTAAGGCCGAAATCTTCCAGCCGAATGGCCCCCAAAGAGCCAATTGGGCCTTGGAAATCACTTCTTTGGCCAAGGATGCTCTCTTTCGAAAAAAGAACGAAGTCGCTGAAATGTGAGGGCGCCCCTCGACTTGAAGCATGCCCTACCTCCGAGCTGATTAAGCCCAGTGTAGCTAGAGCCCAGGCGGACGCACTTTTCCCGAAAAAACTTAATTTTCTCTCTCTCATGGGGCGGCTGGATAGCACTTCAGATGCTGTGCGTCAATATAGCCCGAACCCGAAAGTAAAAAAGAAAAGAGCCCAAGATGTTTCCACCTTGGGCTCGAATCCTTATGACCCTTTTTTCATGCTGGGTCGTTCTGCCGCGGTCCCCTCTGGCCAAGAAGAGATCCGGTCAGTCCGTGAGCGCCGAAGACGTCCTTCCGCTTACCGGTCGGTTCTGCTCACGCCATCACGCGCGTGGGGGACCGGTCTCAGGGTGTTCTTGCATGGCCAGAGTCCCTACCTGGGACCTGACGCGAGGCTGGACTTGGATCGTTTCCATCGTCATGCCGTTGACTCCTTCTGAATCTAGAATCTCAAAAACCATTTCGATCCGTAATGTGTCATTTTCTGCTTTTTTCGATTTTTTTCGAGGTTTTTCACGATTTCCATCATGCATCCTGAGTTCAATCTCCGACTCATGCGGCAGCCGGAATCTGAGGTCTTTCGTTTCAGCCTTGAGTGGTCACCGAGGATGAACTGTGATGCTGATGCGTCGTGTTCCGCCGCCGACTTGTTGAAGTGGAGCGGGAACGGCCGAGGTCGCATCGGTCACTTCAATCGTGCCAGCAAAGGCCTCGCCTTTGCGCGAAGGTCCTGTGCCAGTCGCTTGCGCAATTACCGCCTCGGGAGCTGAGAATTGAGCCACCTCAGCAGGGGGGGCGATGAGGGTACCTTGAAGGATCGCTTCAGTGGAGCTTCCTGATTCTACGGAGCTAGACGCCGAAGTATCCGCTGTGGAGGAGGATGGAGTGCGGGAGGTTGATGACGAAGTAATCGTGGCAGCCGTCCTGGAGGCCTCAGTCTCGCGGGTGCTCCTACTCTCGCGAGACGAACTACTTGGATCCAGAGTAATCGCTTGCAGTGCTGTGCGGTCTGAAATCCGAACTTCTCGAGCGCGGTCATTGGTGATCCCGCTGATCGGAGAGAGTTGAACGGTCGCTTGTTGGGAGTTACTGCTTCCGGCAGACGTTGCCGTTGCTGTACTGATGCTCGCTACGGTTCCTGCCGTGAGTACTTGAGTGGAGCTCATGGCGCTCTGGTTACGTGAGGGGGCATCGGGCGTTACCGCTACCTTACCTTGGAGTACGGTGACAGTTGTATTGGGCTGGGATGAACCCGAGTCCGAGAGCGATTGCGATGACGGCTCACTGAGTGGGGTCTGAATGACAAACTCGGTTCCTCGAACTCCCATCGTCGCCGCTCGGGATCTCACACGGTATCTGCCCTTTGCACTGATCGGCTGGGTTACAGCAGCACGCGCCTGTCCGAATGGAAGGCTGAGTTCAACCTGTCGATCGGGTCCATCACCCTTGAGGGACTTGAGGTGAAACATACTACCGCCCGTAACGTCGATAATCGATCGATCTGCCAGAAGCAGTTTGGCGTTACCTGTGGAGGATGTATTGATGACGTCTCCCTCATAGAGAGGTTCGTTGGGTTTGAGAGCGTGTACTTTGCGGGAAGTATCAGAAGAGTTAGGTCTGATGAGCACTAGCCCAGTGATAGTTACCACTTTTCCCACTGGTACAGCTTGTCCTGCCTGAGCCAGGAGTGTGGGGACAACCCAGGAGAGCATGGCGACAAAACAAGTGAGGATCTTCATCGTCCGTTCTCCAAGAAATGATACATGGTCACTCCCGAGAGCGCGGGTGAGCCTGATGCCGATGGGATTTCACATGCCATTGGGTCTTGATCCCCGCCGAGTGAGGTATCGCTGTTGTGCCCTTGGTAGGCACCGAGATTTGGGGTGTAGAGACATTCCTCATCCGATTCGCAGAGGCCGTCGTCATCTCCGATGTCATCGGCATAGCGCTCGATTGCATTTCGGTGATACGTAAGCCCAGCAGTGGTGTTTACGATCACTCGGTCCAATGACGAAGCAGAGGAGCAAACTGAGTCGGAAGTAGAAGGTGTATTCGGGTTTTGAAGATCGTTGGTCTTGC
>Ga0169931_10006464_pt1 | contig 17654 bp, 13 predicted proteins | sample Kivu_15m_20L_FD_129675 | JGI IMG/M metagenome (GOLD analysis project Ga0169931, IMG submission 129675) | Freshwater microbial communities from Lake Kivu, Western Province, Rwanda to study Microbial Dark Matter (Phase II) - Kivu_15m_20L... | ecosystem: Environmental > Aquatic > Freshwater > Lake...
ATTGCTCGAGTGGTGGAATCGGTAGACACGCCGGACTTAAAATCCTGTGGGCATTTGCCCGTGCGGGTTCAAGTCCCGCCTCGAGTACTGAGGATAACCCCGAAACCCGGGGTTTATTTTTTTGTGCGGGGGAAGATAACAAATCCTCAAATGAAACAGGGAAATGTGGCGTAAAATAGCAAGTTTAATTTTAAGAAACAGGTTGTACCTGCTTGCCATAACCCTTCTTTTAACTGGTTTTTTCGGCTACTTTATTTACCGCGATTTAAAGCTCGATACCCGTTATGGAGTAATTCTTCCGAGCACGCATCCAGCGCAAATTCATTACCAAAAATTCGTTCAGCAATTCGGAGAAGACGGAGCCACTTTGGTAATTGCCATTCCTTCTAAGGATCTTTACACGGAAAAAAAATTCCATGCGTGGCAAGAACTCGGTGAAAAAATCAACCGTATAGATGGGGTGGAAAGCGTTTTATCCGAAGCGCGCTTGTTCTATTTAGAAAACAACAAGGTCAAAAAGAAATTTGTTCCTCACAGAATCCTTTACGATACCATAAACAAAGATAGGAGTATTGACGACGTCAAAAGATTGATCAAAAAAAGCCCGTTTTTTGAAGGCTTACTTTACAACGACAAGTCGCATGTTTCCTTAATGCTGGTTGAAATTGACAAAACCTTTTTAGAGGACAAACACAAATCCAAAGTGGTTTTGGACATTGAATCCTTGGTAGACAGTTATACGCCAACCCTCGGGAAAGTCTCCTATTCGGGATTGCCGCACATCCGGGTTTCCTTGGCCAAACGAATCCTCAACGAAATGTACCTGTTCTTGGGACTTTCGCTCCTTGCCTCCGTAGTATTAATTTTTTACTTGTTCAAATCCATCCGCATCATTGTGCTATGTGGAATTGTCCTTGGAGTGTCCATTATTTGGGCTTTGGGGATGACCGCATTATTGGGATATCCCTTAACCGCTATGATGGCCTTAGTACCACCATTATTAGTGATCATTGGAATTCCCCATATTGTTTATATCATAACCTGCTATCATCAAGAATTTGTAAAAACCAAGAACAATGTTAAAGCCTTAATGGTCACAACGCGGTATATTGGCCCCGTAACATTGCTGATGAACCTCACAACCGCTGTGGGCTTTGTGACTTTTACAAGCAGCGAGCGCGTCACGGAATTTGGCATCATTTCGAGTGTTAACGTAATGGTTTTATTTCTTTTAACCCTTTACCTTGTTCCAATATTCATGAGCTATTTTGGCAAGCCGAAAGAAAAGCACATGCGACATTTAACAAGACCAGTTTCTCACCGTTTTGTCAACTTTATTATGGCAATTGTCACAAAACGACGAACTATTGTCTATTCCTTAACCATTATTTTAATTGCCGTTGGGGTCTGGGGAGCGACTAAAATTTTTGTGACCGGGAATGTGCTTGGAGATGTTTCTCAAAAAGACCCTATTTCCAAAGACCTACGATACTTGGAACACCATTTTGGAGGGTCCATTCCATTTGAAATCGTCATAGACCTTGCTGATTCAAAAGATGTAATGAATGAGGAGTTAATGGTGAAAGTTGAAGAAATACAACAATTCTTGAGTAAAGACACCTTGTTCTCGAAAAGCATCTCCAACGTTGACTTAATCAAATTTGCCAACATGGCATATCACAACAACGATTCATTGCACTATGTGATTCCAAAGAAAAGCAACGAAAAGCAGGCTTTACTAAAATACTTTGAGGCATCAAAAGAGGATTTTTCCTCCTTTAGTAACGGTCGGTTTTCCTTATCAGGTTTGGATAATAAGGAACGTAAGCCCTTAAGAATTCGTCTTCAAATCAAGGATATTGGTTCCTTTGACATGTTGAACAAAATGACGGTACTTAAACACCAAGTGGATTCCATTCTAAATTCGGAGTATCTTGAGAACAAGCGATATTTAAGGGCCTTCACCGAGGGACGTAAATCCTACTTCGACTCGCTTATGATGAATGGATCTGTTAAAAACGGACTCGTCGATGCCTATTTTAAGGATTCTATAGACAACGCATCAGAGGAAGATCAAAACAAAGCAATTCAGAGCCTTCGAGATAAACCGAGCACCCTTGAAACGCTTAAAAACGTCCTGCGGAAGCAACGGAACGAATTCCATTTTACTGGAATTTCCGTCGTCGTAGCCGAAGGCACAAAATACTTGATCATGAATCTATGGGAAGGACTACTCTTTTCCTTCTTAATGATTACCCTGCTCATCGTTCTCTTATTTAGATCGTTCTCCATTTTCTTGGCAACCATGATCCCCAACATCATCCCCTTAATCTTAACTGCCGGAATTATGGGGTATTTTAAGATTCCATTGAAACCTAGCACGGTAATGATATTTGGTATTGCTTTGGGAATTACGGTGAACGATACCATCCTACTTTTAGGTAAACTTAAACAGAAAATTAAGGAAAACCCAACGATTTCTCGAATCGAGGCCTTAATGCAGGCCTTGGAGGAAAGTGCTTTAGCAATGGCCTACACTTCCATTATATTGATCTTTGGATTCATCATGTTTGTGTTTTCGAATTTCTTGGGAACCCAAGCGCTCGGATTGCTCATCTCCATCACGCTACTAATTGGTATGTTCACCAACTTAATTCTCCTTCCATCGCTCATGTTGAGTTTTCACAAAAAAATGAACTATCAACGGCTCATTGAATCGGAGGTCTTTAACGACGAGGACGATTACGACGAAGATAAACTCGAACTGGAGAAACCCAAAGAATAACATTACTTAAAGGTATCTTTGCGGATGAACGATTTACATTTAATGGAAGCATGAAAATAATCATTCAATTATTGATGCGCTTGGGCTTCGCGGCTCTAATGCTTGGGGGCTTGAGTTTTATTCTACCCTATTTTGGTTTGGAATTTAGAAATGCTGATTACCTTAAAGAACCTAGTGCCAAATGGTATACCCTTTTGGTTGGGTTCGGTTTAATGGGCTTAGCGTTTGAGATTGCCTATCGAAAAACCAAGACAAGAAATAGAAAGTATCTTTCCATTATTTCCTATCCAACCTTAGCGGTTCTGGGTTTTTAAAGCTTGTTGTATTTCGTGATCAAACGACAAGGACAACTTATAATAGCCTTGTTCTTGCCAAATCTGACGAGCATACTCGAGCTTTAAATACCTTTCCATGGTTTCTTTGTCTTTACCCGAAGGAATTTTAGGTGCTTTAATGCCGAGCTTTGTTTCTACGTATCGAAGTAAGTTGGTCCATTCATTCGCGCTAAACGTATAATTCTTGAGTTCTTCCAAGTTCTTCCACTTCCCTTCTTTATGACTCAATTGGTTAAAAACAAAAGGACTAAAGATTAACTGAAAATGGTTTAGTCCTGAAAAAAACTGGCCAGAGTCAAGAGGAACAAACACATCGGGAATAATACCTCCGCCGCCGTATACTGTTCGACCTTTTTTGGTTTTATACTTTAATTTAAGGTCTTTGTACATGGAATCTTTATAAAACAACTCTCCTCTTGAAAAACGATCTTCTTCTCCATAATATTCGTTAAAGTTTCCATTGTAGGTGCGCTGAATGCATCTTCCGGAAGGAGTATAATATCGGGCAATGGTCATCCGAATGCTGCTACCATCGGAAAGCATCTTATCTTGCATAACCAATCCTTTACCAAAGCTTCTACGTCCGATCAATTGCCCTCGGTCATTGTCTTGAATGGCGCCTGAAAAAACTTCAGAGGCTGAAGCAGAATTTTCATTAATAAGTACCGTAAGTTGAATGTTTTCCAAAAGCCCACCACCACCGGATCGAATCACGTCTTGTTTAACCCCCTTGCCTTTAATGGAATAAATAACGTCCCCTTTCGGCAGAAATTCATCGGCTATTTTACAAACCTCTTCCAAGACACCCCCTGGATTGTCCCTGAGGTCTAAAATCATTCGCTTCATCCCTTGAGCTAGGAGCTTATTTGAAGCATTCATGAATTCCTCATAGGTCGACAAACTGAATTGATTAATTCGTACAAACCCGGTTGACCCTTGAATCATAAAATAAGCGGGAACCGAAACAATTTTTACCGTCCCGCGAAGGATTGTATACTGATGCAATTGCTTTTTTCTAAGCACTTTAACCGATACCGTTGAATTGACAGGACCTTTCAAGAGGCTCATTACTTTATCGTTTTCGATTTTTACCCCCGCCACTTTGGTGCCGTTAATCGCTACTATTTTATCTCCAGTGCGGACCCCCGCACGAAATGCAGCACCATCCGACATCGCGTTGATTACACAAATCGTGTCCTCGATTAATTGAAACTGCACGCCTATTCCACCGAATTCTCCGTTGATACTTTCTTGTGCGCGCTCTAATTCCGATTTGTTAAAATATTGGGTATGGGGATCGAGCTTGTGAAGCATTTCATTAATTACGGCTTCAACCAAAGAATCCGCTTTGATATCATCCACATAATAGCGATCCAAATTAGCGATTACTTCCTCCAACTTGTCGGTGCGCTTGTCCGTAGGCTGATACCCTAAAGAAAAACCTAAATAAAGTCCGATCATAAGCGCCAAGAGGACAAAGAAAGGAAGATGTAATCGTTTATTCTCCATCACCAACCGCTAAAAAAGGAACCACTTCTACGCCCGCATTGCTTAAAAACTCCACTCCACTCATGTCCTTATATTCTTCTATAAAAACCAAACGTTTGATGCCCGATTGTAAAATCAACTTACTGCAATCCTTACAAGGGGCATGGGTTAGGTACAAGGTTCCTCCATCGCAATTATTAGTTGACTTGGCTACCTTTAAAATTGCATTGGCTTCTGCATGTAAAACAAACCAATGAGTGAGACCATTTTCATCTTCGCAGCGGTTATCAAAACCTGAAGGGCAACCGTTGAAACCATCCGAAATGATCATGTTGTTTTTAACGATGATCGCACCGACCTTTTTTCGCTGACAATGGGACAATTCTGCCCACGATCGAGCCAGCTGCAGGTATGCTTCATCGTAGCGACGCGTCTTTTCTGAACCATCTGTTTTCATACGTGCAAAAGTACCGAAACTTTTTCTTCAACATAGGACAAATTTCTTCCTTTAAAAGTCAATTATTGCATCAGCTCTATACCGAATGTTAACTAGAAAACAAAAGGAAAATGACCTTGAATGGGAAAACTAAGAAAATTTAGCGTAATTTCGCTTTGGAATTCCTTCCAATGTGGAATGATTCCGTTTATTTTTTTATTTTTTTATATGAATATGTACATTTCAAACCTAAGCTTTCGTTTAGGTGAGCAAGAGCTCGAAGATTTATTTTCCAAGTACGGTGAAGTAAGTTCTGTTAAAATTATTAAAGACCGCGAAACTGGTCGTTCAAGAGGTTTTGGTTTTGTAGAAATGCCAAATGATTCCGAGGCACAAGCTGCAATGGAAGCGTTATCCAACTACGAATTAGGCGGAAGAAACATCAACGTTTCAGAAGCTCGTCAGAAAAACTAAATTTACCTATAATTTACGTTATTTTCTCGATCTCCTCTAATGTTTCCAAGGGAGTATTAGAGGAGTTAGGGATATATCTTCGGTTGACACGATTCCATTTCGTGTTCAATAATTCCTGCAAGTAAGTTTTAAATTTTACGGTTAAGTATCGAATCAGACAGTGCTTCATTTTCGTTCGAGCGAGCGGATTTGTTGTTACCTTTGACACTCCATGAGGAACTGGGTATTAACAAACATTAAGTCTTTGGTGCAAGTCAGGTCAATGCCTGAAAAACCCTTAGTTGGAGAAGAGTTTGGACGGGTTCCATGCATAGATCATGCCTACTTGGTAATCTGCGACGGAAAGGTATTTGATTTTGGCCCGATGGAAAATCTCAACCAAGAGGTTTTTTCAAGCTTCACCATCATTGATTGTTCTGGGCGTTTTGTACTACCTGCTTTTTGTGATTCACACACCCATTTAGTGTTTGCCAAAAGTCGGGAAAATGAATTTGTCCAAAAAATTCATGGCCTTAGCTATCAAGAAATCGCTGCCCTTGGAGGAGGCATCGTAAATAGTGCTTTGCATGTAGCAACCATGACCGAAGAGGCGCTTTTTGAACAGTCTAAGCAACGCCTATTGAAAATTGTAGCTTCGGGAACTGGAGCCATCGAAATCAAAAGTGGCTACGGGTTAACGCTCGAAAATGAACTCAAAATCTTGCGCGTTATCCAGCGGTTAAAAAACGAAAACATCATACCTGTTAAAGCCACGTTTCTCGCTGCACATGCCCTACCCCTGGAATTTATTGGTCGAAAAAAAACCTACGTCGATTCCATCGTAAACACGTGGATTCCCAAAGTAGCGGAAGAACAACTCGCAGATTATGTGGACCTATTCTGCGAAACAGGGTATTTTGATTTAGAAGATTTAGATCGTATCGCTGAGGCAACCCAGAAAACGTCTATGGGACTAAAAGTCCATGTCAATCAATTCAGTACGTTTGGTGGAGTGTCTCGCGCCATTCATCACAAAGCACATACGGTAGATCACTTAGAAATACTTACCGAAGAAGATCTTTTGTCAATGGTAAATCAGCCTACGATAGCAACGGTTCTTCCGGGATGTTCCTTCTTTTTAAACCTGCCGTATGCGCCCGCACGAAGCATGGTAGATCATCAAATTCCGCTATCGATAGCGAGCGATTTTAACCCAGGATCTTCTCCCGCCTACGACTTGTTTTTAATGTGGTCTTTGGCTTGCATCAATCTACGGCTAAGCCCCGAAGAGGCTTTAAATGCACTCACCGTAAACGCCTCGTTTGCTATGGGGGTGGAAGCGGAACAAGGAGCTATTTTTAAAGGCTATGCTGGAAAAATCATCATCACAGAAAAAGCCCCTTCTTTAGCGTATTTCCCTTACGCTTTTGGGGAAAATCACCTACATCAAATGATTAACTGATGGCGCGTTATTGGCTCTTTTTCGTATGGCTATGGGTTGGGACAAGTTTGCTCCACGGTCAAACCTATCAGCACGACGGAAAACTACTTTGGGAAATTCAAACAAAAAAAGGCAAATCGTATGTCTGGGGATGTTTACACTCCAACGATAAACGGCTGTTTGATTTTCCTGATTCAGTATACATTGCTTTTTTAAACACAAAACAACTTGCTTTGGAGGTCAATGTATTAGAGCTTTTTGTGGGCCGTGATCCCTTGATCAATAACAACCTTCTTCAATTAGATAAACGAGGAAAGATGTACACGGGGACCAATGAACCCAGTAAAACCTATTACGGTACAGAAGATGGTATGCCACAATTTATGGACGCTTGGTTTCAGTCCATTGCAGAAATGAGGAACATCCCTGTATTTGCCTTAGAATCCCTGGATGAGCAAACCAAAGCCATTGAGGAAATACCGATGATTGAATCCATGAACCCCTCAAAGTATAAAAACGACGACATGCTCATGAATTTATACCTTAATGGAAGAATCGACCTTATTGATAAACTCATGCGGAGCAATTTCATGAAACAACCGCAGGCATATTCAAAAATCATTGAAAACCGAAACCGTAAACTTGTAGAATCCCTCAAACCTTTGTTAAGTAAAGAAACTGTTTTCTGTGCAATTGGCGCTAGCCATCTTTACGGCAATCAAGGCGTGCTGCAGCTTTTAAGAAACAATGGATATTCCATTCGACCTGTTACCCTAAGTAAAGGCCCGAAAGTATCGAAAGATGAATCTACCATAAAAAATATTCGACAATACGTTTATCAAGACACCGTTGACGGAAGCATTGTAAAAGCCGTTTTCCCTGGAAAACCAAGGTTACTCCCCTCAAAGGCCTCCTACCAAGAATTAGGACAAGGCAATGATTACAGTATTCAATGGTTCACCCGAGACAGCAGCCTTTCCCTGATCGAATACGCCGAGATGTATATCGCATCGCCTCCCGATTGTCCTTATGTGCTGGGCACTTTAGAGGACGGGACTCAATATGCTCAAGGGCTTCATGATGCTTATCAAGAACGGCTTAAATGGAAAAGAGTATTAATCAACGAAAACCATGTATTGATTGGCACCTGTCATGGCGGCAATAAATTCATGAATTCAGACCGCCCCGTTCGTTTCTTTAACGGAATTGTAATTGAATGACCATGAAGGGCCTAGAGATCACATTCCAAAAAGCCAAGGACGACCGCTTTCTTGCGATGTATACGCCGTTTCAAGAGTATGTTGTTGGAGAAATCTTAGATGCTGTCGTCAAAAATCAAAGTGTTCAAACCTTTGATTTATCCAACCAAGAATTGGTTAAAAAACTCATGGAATTGAGCCTAGATGAGTTTAGATGGCTTATTACGGAAACAAACTATGTAATCTTTAGTAATTGGCAACATTCGCCCAAACTGCGATCCAAGCTCAAATACGCAAAGAATTTCCAACACGACACCGTGCTGATTATTCTTGGAATAAGCAAAAATGAAATGTTCAATTTGACCCAAGAACTTAAAAAACCGTCTCCCGAACCCTACATTCTGCCTTCTTTTCAGGACGTTGTATCATCCAACGGAATATTTTCTTCAACGGAAAACCTCTCTCATACTTTAGTGTTCGGGATGTCGGGAACAACTACCTTCAATAGTATCCCATTTTCAACCTCGATAAAACAACAAAAAAACAGAATCAATAAATCGGACCGCTTACAGCTTCTTTTGTTGTTTTTAGCCTCGAAGGCGACGCAAACTTTCGGTTTTGCCGAAATAGGAGCTCATTGCAACATTGATAATGAAACCGCCCAGCGATATGTATTCATGCTAGTAGATTGGGGAATTATTCATTTAATTCCATCGTTTTCTGCACGAAAAAAACACGAATATATCAAAGGATATCGTGCGATTTTCACCGATAATTTATTGCTCAACGGATATTTAAAAAACTTTCTGCCCTTGAAAGAGCGCATGGATGAATCGATTCTCTGGAAAAACTGGTTGCTTTCAGAGAGGATTAAAATGGATGTTAACGACCAAAAGAGCTGTCGTTATTATTTTTGGCAATCCCATACGCGACAAAGTGTCGACTTTATTCGTTTAGATGAACATCATGAGCCAACGGCTTTCACGCTAACTTTTGATGGTAAAAAGAAGGGGAGCCCATCTGCCTTGTTCAAAAAATACTATCCGGATGTTTCGATGGAGGTTATTCATAAGACCAACTTCATTTCCTTTCTCATACCATGAGTACTTTCATTGCAAAGTGTGCCAGGGCCATTGCTCAACAATTTCCATCAACCGATGACTATCAAATCGTACTTCCTACCCAAAGGGCTAAGAAATACTTCTATGAAGCATTGGTTAAAGCCTACGAAAGACCTATCTTTTTACCTGCTATAGCAACTATTCAAGAGTTTGTGCGCGAGCATACCAAAGAAGCCATTATCCCTAGGACAAAGCAATTGTTCGAATTTTACTATGCGGTGGCTCATGTTACCGAATCTCCGCACCTAACGTTCGAGGAGTTTCTCACTTGGGCGCCTTCTGCATTGAACGATTACGATGACATAAATTCCAACCACCTCGATAAGTTGCACGTTTTTGCCAACCTTAAATCCATCAAGGAATTGGAAAGTTGGACCTTAGGTGATGACGAAAGCTACTCAACTAATCAAGAAGCGTTTCTTCGGCTATGGGAAGAATTGCCTTCCTATTTTGAAGAATATGAAAGACGGTTAATCGGAAAAGAACTCACGGTCTATAGCCGTGCCCTGAAAAACCTGTCCCTCGATGTAAGCAATAAAGTAGCTCAAAAAAAACACTATTTTTTCATCGGTTTCAATGCTTTAACGAAAGCAGAGCTTACCTTGATAAAAAAACTGATGAACTCGAATCGTGGTTCATTTTGGGTTGATATGGATCGTTTTTACTTCGATGGAGACAACCACGAGGCTGGAGTATTCTTAAAGAAAGTTCATCGGTTTCTTGAAATCACGAATCCACCCTTCTTGCAAGACACCTTAAAACACGATGATCTAACCCTTCAAGTGGTAGCATGTCAGCATGCATCAAGTCAAGTCCATGTTGCAGCGACGGAACTTTCAAAGCTTTCCCATTCCGAATTAAACGAGACTTTATTGCTTTTAGCGGACGAAGCATTAATCACACCGCTCCTTAAGAATCTACCGCTGAGTATCGGAAAAGCGAATATAACGGTGGGGATTACGCTGAACCAAACTCATGTGAAAACCTTCATCGATCTTTTGTTTGAAATTCAATTCAATAAATCTCGATTTAATAACAAAAAAACCTACTACAAAGACCTAGATTCCTTGCTGAAACACCCCTTCATTACGGAGATGCTGGAGGCGAACGATCTTGAAAAAATCGCGCGTTGGGAGCAAGAAACTCAGAAAAAAAACTGGATTTTTCAAGACCTTTCCACGGTGGATTTTCCCAAAAAGCTACACGACATCTTACGTATTTGTTTTACCGAATGGGGCGCAGATTTTTTAGGCGGACTAAACTTGCTCTTCGAACTCACAACCTTATTCCTTAAACAACGACAGGATGCTCTTAATGAACAAATTCTACTCACCTTTCAAGACGCCATAAGTACTTTTTTAAATGTCCTTTCCGAAGGAATCCCCCCCATGAATTTGCGAACTTTTCGAGGGTTATTCCAGCAACATTGGGTGAATAAATCCATTGCTTTTCATGGAAATCCAACCGAGGGGTTACAAATAATGGGGATTTTGGAAACCCGTTTGTTGGACTTTAAAAACATCCTCGTTTTGGGTCTAAACGAAGGCGTTTTACCTAAACACAACCAAGTCGAAACGCTGATTCCAATGGATTTACGCAGAGCACTCGAATTACCAACAACCCGAGATTATCAAGGATTATTTGCACATCATTTTTACCGACTTTTTCATCAGGCGCAAAATTCCATCATTACCTATTCCCTGGCCTCCGATTCTTTAAATTCCAGTGAGCCCAGTAGGTATCTTTTACAACTTGAGATGGAATTAGGAGTCATCAATCCTAACCTCAACATCGTTAAGTCTTTTTACAATGCAAAACCCTTGGAAAAAGGAGGAAACACCAAGGGGCAAGTGGAAAAAACGTTGGAATTAAATATCTTGCTCAATCAGTACTTTTCTAAGAACATTTCCGCCAGTGCTTTTAAAAAATATCTTGACTGTCCATTGAATTTTTATTACCGATATTTAGCTGAATTTGGAGAGGAGGCGTCCGTTGAGGAAGAAATGGAAAGCAGTAGCCTTGGAAACATTATCCATAAAGCTCTTGAAAAATTATACCTTCCATTCGCCGAGAGAGATGCCGATGGCAAGGTTGTTTCACCAAGTCCTGGCCCAATTAAAGTGCGGGACGTTGAAAACATGCTGAGCATTTATCCGGGAATTTTAGAGGCCTTGTTCATTGAGTTTTTAGGGGGAGATGCTGGATTAATCGCCTCTGGAAGCAATTGGCTTTCTGTTGAGATCGCTCGGAATTTAATCGAAAATTTATTAAACAACGATTTAGAATACATCCGTTCTAACCAGGAACCCGTTTATATTCATCGAATTGAAGCCAAATTAAAGGGTGAAATAACGGTAGAATTGAATGAACAGCCTTTTTCAATCCATTGGATTGGCTATATTGATCGCATAGATCGCATTGGCAATTCATACCGATTGATTGACTATAAAAGTGGTAACGTAAAGGAAGAAGACGTTCGTTATACTCCAAACACTAAGATCAAAGAAGGATTTTCGAAAAGTAAGCACAGTTTGCAATTAGCGGCCTATTTATTCCTCTTCGAAAAAGAATACGGCTTTTATCCTGTTGAGCTCGGAATACATGCTATTCAGCGCAAAAAAAATGCCTATTTCCCCTGGACCAGTAAGGAGCTAGGTCATTCGTTGGAAGCATTTCGAAACCATTTTATTCAATTAAACCAGGAAGTAATTGAAGAACTTTTTAACCCCGAGCTGCCGTTTACGCATCAGGAGAAAAGCAAGTTTTGCACCTATTGTAACTAAAAAATCCGAAATGGAACGCATTTCGGATTTTTCTGCAAGTTAATTAAATCTGTAAGGCTATAAACCTCGATTAATTGCTAGACGAAATAACCTCAAGGATAGTTGCCTTTTAGTACAAACAATTTTTTAGGGCATCACGGTAATCGCACAATTCCTCTCGATTAATGCGTTGTTCCGGATGCTGAAGGAGGGACAAAACGTACAGTAAATTTTCTTGATCCGAAGTGACCTCTATCGGAGAAACATTGCCTTCTTCATCTTCTTCAAACTGACCCTGAACATCAAAACTTTCATTCTGTTCAAGATATTCAAAACAATATCGTAAGATTTTAACTACCAAAGGATCGTTCTCCGTTTTGGCGATTTCCCTCAACTCTTTCAATTCTTGGATGAGATTCTTTGCCTCTAACCCTTTCTTTTCAACAAGTTGAATTATAATGCTTAATTTATCTTTTCCGGCTTGCGACTTCATTACTTTGTGATTTTGGCTACAAATGTAGCTAATTTTGAACTTCCAAAAAGCCAAGGATGGCTACATTTCCTTATTTTTGATACATGGAATATATATTTCAGGCGATAATTATTGGCGTGGTTCTTAGCCTAATGGTTGGACCCGTTTTTTTTCTGTTGCTTGAATTGAGTATTACCAAGGGGTTTAAACAGGCCGTAGCTCTGGACTTAGGGGTATTACTGAGCGATGTGATGTTCATTTTTTTTTCCATTTTCTTTGCCCATCAAATACGGGGCGTTTTTAGCGATGATGGACAACAAATTTTAGCAATTATTGGAGGGGGCATGTTTCTCATGTATGGGACGTACATGATTTTCTTTAAAAAGGTTAAGTTCAAAAAATTGACCCCAGCACCCAAGATGAGCGAAGAACTCAACTCATCGGATAGAGCCATCAAGCAGAGTAAAAAAGATTATGCCTTATTGATTCTCAAAGGATTTACCCTTAATTTACTCAATCCCGGGGTTATAATTTATTGGTTAGCCATTGTTTCAAAGGGATATGACTTAATTGATGACCCCCACGAAAACTATCATATTTTTGTTTTTCTTTTAATTGTACTCACGGTTTTCTTTGGAATCGATGTCCTAAAAATATATTTAGCCCATAAACTTCGTTCCTTGGTAAATGCTCAATTGTTAAAACAACTCAACCTCCTGACTGGAGCTATCTTTGCAGGAACGGGCTTGTTTTTAATTTTTAAGGCATTTGTTGCACATGTAACACCCATCAATTAAGTAGTTTTAAGAGTATGCTAAAATACTGTTATGCCCTTGGCCTTTTATTGCACTCCTTTGCCTTCGCGCAAAAAATAGCCCCAGAGAACTTGGGCCCTAAAGTAAAATTGTATTGGGATGCCAACAACAAAAAAGTCCACTCTACAGGGTCTTATTTTATCGACGAACTTCACCCAGAAACTACCGAAAAACACGGTAAATGGTTGTTTTATTCCGTCAAGGGGGTCTTAGAAGAAGAGCGCTATTTTTACCGAAACCGTATGCATGGAAAGCAAACGATTTATTATCCGAATAAAAAAATAAAACAACAGTACTTTGCTAAATATAACGTGCCAGATTCCATTTTTAAAGAATACAGCGAAGAAGGAACGCTTACCATTCAGGGAACGTATCGATTGGGATCCCCTGAGGGTCCTTGGCACTACTATTATACCGATTCAAGCCTTTGGAAAGAAGAATTTGTTTCCAATGATACAACCTATCTTTTATCCTACTTTGAAAACGATTCTGCGCACACAAAAACAGTTGACAAAGGTTTCGGAAGCGTTATTACCTATTACAGTAATGGAATGTTGAAAGAAGCCTACAACTTTAAAAATGGACTGCGAAGCGGAGCATTTATCGAACAATTAGCTTCAGGTTTAACCTCCATTTCAGGTTCCTTTGAACAAGGAAAAAAACAAGGGGTTTGGACGTATTATTTTGAAAACGGCACCATAGAAAAACAAGAATCGTATTTGCTTGATTCATTAGACGGTGATTATGTGGTTTATCTTTTTAATGGTTCCCTTAAAACCAAAGGCAAGTACCTGCAAGGAAAGAAAGAAGGGGATTGGGTTTGGTATATGGACGATGGCAATGTTGAAATGAGGGGGTCTTTCAAAAAAGGTTTACAAGACGGTCAATGGAATTATTATTTTTCAACAGGAGAATTGTCCTACATTGCTCATTTCAAAATGGGATTAAAGGATGGTGAATGGCATTATTTTTACCGTGATGGAACGGATTTTAAGAAAGGTGGATACCGAGAAGATCTTAAATCAGGACCGTGGAAAACGTGGTATGAAGACGGCACCCTTCTCATGGATGGCGCCTACGAATCGGGGAAAGAAGTAGGTCAATGGAAAAACTACTGGCCGAATGGAAGGTTAAAAAATCAATCATATTACGATAAGGGATTGTTAAACGGCGCGTGGTATTCGTTTACCGAAAATGGTAAGTTAAGCCTCTTTGGAAGGTACAAGAAAGGTAACAAAACTGGAAAATGGACCGAGTTTTATTCGAATGGTAAAACCAAGGAGGTGATCAGCTATAAAATTCACAACGTAAAGAATGCCACCCTTGAGGTCGTTGCAATTGGTCTCGAGGGGAAACAAAGCGTTCGTCATGGCCCCTACAAAGCTTATTCCCAAATTGACTACACCCTAAAGGAAAATGGTAACTACAAAAAAGGCCAAAAAACAGGAAAATGGGTTAATTATTATCCTGGTGGCGTCATTCCAACCGTAGTATCAAATTTCAAAAAAGGACAATTACATGGGGATTTTATACAATACGACCGAAGAGGTGCCCCATTAAATGAAGCGCATTACAAAGATGGATTAAAAGATGGTTGGTTCATCGTCTACGGTAAAAATGGTTCCCCCATTGTTAAAAAAATGTTCCGGCAAGGCTATGAATTAATCCGATCTGGTAAGGAAGATTTGTTTACCCCCTAATCCTGCAACAATAATAAATCTATTTGCCTTTTTCTAGGACTCACCTCTTCAATTTGCACTCGAACGGGTGTGCCCAGGGTATAGGCTTTTCCCGATTTCTTTCCAATTACCTGATGTTTTTCGGCATCAAAAGTAAAACGGTCAAAAGAAATATTTTGAAGGCTCACCATACCTTCGCAGTGATTTTCGAGGAGCCGTACAAATAGGCCGTATTCGGAAATTCCAGAGACAAACCCCTCGAATTCATCACCGATTCGATCTAAAAGCATGAGTGTTTGAAAGTACTTGGTGGACTCACGCTCAGCCTCTGTAGCCTTGCGTTCGTTGGATGAAATCTTCTTACAAATCTCGTCCAAATTGGACCTTGATTTAATTTTTCCAAGTTCTTTTTTCTCCAACAATTGACGATGTACCATGAGGTCCGCATACCGGCGAATCGGCGAGGTAAAATGAGAATAATATTTAAATGCTAACCCAAAATGCCCTATGTTATGGGTACTATAAACCGCTTTAGCCATGGACCGAACCACCATGCTTTGAATCAAGGGATAAAAAGGCTCGGATTCGATGGACTTTAATAACGCGTTGATTGACTGGGCTGCGCTGCTGAGGTCTTTGATTTCCAATTTCAATCCAAATTTTTCACAAAACAAGTGCAGCAATCCTAATTTCTCGGGATCTGGCAAGTCATGAATTCTATAAATGCTCAAATGGCTCTCCCCCTTTTCTTTGTGTGCCGTTATTTCCACCGCCACCGTACGATTCGCCAACAACATAAACTCCTCAATGAGTTGGTGGGCTTCTTTCGAGGTTTTCAAGATGGTTCCCGTTGGATTTCCTTGTTCTGATAAGACAAACCTCAACTCCTCCGAAACAATATTTAATGCGCCGTCCTTAAAGCGTTTTGCCCGCATTTTTTTGGCAAAAGAATTAACAAGATGAATCACCGGGCTTAATTCATCTTCCTTACCTTCAATGATTTCTTGTGCTTCCTCATAGGCGAATCTCCGGTTGGAATGAATAACTGTTTTACCATACCAATGATTGAGTACTTCTCCGTTGGGGTTGAACTCAAAAACAACGGAAAATGCTAATTTATCTTCATTGGGCCGCAAAGAACAAAGAACATTAGAAAGTTGTTCGGGCAACATTGGCATTACACGGTCTACCAAATACACCGAATTGGATCTTTTGAGCGCTTCTTTGTCCAAAGGCGAACCTTCTTTGATATAGTGCCCCACGTCAGCAATATGAACGCCAATGGCGTGATTTCCGTTTTCAAGAGCTTGGTAAGAGATGGCGTCGTCAAAATCTTTAGCGTCTACTGGGTCAATGGTAAAAGTTAAAACCTCGCGTAAATCCCTCCTTCGTTGAATTTCATCTATAGTAATCTCCGTCGAAATAAGACTGGCTTCTTTCATAACCTCCTCCGGAAAATATGGGTCAAATCCTTGGTTCACCAAAATGGATATCATTTCAGCGTCGTTCGACCCAGGATAACCTAACAGTGCCGCCACCTCGCCAAAAGGCATGGACTTATTGCTTGGCCAAACATTAATTTTTGCAACGACACGCATACCGTTTTTTGCGCCGTTAAGTTGGTTTATAGGAATCTCGATTGGAACCCCATACTTAACACTATCTGGATAGAGGATTGCCTTTTCATTTCGAATCTGTAAGGTGCCTACCATTTGGTGACGACTTCGCTCTAATATCGCAATGATTGCTCCTTCCTTCTTACCATTGCTTTCCTTAATGATGGAAAATTGGACCCGGTCGCCATCCATTGCTTTAGCCTTGTTTTCCTCTCGCACAAGAACATCATTTGCTTGCTGCTCTTGTCGAATAAAACCCAATCCCTTCGGGTTTAATTCAAAGATGCCTTCAAATAATTGCCCTTGACGAAGCGAAAAACTGTGAAAATTCACCCGCTCAAGTTGTTGCTTTGAAACCAAATTTTGCAGGGCATCAAGCACATACTGACGTTCCATTGGAACTTTAACCTCAAGCAAATAACAAATTTGTTTGTGCGATAACTGGGCTGAAGGATTTTTAGAAAATACGGCTAAAATTGCTTTTCCGTATTCACCCCTTGGTTTTTCAATATGCTTATGACCAAATCCCTTATTTTTTTTTTGCATTATAAACTATCCCACCGCCGCATTAATGACGAATGATAATTTTACGTGTAAAGGTTTTTATTCCTGGCGCCTCGAATGAAATAAAATAAACCCCAGAACGAAACTCCGATGTGTTGATTTTTTTTGAAGAAATAAACTGTTCCTTCATGAGAATGGCCCCCATTGCATCTGTAATCTTAAATTGAATAGATTCGTTATTGTTTGCATTTAAAAAAATGTAGTCATCCGCTGGATTAGGGACCATCGTAACCGACACTGGATCTTTGATGATTTTGTTCCCCGCAACATAATCCGCCATAACGTCAACGGAATCAAGGTAAGATAATCCTGAACTATTGGTAATGTAATATCGATAATGTGCCATCCCCGAAACGCCATCTGCCGGATTAAAATCAGGCTTCATTTTTCCGTATTCTCCAGGTAAGATGTCGAACAATACGCCGGCACCTCCTGGGGTCGTCCATGGATTAGTGGTCATTTGAGTGCTTGAATAACAAGCCCCACCA
>Ga0169931_10006465_pt1 | contig 17654 bp, 11 predicted proteins | sample Kivu_15m_20L_FD_129675 | JGI IMG/M metagenome (GOLD analysis project Ga0169931, IMG submission 129675) | Freshwater microbial communities from Lake Kivu, Western Province, Rwanda to study Microbial Dark Matter (Phase II) - Kivu_15m_20L... | ecosystem: Environmental > Aquatic > Freshwater > Lake...
TGATTTAATGATATTTATGTAAATTAAAAAATAATTTAAATATCTTAGTATAGAATATAATTTATATCCATATAAATCATAATTACTTATCATAAACAAACTTCCCCTCCCATCAATATTTAATTAATTAAAACAACAAAAATTAAATTTTATATCCATACATACATCAGATAAAATCTTTCTTTATTCTTAAATAAATATTTATAAAATAAAAATTCTGCCAGTCTCTATTTATAATTTCTTCGGTTAATATAAACTTATGTACAGATATAATAACACATCTACTTATGGATAGAATCAGTAGAGTTTGTATTATTGTTAAAGCGATTAATGTTTACATTTTCATCATTAGTATTTTCTTTTTTAATTCTACAATTACCTGTAATATTCTTATCATTAACATAATAATAATTATTATTTTCCATATTTAAAATCTGGTCTACTCCCTTCACAAATTTGCTTCTAAAAATGTTATTCTTAAATTTCTTTTTATTTTCAGAATGATGAGATTTAAGATGATAATTAAGCGCTGATTTACTCGCAAAACTGAAATGGCATTCTAAACTATTAAAATGGATGCAGATATACCTTCGAAAATGCATTTGTGTGGTAGATAATTGGTGTGGAATTTTCTCTCGTGATAGGTTTTGCCTATGATGGAAAAATTAAATTTATTAAGATATTTTAAATATTATAATTACCATTTCTATGAGAGAAGACGGATTTACAAAATTTACAAGAATAAGGCTTTTCCTTTAAATGTATATTCTTTATATGTAAGGTTAGGTTCTCTTTAGACTTATACGACTTCATACAATCGACATATGGGCATTTAAACATTCTTGTTGATTTGTGTGTGGAATAGTGACGATCTAGAATCCATTTGAATTTAAATCTTTTGTTGCAGCTCTTTACTTGACATTCGAACGGTTTATCGCTAAGAATAGAAGCTTCGGATTCCTTTGCCTTTACTGCAATAGGAAGATTGTTGTCGTTACCTGATGTATTGATCGTCTCTGTCAACCTTTGTTGTGCGAATTCTAAGCTTAGAGATAATTGGCTTCTGGAATCTGTGAACAGACTGTCATATTGACTTTCATTTCCTGAATCGTATCTGTCTAAAACGATCTCATTGATCAAGTTGATGTGATTTATCTCCTCTGCTTCTAGACATCCGAGATCAAATTCGATGTTATGTTCGCATTCGGGGTGTGTAATAGTGTCGAAATTGATGAATTCTATGTTAGAGTGATCGTACATTTTTATAAATAATTATTTATGAGAATTAAATATAGATCTAACTAATAAATATTATTAAGGGAAATATATTAAACGAATAAAAACTTCTTAAATAAGTTTGGAAGGAAATGGTTGAATCTATGGGCGATTAAACGGTAAGTTTAAAGTTTTCTTCTTTAACTAAATCTTTGTCTCCCATATATTTTTTCACTGATGTTGAAGAAAAATGAAATTTCAATCAGTTGTGTAAATGGGATTGACGTATATTTATACAAAATTTTAATATTAACAGCCTGTTTTCTTCATTAGGCTCTTGATTATGATTTTTCCCAAATTTTAGTTAAAACTCCCTATAATTAATTATCCCTATTACGTTATCATTTATTAATTTAATAATTAAAAAAATACTCTAAATTAGAATTTCACTAATGAAATTTATTAATTAATTTATGATAAAATTATTTTTAAATGGATGGAAATGTTTTAGCCAATAAGACAAACACTAGCAATCCAAAACCAGATAAAACAAGAACATATTTAATAAAGTAATAATTCCTATTGATCCTTACTCTTATTTAGTGGGGATGTTATAAAATTTCATACAGTGTACAAGGATGGCACTGAAATCGTCGAAGAATATAATTTATATTCTGAAGAAATAATTTCAAGAAGAATAAAAAAATTGAAGATGACCGGAAAAGAAGAATGGACTGTTGAAATAGGAGACACAAGTTTCGCTGTAAAGAAGGATGACGAATTTTTAATAAAAGAAAATCAAAATAACGTAAGTAATTTCTTTCTTTAATTTTAGCCAATTTTAATAAGAAAAGACGCTTCTAAAGAATTTCAATGGAGAGTCAGAAATTTAAATTTTTCAAAGGAAAATTTTCAGGTAGAGATTGATAAACCTAAACAAGAAATTGTTATAAAAACTTTGAATAAAAAATATTATAAAAGATTCGAAATCCCCGATTTAAAAAGAGCTAATATAGCACTAGATGAGAAAATGATGAAAGTGAATTTTTTGAATAACACTTTAGTTATAACAGTAAGTATATATTTAGATAGAATTTTAGTATGTCAAGCCTAAAGAAATCATAAATCAAGAAGAAGAAATTTTGGCAGAGATGAGAAAAATAAAAAGAGAAATTAAGGAAAACCCAAGTGCTAAATACGATCCTGGATGTAAAAATCAATAAAAATTTTGCAAATTAAATTAAATAATTAGTTAGATTCTTTTTATTTAAATAGTTTCTTAAATTTTTATTTAAAAAGATTTCTATTTAGTTTATATTGATAACTAAGTTAAAATGGTAAAGACTAATTATCTATGTCCTTGTCTGTATCCTCCAATGTTAGATTCAACGGTGTTCATATAGAATGTTTTGTAATCCATTTTTACCCAAGGGCAGAAATTATCTTCAATGAGTGACTCCTTTACACTAAATGGTTAAGTATAAGACCATATGATTCTTACATTCTTTCTGCGTCAGTTCCTTCAAACACGAAAATCAAATTTTGGAATATCGACTTGGTTCTATTAAGATTAAAAGGGAAATGAATAAATTTTTATAAACATTTATTTTTCTACATACCCTCTGATGTTGTCTATAATATTAATTATTCTTTGTAAATTCTCATCTGGATCAACAAACAAATTATCTTCTAATAAAGGTACATTTATCTCTGAAGCATCATCAACTTTAAAAATAGAAGAGAACAAACTTCTGTCGCAGTTAATTCCTATGTGCAGGATGAGTAAGAACCCGTTATCAATTAGATAAACTCCGTTGCTTTCTAGACTGGTTTTATTGGTGTTTACTGTCTAAATAGATAATAAAAAATAATGAAGGGAATTAGTTAGTATTATTATACCTGTGGAAGGGAAATCATTCCATATTCATCATAATTTCCGATTTTATCTTCATAAAGTATCTGATGAACTGGGAATATCCTTGGGTATATAAAAGGCATGACATCGTTGATACTCAGTCTCTGTAATTTAATCCTGAAGTAATTAGACAAATCTACGTCAAGTTTTCTCTCTAATTCGTCTTTACAACAAACTCTGTGTTTCATCATTCCTAAGAAATATAAGGGTAAATAGGCTAAATTCATAGGGAGTTCCTTTTTATTGATAGAAGACATTACAGAAGATATTAATGCCTTGTAAGAAGCTTCAGAAGCCAGGACGCTGTTTGCTATTTTTTTTGTTTTGAATATTCTGTCCATCGTTAGTTTAGTGTAATAAGTAGCTAGAGCTTCTGAATCGATAGATTCATAGAGGTCGACTAATCTATGGGCAAGCGGAAGGCAGATATTATGTATTCTGATTCTCCTTGTGTTGTCTTGATGTGTGTATAGAACAGCAGTCTAAATAGTAAATGGATTTTCTTACTTGAACAAACATAAAAGAATCATTTACTCGCTTCTTTTCTTCAATTGGCTGATTGCTTCCCTGGACCTGTTCTGCCATATCAAGTCCGAAGCAGTATGCCTGATCGCTATCCAAAGTAGGGCATACTATTAAATCCACATTAGATATTAAAACAGGAGTCACAAATTGGGAGATTTTATATCCCTTAGAGAATCTTGTTCTTACAACAGCTTCTAAACAAATTGGCCTTGTGGCGACTCTTCTTAATTGATTAAATAAATTTTTGTAATGGGTCTCCAGTCGGAAGTTTTTGTAGAAGTATAAATTTCCGTTTGTATTGTCACAAAGTTGATTTAGAGTTACTAAATTCTAATTTTATTAAATTTTATTTTTCATTTATAAATAATACCACATAGCTTTCACTAGCTAAAAAAATATCAACGCTTATATTTTCGTTTGTCATATTAACCCCCAACATTACTAACTGTCTATCATCGGTAGCAGAATAAATCAATTCTTCTTTCGGAATGGATGAAATTTTATTCGATTTCATTTTAGGCGATTGAATCATGCCTACTGAAGCGTTGAACACGATAATTTTAGCGGCAGTATTCTTGGCAATTAGATAAGCAGCTGAAATAGCGTTGAATAATTTATTTGAATCTTTGCAGGTGTTGTTCATAGCAGTATTTTGAATCAATTCAAGGGTGTTGAGCAGTAAGGTCTTGCTAGATACCGGATTTACAATCAAGTTATTAAATGGACAAGGTAAAAATATTTCATCTTCAGAAACACATAACATATGTGGTTGACTATATTTCTCATTCAAACTGTAATAATTTACACTAGAATCATAAGTAATTATTCCAATCTGTTAATTTAAAAATATGAATATAGTATACATATAATATATGTATTTGCATACCTTAACTTTTTCAATATTTGAGAAAGATTCAGATTTAATTAATTCCTTAAGTGTCTCCAAAATTGAAGATAAGAAACCATTTTGATAAGAAGCACTCGACACATCGATTACAAATATGTAAACAGGTTGTGACACTGGTTTGTCTTTTTTAACATACGTGGCATTAGCTATGAATTCGTAGGATCCACAGCTAATGTCAGGCTTTTCATTCATGTCTATTCTATTATTATTTTTATCAAGTCTGTTGTAGTAATAATCTGCTGTGTCATTTATATATCCGCATATGTTGCAGATCCATTTTTCCCCTCCCTCAATCCATTTTATAAAAGGATTAATATATGCTCTACAACTTGCTGATGCACATCTAGGGATTTCTTTCTCTCCGTAATTAATTAAAGGTAATTCTGCTTCGTAATTACAGTAGGGATTTAGAATCATTCCGATTGGAAACGATGCTTCTTTTAAAATTCCCTGGTTAGCTGGAAGTTTATCGCTTGTTGTTCTTATAAAGTTTTTGGAACAATTAAAAACTTTAAGAGATTCATATTCTTTCATTATTTGATCATCAGAAGGTTGTTGAATTTCAGAATATGACGATGGTGTCGGTGATGGTGTTGGTATTTTACCTTGAAGTTGACTTACTAAATTTTTATTAGAAATAGGGTGCTTTATAGAACTTGGAGGAAGATTTTGTAGAGGGGCTTCCTGTTGAGTGTAGTTTGTATTATGTTGAGTTATTTTTGTTTGGTTAGTAACAGGGGCCATTCCACTCTGCCCGAAGGGATCTTTTCTTACATTTTTTGATTTATTAGGGTCCATTTTTTAATAAAAATAAAATAATGTTTATGAGTTATTATTACAATTATTAAAGGGTACAGCCATAAAAATCAAATAAGGAAGCAAGTGAAAATTATACTAAAATACATTATAAACTGAAATATCATTTTGAAAAAATTTATTATTTAATTTTTATATCCAGTTTATTTTATGAACTAAGTATGAGAAATTTTTCTTTAAAATGTTTGTAATAAAAAAATAATTGTAAATATTTAATATTTATTTGAATAAATGAGAAAGGAACAAGTAGAGGATTACCTAAAATCACAAGTTCAGGAAGCAAAACAAAAATCAAATACTGAAACTATAAGATCAAAGATTTCAATGAATCCTAACTCCATCATAAATGAAGCAGAATTTACTAATACCTATTCTGTTTTAGATTACATATTTCCCATTCACACATTCTTCGAAACTAATGAGGCCATACCAGAATTAGGGACAAACTATCTATGCACATTTCGATACTTATTTGCTAAGCGAATTGAATTTTTGCATTTATTAAATCAAAAATATCAAAAATATTTAACTGACAAAGAAACAGAAACCCTGAAATCCTTAGAATATAAACACTTTATCTACACATTCTCTTGTTATTTCGGAAGCCTGATTTTTCTTTTCGCAAAATCTTTTAAATTCCTAAAAATTTTTAGATTTTACATAGCCTCTTACTTATTCTTTCCTGCTAATGTGTATTCTATTTATTTCCTGAGAAATGAATTTCTACCACTCAGGGATAAAGTTAATTTACATAAGGCATTTAATAAAGAAATAAATGACATTTTAGATTACACATTGATACCAGACTGGAGGACATACATGTACTATTTTAATTTTTTGTAAGGCCTCAGATTATAATAAAATTAATAGAGATAAATTTATATTACTAGTATATAATTAATTATTTATAATAATTTATTTAAATTCGGTTTTTTATATATATGGAATTTTAAATTAAATTAAATTAAAATAGTAATTATAATTTCATTAAATCAGTAAACTACTTTACCTCAAATGAATAAATCAAGTTTTTTTAGTTGTATACAAAAATCCAAAATATTTTTACCTGGATTTATTTTTAGGATTAATTGTACCTGTACCTGTACTTGAATTTATCCCAGTAAATTTACCTGTGTTAAATTCTTTTTCTTCGTTCTCCAATTTTTTTTTCAAGTCCTTTAGAATTTGCTTCTTATCCCTTGCAATCGAATTGATTAGCTCGTATTTGATAGGGTCTTTGAATTCATGGATGAAAGAAAGATATGTATTGTTCTCATTCACATAGATTAGACTGAACTTGAGCTCTTGTTTCGGACTTACTGGTTCTGCCTCATAACATTCGAGCACATATTCCCTCCTCTCGGTGGAAACATCGTATTTCAGAACTTTTAAGGAATATTTTGATTTTTTTGAAGGATTCTCTATAATGATCCTTGATCCAACAGTTTTTGGAGCCCCTTCTTCAAAATTTACTTTCTCAGCAATGCTTGGTACATAATTCTTAAAATTCTTCCAATTTGAAATGACTCCCCATACTGTTTCGATATTTCTATTTATTATTATACTCTCGAAGTCTATCAGATCCTCAGTCCTTTTGGCAAGAAATTTTTCTATCTTTCTACAAATTTCTAATTTCTCCTGTTTGTTGTGCTTATGATCAATAATCTTTAAGGCGTTTACATCATCAAATATTAATTCGTGTTGAAACAAAGTTGTTTTGTCTATCGTATTGAAGTAAAAATGAAATATGCATGTGTACTTTAAATCCAAAGGATAAACTTTTGTGGTGTAGAAACGAATTTTTTTGTAAAATTCTGTGTTAACCACTTCTTTTACTTCAAACATGATTACAAAAGAATTTTTCCATTCGAACTCGACGACAGTACCGACTTCACCGTAATCCTTACCTTGTAACATTGTGATATTTTCTGCATTTTCTTTGAGTGTGTCGTTGAATATTTCGGGATTGCGGAAGCAATCCCATACCCTTTGGATGCTGTCCTTGTAGACATAGGAACATAATAAACTCATTTCCTTAAATTTTCTATTATTCTCCATTTAATAGAATTGATATATTATTATTTTAAATCAAGAATTCATATAAATTTAAATATAAAGCCCAATTAGGAATCCTTTTTGATATATTTATATATATTTTATAAACCATATATTGGTGAAATGTAATTTTATAATGAATAGTTGATAATAAAAATATGACCTTAAAACAAATACCTATTATTAAGTTATACAGCTTTTATTCTCTAACTAATTAACAATAGAAAATTTTATATTTTCAAATAAATTATAATTGCTCCTTTACTAACAAATATAATAATAAAAAATGATTTTTATTTTGAAAAGGAAAGACATAGAGAATACGATTTCTTTGTTCTATTCACCTATGACAACGACAACCTTATTTATGTCATTCACGCTGTAGATGTAATTGTATTCAAAATTTCTTTCAAGACTTTTCTTTACACATTCTCTGAGTATTTTAATATCCTTTATCTCTTTTGTCTCCTTTTCCACTTTAATCTCTTCATCATAAGCGTCTTCTTTAATAATCGAAGAATTATGATCCCAATTCAGATAATTCTCATGTTTGTCATAAATTACAGCACACTCGTTTTTCACATTCTCTCTGATGAATCTATTAAGTTCAAATTCATTTACTTTTTCTTTTAAAAAATATTCAAGAAAACTCTGCCAATTTTTTATGTCAACTTTGTAAATAACGTTGAATTCATAGTCATACTCATCAAAAGAAATTTCCAAATCGTTAGCAAAAGTGTCGAGTTCCTTGTTTGACAGAAAACTTTTTAAAAAAGAAAACTTAAGAAGTTTTTTGAATCCAGTATTTTGAATGACGTCTTCATAACGATCAAGGATTTTGAAGGATCGGTTTTTAGCAAGAATAGCAATTTGCTGTGTTATAAGCCATTTCTCTTGATTATTGATTTCACTAAACTTAAGATAATTTAGATCTTCCTTTTCCCACTCGTTTCCTAAAGGATTCGAATCGAAGATCTTGTAATAAGAAGAGAACAAAGCTTCAGACCTTAAATGCAAATTTCCTGAAAATACTTTAAGGGTCTTATCCAAATTTTCTAATATGGGTAAATTTCTCGGGTCTTTTACAATTTTCGCCTCGTAACAAGGCAAGACCAACCCGAAATTTCCTGAAACAAGATTATTAATAAACGAAAGCAAAACTGAGCCAATTGTCTCCTCTCGGTATCCTTGTGAAATGATCAGTTGAAAAGGACACAACATTTTGAATTTTATAAGCTTAGAGTGAGGCATCTCATTTTCATTATTTACTATGATTACTTTGATTGAATCTCCGAAGGTTTTGGACAAAGAAGTTTTCGATTTTTGAATATCCAAAGGAAATTCGAAATTTTTTTCGGCTCTCTTGAAAAGTTTAAAAAATCCTTGATTCTGTGATAAAACAATGTTAGGGGGTATTTTTTCCTTAATATATTTACAAAAAATATGGTTTTCGTTTTCTAGAAAAACGATGGAGGAATTAAGTTGAATACCTAAAAGAAATAGACAAAGTGAATCTAAGTTTGAGATATTTTTTGCAAAGGCTATTTTGTCTTTATAATCTGGGAAAAGAGTTTTTTGGAAAAAGATAAACAGGCCCAACATTTTATTTATCAAAGCTTGATGGGATATTATTACTAGTTTTACTCCTTTATAGTTTTTTATTGAACTACGTACTATTAATGCTGGAGTTGTAAATTGGTTGTCAAGATTTTTTGGGTCATTTTCTTCAGAAGAATTTTCCTCGGCGGTTTCTGTTTGATAGATCATCTCCCAAAAGAAAGACACATTACACGTAATTAAATTTTTTTCTAAAAACTCAAAAATTTCTTCGTCTACTTTATTGGAGCTTTCGTAAAAAACTATACTAGACAATTTGAATTTTCCTAATTTGAAGGTTTCGCTTTCGTGATTGAGACTGGATAAATATTTTACTAATTTCAAAAAAAATTCATTAGAGCAGTATAAAGTTTCAATTTCTGCATCGCATAAAATTTTATAAATATCTTCCCCAATAAGTTTTTCATCCAATACTAAATTCGTAAAATTCGAGTAATAACTTCCTAAGAATGCTACAATACTCTCTAAATTTTGGGAAGTTTCTAGGGCAATTATATTTAATTTCTTCCCTTCGTGAATTGATTTGGTAAACAATTTTTTCTTTTGAATTGCTTGAGAAAATCTTTTAGCTAAATATGCGGTTTCAGAGTATGTGTAAGAGGTGTATTTAATAAGATCTTCCGGAATTTCGATTTTACTACCGAAATAAGGATTGCTAAAATGAATGAAAGTTTCATTAGGAGTTTTATTAAGACTAGTTTCAAAAAGTTTCACAATAGTATTCAAATTTGAAGGAGTTTTTAATAAAGTTTTTTCAAATCTAGTATGTCTGATTTTATCCGATTCCATTCTGACTGTCATTTCATTATCTAATGTTGGTTGGGATTCGTTAATGGAATCATCGTTAGGTATACTCATATAAGGGTAGTTCATGTTATGGTATTCTAAAGCGTCTTGCCAGTAGGTACTTGACATGATTAAAAATAAATAACTAATAAAATATAAATAAAAAATACAAATACATTATAATAAGCGTAAACTACAATTAAAATATAATGAATTTTAAATTTCGCATTTTCACGTCATTTATTAATTAATAGTATAGATTATATAGATATAACATATACGTTTCTATTTATAAATTTTTTAATTAATTCTTCCTACTATGCATATTCTTTATTTACCTTTACACCTTTTCTTTCTCGGCAGCTTCCCATTTTCTTTGTTCTTTAACAATATCATATAATATCTCATCTGATAGGGGTTTGATTCTTGTGTAATAGAAAATCTGCAATATTATTACAACATCAAAAGTAAATTGAGCCACCGCAGTTAGGGTTAGCTGAATAGGGGATGAAGATTTTACATAAAATAAAAATTTTATGAAATCCCCAACTAACCAGCCTACTATCATTACATAAGAAAGTGTTTTCACCCTTTGTGTTCGGAAAATTTCAATTATCTGAGGGATACCTAAGAAAGCTTCCACTATCGCAGATAAAGTTCCTATAAATTCTATGTAGTAAGTATTGTCAAATCCAATCAAAAATGAGGTAGAGCTTACTAAAATTATAAAGAATAGAATAAAAAGAAAAAAATCTTCAAAGTACGGCCAATTCCAGAAATCTTTAAGTGATAAATAATTTGACTCAATTTTCCTAGAATTTTTGTCTGGGTTGAATTCAACACATTTTTGCAAAAGAATAATTTGCATGAATATACCGGCTATGCATTGATAGAGTATCACATTATTGAATCTTTTTCCTACCCAGAAAAAAATGCGAAGAATAAACGAAACTAAAAGAATTAGAGAAACTAATTTCGAAAAGCCTTGAGATGTTTTCAATCTTTTTATTTTAAAATACTGATCGATGTATCCAAGGCACGGTAGGAAGATAAAACCTACATCAAAGGATGTATTTAAGAATTTTATAAGAGCTCCTCCTAATTGATCTAAAGAAGACACCGACATTTTATAAAAAATTAAATAAACATTATTTAGAAGATTTCAATTATGAATCAAATGTTTAGATTAGAAAATAATAATTTTTAAAATTTTACTTTAATTATCACCCAAATAGAAATTAGGTAGATGTTTAAATATACATCATTCATAACAAATAGAATATATTTATATCGGATATAATCCTATTTATTTATATCTTATATAATTTTATTTTCTATAAATTAAAATGAATAATTCAAATTTCGATGACTCCGTAGCAACTAACTATTTAAAAGCTACAGAATCGAATCCTTATCAACGAGTTATCGTGTGTAATCACCTTTTGGATTCAATTGGTGATATTTCGAATATGAAAATACTTGATGTTGGTTGTGGTTTTGGTAGACACATAAAATATATTATAGATAATTCTAGTTCCTTCAATCGCTTAGTAGGCATAGACAAGTCAAATAATCAAATAAACAAATGTATTGACACTTTTAAAGTTATTGATAAAGGAAATGTTGAATTTTATAATGTGGATATTATTGATAATACTGTCTTTTCTATTTTGGACAAAAACACATTTGATATAGTTTATAATAATTTCGTAATTTCATATTGTGCTAACAGTAAAGAGGTCGAAATTTTTATAAGAAATTGTTACGAATTACTTAAGCCAGGAGGAAAATTCATTTTAATCTTTAATAATCATAAAAATGGACTGCTTAAAAATCCGAAGGTTTATGACATAATGAGAGCCGGTGCTAGACCACTTACAGCAAACGGAGAATTTTATGAGGGATGCCCAATTGAAAGTATAATGTCTTCAGATTGCAAGGTTATTTTGAATTTCTATTCAGAGAAATTAATAACCTCGATTATGAATGAAATAGGTTTTAAAGATACTCAAATTAAAAATGTTTATTTGAAGGAGAAAATTTTAGAGACCTATACTAATGAAGAATTAGATATCATAATGTATTCAGAAATTTTTGTAATGATAACCGGGATTAAATGATTTATAACTATCAATTAATTTAAAGAATATAAAAATATTATACATTTAATTATAAAAAATGATGAAAATCCTCAAATTTATTGTAATTTGTCTTATGATTAATTTTACCCTAAACGGTTTGATTTTACCGGATCGTCAAAATCCAATTCTTTTCTACTACCCATTTGAAATCGGAAAAATCAAAGAAATCACAGTAAGGTTTCAATTACCAGAAGGTCCAGGATTATCTCAGTTCCAGTATATCGCATTGAATCTACCTTACTCAGACGAGATTAAATTCGATTCAAAAGATCCAAGAGTATATTCATGTTCCTTAAAAGATTCAGACGGAGTTGAGTATGCCGTCAGTGCAGATTCTTATGAAGAATCAACAGCCTTCTGTCAGCTAACTGATTCTAACCATTTAGTAGGAAAGAAAAATTATACATTGAAAATTTCTTTACTTATTGACATTTACTTCAATCGCAGTACTTTAAATATTATCAAATTATTCACATGCACATCAAATACTAAAAATGACTATATTATAATAGATTCGAACCCAACTTTCGCAGATGCTGGGTTCTACCCAAATTTCTTCAAAGATGATAGCATTATACCTATGCTAGATATGGAGACTCTGACTTATGATAAAACACCGATTATGTTTGAATGGTTCGATTTCAATGCAGAATTCAAAACTTTACAAAGAATTCTTCAATCTCATCACATTATAGTTTTAAAGTTTCCTCAGGGACTGATAGTAAGGGATGAGGTGAAATTTCAACTAAATTCTAAAGATTCCTTTTATTATTTGAATCTAAAATTTTTGAAAAACGAAGATGGAATGAATTGTTACTTTTTAGATGGTCTTCAATTCGATTTGCCGGAAAATAATTATTTCTTTTTAAAATTTTTAATCCAGGCAACCGATGTTGCCATGATAGATGAAGTATTCGTTGTGAATGTTTTTTACAAAAACTCCTATACACTTTTGACAGAAAAATCAAAAAAAGTTTTTAATGTGAGTCCGGCTCTGATTTCCAGTTTTACTGCGGAGAATCCAGATGGATGGGATATATACGATAAGGCAGCTTGGCCTTTTATGTTTACATTCACTTCTCCAATCTCAACAGAATATGGTGTCTATGTGGTAATCCAACAAACAAATACGCTGCTTAAAATGAGCAAATTAAATTTTGTAGCATCAACATGTGATTTTACATTTACAAATTGGCTTAGTTCAGAATTCGGTGAACGACCTGTATGTTTTCCATTGAGAAGTGATATGAATTATCTTAATCAATCTTTTTCTGTTCAATTTAGAGGATCTGCAATAGCATTTAAATTACCTAATCTGAATATAAAACAGACAGTTAAATTTAGAGTTTTTGGTTATGCGGAGTCTTGTGGAAATACAAGTTTGCTTTTTACTCCTAATAGAGTCACACATTTTGAATTTAGCTTAAAGATTTATAAAAACATCGATATGACAAAAATTAACGAAGCGAGATTTGCTGACTCTGATATGATCGCAGCTACTAGTGACCCCATAAAATTTTCTAATGCATGTTATAATACTTTATCAGATCAACATCCTTTTAAGGACGATGATTATACTAGTGATTCAAATAGATTATTAATGAAGGAATTTGTTGATTATGATTTCGGCATGATAAGAGAATCAACTTCTTCAAGATGCTCGGATTGCTTTTTGAGAAATCTGGAAGAAAATACTAAATATGAGATAGGGTATTTAAGCAATCCGCCAACTTTGTTAAATTATGAGTCTTTCTTTTCTGTGAAATCTCATTTTTCTATAGACGCTGGTAAAAACCCCAGGAATATGATTGCTTTACCTTATAAGAAAGTCTCTACCACATGGAGTTATATCCCAGGTAGTGTAGTTGGCTATTTTTCTAAAGATTATCTTAAAAAATCTGAACTAAGATGTTTTATGAGTTGGGGCTTTAATTCAGCTAACCTTAATAGTCAGATAAATTTATTAAATATATCTCCTCCTAATGATAATCCTTCAACAGGAGATTTATTAAATATTGTTAGTGATGAAATCGATTCTGGCCTAAATTATTCCTTCGATTCGAATAATTCAGATTTGTCATTTGATTCTCCTCATTATAAACTTATTTCAAAACGTGATGATGGCTCACACCTGAATTTTATAACAGACTTTGCATTTTCAGTAGATACCACTGATCCACAGGATGCATCTTTCGCATTTTTTACTAATTGCTTAAAATACGATAAGAAAGCTATAAATAAGACTAAATCTGTTTACGATTATATAGATTTTATGTTAGGGTATAACATCTCGGAAACGGATAAAATTTTTAGAAATAATATAAGGATAAACAGATTTTTTAAATTCGCCTCCTCATTAGGATTTTTCGATTCAAATAAAGTTTCGAAATCTAGTAGCCTTGTAAAATTCCACATGGTAAGCCATCCTCATCAACCTTTATCAGTCCCTCTTTTACCATCTCTAAATACTCCCTCAGTTTGCCTTCTTGAAATATCTGCTAGTACTATTAATGATTCACTAGATGATGATTCAAATTTACTAGCAGTTTATATCAATAATCTAAACATACTAGATCTAGATTACACTGATGTTGCCTCAACATATCCGATCTCTGCAAATGGAGTTAATGACGCTTATTCTTTTAGAACAGTAGCATTTACTATGGGACAAACCGAAGGAGTAAAATTAACGAAGACTATTAATTTGGATAATTATTTTACTAATTCTTTAAATTTCGATATTTTTCCTAAATCTGTATACTATCAATTTTTAGGAAATCTTCTTCTAATTAGATCAGGAAGAGAAATGAAATTTAAAAATAATATTTTGATACCTACAAATTGCCCGCTGTTAAATTACTTTTCTGACTCCCTTTTTTTTATTCCTACAATTACGATTCAGTGGGTGAAATCAAACACCAACAATAATTTGATACATTCTGTTAATAAGCATTTCATGAATAGTTCTAATTACAGCTATTTTTATCCTAGCCAAGCCCTTCAAACAAAAAAATTAACAACTGGAATTGCTCCTATTTTAACCTATTTAAGATTCGGTCCATATTCATTAAGGGACGATAACAAATTATATATCTCCCCATTGTCAAAGAATGTAAATGGTATTCCTAGTACTCCAACGCCTAAATATAATTGTAGCGGATTTTCTTTGTTTTTAAGTAGTAAGATAAAATTAGATGATTCTATTGCATCTTATATATTGAATTTTCCATCTTCAGGTTCTTTCGATGCGTTTGCCTATTCTCATTCGAAAAATTATATTAAAAAGTTTTATTGGAGAGGTAAACCTTTTATACAGGCTATTTATGCATCTACAACTAACAGAGTGATGAATTATAATCCCACTGATGATGAATTAGTTTATTTTACCGGATTGAAACGACCTAATATAGTAGATCTTGCTGTTTCTTATCAAAATGACAAAATTTCATTCCCTACAACTGACTTAGCGGCTTTTTATTGTGTTTCATCAGAGACTGACTCTGAGTTCGACGCAAACTACTTCACTAACTATAGCGATAAATTAAGTGATTTACATAGTACTAGTAACTACTTCTTCCTAGACTGGAATCCCATTTCTGATTCTTCATGGGTGAAGGCTAAAATGGCATTAGATAAAGTATCAGAAGGAATCTTCAAGGATGATGTAGCAGGAAATTTTAAACTTACGCTCAGTTTTCTTCAAAATTTTCATGCTGCACCTGGTTTAATTATAAGAATTTTTTCTAATTCAATGATTTCAAATTCATCCACATGTGGTATCGTCGATAATAATTTCAACACATCACCCTGTATAAATACACTTGATAGACGTGACTCAATAGATTGTACAATTCCTTCAATTACGAATACTGTTACAATTTGTTGTTATAATGTGTCAACTCTACAGAGATCTATTCCATATCCTTATATCAAAGTGTATCCTCCCGCTGATCCGAATATAAAAGGGACAGAGAATCAAATATATGATTACATCTTTTCTCTTCAAGACAATAAATTATATTGGGAAACTGGAAATGATGATGGGCTAGATCTTATAGGTGGGGGAGCACAAGGAGATGCTTTCGCAAAAATAAGTAATATCACATATTTGAATTACTTTCAAGAGGAAGCCTATACAAAAGCAAAGTTGACAATAACGATGCCGAGAGAAGTCGTAAGAAATATGCGGTTAGTCGCTTTCGGGGATTTAAGAAAAATTAAGATACCTTTAATAGAACCTAAATGCATCGCTAATTTCGGTAGTAAATTCGAAGATGGCGATGTCTTGCTTCAATCTTGTTTTGTAAACTTCCCAGCTCTAGGAGAGTCGATTATTATAAAGACAAAAAACATTCCTTATAAATGTGGTGCTTCCTATAGTAAAACACTTTATGTCTATATTTGGCCTGTAAAAGTATTCAAATATGATTCGAAGCAAGTTTTTTCATTTGATGTTCCTGTTACCATGGAAGGAAAACCAATAACTAATGTTGGTGGAAAATCTAATCTGATTTATCTAGGTCCTAATCTAAGCAGTATAAAACCCATAAATCAGCTAGGAACATTGTGTGTATTGAATTCAATAGACCCTCCATTAATAGGAGAATTAGCTGACTATAAATTTTCTTTTGATCTGTCACCTAATAATTTAAATCTTCTAAATGACAGGTTAGTTAATGAAATGATGATATTTTTTCCCTTTAAAAATTTCCCACAAAGTGTTAGCAGCAATGAAAATCTCAGATGTTACTTCAAAAAAATTGAAGTATATTGTTCAACAATTGAAGAAAATTTACTTGTTATAAAATTAATCAGTGTAGTTGACAATAGTGATATGTCTTTTAAAATATCTAATAATGCAAGTTTCGAAAAACCAACTGTTATCGTAACTGGGATAATCAACAGTGAATTAAATAAAGAAGTTTTCTTATGTTCTTTAAATACCGGAACAGTTGACGGACAAAAAACGCAATTGATAAATGGAACAGGATCTTTGGCTTTTAATATCGACGATAGTTTACAAGGTGGAATGATAAAAATTTTTGACGCTTTGTATTCAGAGAATATACAACCAGAAAATTCTGAAATCATCATTAAATTTGTTTATGATACCACCTTCAAAACAATTTCAGGAGACACATTCGACATTAGGAAATTAAGCATCCCCTTCGAATGGAGAAGATTAATTGAACCTACTTTTATTATTATTTTCCCGGATGATTATGCATTAGATGTTTACAGTGAGATCGAGAAAGAAAATATTAAAGTTACTATATCTGAAACTTATTTCGATGAAAAATCTACTTTAAAAAAGGATGATTACAAAGCTGAAATACAATCTATAATATCTAACAAAATAAAAATAAAAATAAATGAAGTAATAGAATTAAAAGATTTTCATCAATTTTGGGAGTTTAAGGCAAAAGGAATAAAGAACCCAGCTCGGGATGTTCCCACAGGAAGGTTCAGAGTAACATTGTACCATAAAGACGGTTTATTATTATTCAAATCTTTTTCTAATTTAAATTATTTGGCTAATGGTAGTTTACCCTATCCTGTTGATGATCGAGGATTAATCAGATACGGCAAGGGTATAAAACATACTTTCAAACAAGAACTACATATAATTGACATAATTTCACAAACACAGAATTCCGTACCTCTTATAGTCAAGCCA
>Ga0169931_10006466_pt1 | contig 17653 bp, 10 predicted proteins | sample Kivu_15m_20L_FD_129675 | JGI IMG/M metagenome (GOLD analysis project Ga0169931, IMG submission 129675) | Freshwater microbial communities from Lake Kivu, Western Province, Rwanda to study Microbial Dark Matter (Phase II) - Kivu_15m_20L... | ecosystem: Environmental > Aquatic > Freshwater > Lake...
CCGCCACCATGCTCGACCATCCGTGATCTCCCCCTTTGGCCCATGCCCCATGCGCACCCAATTCTGCCTGACTTCCCGGCAATCCTCCAACATCAGATCACTTGTGTAGAACAACGAGGGCGGAGCCCGGGGCTGCTCTCACACCTGCTGGGGCACGACGAACGGCGCCCGGTACTCGCGCGAGAGTAGTTTGTTCGCGGCTTCAGCGCCGTCGCCGGTGAACTTCTCGCTGGCGGCGTCGAAGTCGAGCTTGCGGCCGACCTGGTATTCAGCCTCTTCCAGCTTCACGCCCACCGCCTTGAGGTTGTCCTGCAGGGTACCAAAGCTGGCGACGACCTGTTTGTTGTCGCCGATCGAGCCGGCCGCCTTGTCGTAGCTGGCCTTTTCGCCCAGCCGGTACGAGATATTCGCCAGGTGGCACAGCGCCGCCGAGTGGTGCGCCACCTCGGCATTCGCATTATTGTCTTCCGGCTTTCGGCTGCGGACCGCGGCCAGGAAGCTGCCGAACGTGCCGCCCGGGGTTACATGCGCCTCGGCATCGGCGAGCGCTTCGCCGACGTCGCTGCCATGTTTGTAGAACTTGCCTTCGTGAATCTTGCCCTCGGTCGTGTAGTACTCGTTCGAGACGTTGCCGGGGAAGTCGCCGCGGTCCTTGTTGCCAACGAGTCCGCGAACCTCGAACAGGAGCAGGGCGTCGCCGTAGTCGAAGACGGCCATTTGCGTGTTGGGGGTTTGCCCCTGGTCGTCGACGGCGAAGCGGCCGCCCAGGCTCCAGACGCTCTTGGGAAGGGTGCCGTCTTTGATCGCCCAGCGGGCGACATCCATTTCGTGCACGCCTTGGTTGCCGATATCGCCATTGCCGGTGTCCCAGAACCAGTGCCAGTTGTATGGCACCAGGTTGCCATGGTAGGCCTGCTCGGGCGCGGGCCCCAGCCAGAGGTTGAAGTCCAGTTCGGCCGGCGCGGCTTCGGACGGCTTGTTGCCAATGCTCCAGCGCGGCTTGCTGCAGTAGCCCTTCGAGACGAGCAACTTGCCGTATTGGCCGCTCTGCAACGCGGCGATCTCTTTCGCCCGTTCGAGGCTCGACCGCTGCTGCGTGCCATGCTGGACGACGCGGCCATATTTCTTGGCGGCCTCGACGCACTGCCGACCTTCGAAGACGTTATGGCTGATCGGCTTTTCGACGTAGACGTCTTTGCCGGCCTGGCAGGCCCAGATCGTGATCAGCGAGTGCCAGTGGTTGCAGGTGGCGACGGTGATGACGTCGAGATTCTTGTCGTCGAGCGCCTCGCGAATGTCCTTGACCGTCTTGGGCGCGTTGCCGCCGAGTTCGTTCACCGTCGAGCCGCGGGGGCCAAACAGCCGCGTGTCCGGGTCGATCAGATAGGTGACCTGGGTATTCTGGTCCTTCAGCTCCTTGGCGAAGGCATTAATGTGCGACTGGCCGCGACCGCGAATGCCGGCCACGCCCACGCGGACGGCGTCGTTCGCGCCCAGCACTTTGCCGGAGGCCTTGGTGCCGGCGATGGTGAACAGGCCGAAAGCAGTGCTAGCGGCGGCGGAGGTCTGCAGGAATTTGCGGCGATTGAGTCGCGACATGGCCGGGGATCCTTTCCAAGCGAGCAGGGTGGGGCAGGGGAGAAACTGCAGGCGGAGCACAGGCTGGCTCGCGACGGGCCATCGGGGTGGGCCCGGCCAATTGCGGCAAGCTGGCCCGATTCTAATGCAAATTTGCCGGCCAAACCACCTTTTGTCGGCCACATTCCTGTTGCCCCAACTCCGTGAAAACCGGTAGGAATTAGCTCTCGGACGCGAGGCTCCTACAATTTTCAAGGAGCGCGGCTGACACCCCCCAGTGATTTGCCGGGTACACCGAGGTAACCAAGTCCGTCGGCCGCTCACACGCCGACCGCCAATTGCATTCGCACGAGGATTTCGACATGTCGCAAGTACGCAACCGGGGGCGCCGCGTTTTTTGGATCGCACTGCTGGCGCTAGGAAGCCTGGCGCCGGTGGCCAGCGCCGCGGACCGAACACCCGCCATCGGCACGAAGGCCGCGGAGTTCCGGCTGAAGGGAGCCGACGGTCAAGAGATCGCTCTGGCGGATTTGAAGGACAAAAAGCTGGTCGTCGTGCTGTTCCTCGGCACCGAGTGCCCGCTCGCCCGGCTGTATGCCCCGCGGTTGAGCGAACTCGCCACGCAATATGCTGACCAGGGTGTCGCGATCATCGGCATCGACTCGAACCTGCAAGACACGGCCGAAGAGGTCGCCGAATATGCCAAGGAGCACAAGCTGACGTTCCCCGTGCTGAAAGACGAGCAGAACGTCGTGGCCGACGCCTACGGCGCACAGCGCACGCCCGAAGTATTCGTGCTGGATGAAACCCGCACGGTGCGCTATCACGGTCGCATCGATGGCCAGTACGAACCCGGTCTGCAAAAGACCACCAATCCGCGCAGCGACTTGAAGCTCGCGCTCGATGAATTGCTGGCGGGCAAGGAAGTGAGCACGCCCGAGACCGAGGCCGTTGGCTGTTACATTGGCCGGATGCCGAAGCCCACGGGCAGCGAGGTCACGTACTCGCGGGAGATCGCCCGCATCTTTCAGAATCGCTGTGTCGAGTGCCATCGGGAAGGGGAGATCGGCCCCTTCACGCTGACCAGCTATGAAGACGCCATCGGCTGGGCCGAGACGATTCGCGAAGTCGTGGATCAGGGCCGCATGCCTCCCTGGTTCGCCGATCCGAAGATTGGCCACTTCATCAACGACGCGCGCCTGAGCGACGAGGAGAAGCGGCAGATCTTCGCCTGGGTCGACGCCGGCTGCCCGGAAGGTGACCAGAGCGACCTGCCCGAACCGCGGCAGTTTGTCGTGGGCTGGAGCATTCCGCAGCCGGACCTGGTGGTGAAGATGGCCGACGAGCCGTTCAAGGTGCCGGCCGAAGGGATCGTGGACTACCAGCACTTCACGGTCGATCCCGGCTTCACCGAAGACATGTGGATGGTGGCTTGCGAAGCGCGGCCCGGCAATCGCCAGGTGGTGCATCACATCCTGGTGTTCCTGCAGTCGCCAGGCGGACAAGTCGACCTGCTGCGCGGATCACTGCTGGCGGCTTATGCTCCCGGCTCTCCGCCGCGGATGATGGAAGGGGGCATGGCCAAGAAGATTCCGGCCGGCTCGAAGATCGTGTTCCAGATGCACTACACACCCAACGGACGTGAGCAACTTGATCTCAGCACGCTGGGACTCAAGTTCATCAAGGAAAGCCAAGTCAACCAGATCGCCGAGAGCGGCTGGGTGATCAATGTGGCTTTCTCGATTCCGCCCGGAGCAAAGGACCATAAAGTCGTGTCGCAGTATCGCTTCAAGGAAGACAAGCTGCTGCTGAGCATGACGCCGCACATGCACATGCGCGGCAAGTCGTTCCGCTACGAGGCGATCTATCCCGACGGTACGCGCGAGGTGCTGCTGGACGTGCCGCGTTGGGACTTCAACTGGCAGATCGACTACATCCTGGCCAAGCCGAAGCTGATGCCCAAGGGGGCAAAGCTGTATTGTGAGGCCTATTACGACAACTCGGCCGAGAGCCCCACGAACCCCGATCCGACCAAGACGATTCGCTTCGGCGAGCAGACCTGGGATGAGATGATGATCGGCTGGTTCACGACGGCCACGATTCCCGGCACGCTGAAGCTGACGCAAAAGCCGGCGGAAGCTGATTCGACGGAGCAAAACGTCGTCAAGTAGTCGGCTGCTGAAGTAGAATACGGGCTGACCTCAACTCCCGTAGATGAGACCAACACGATGAGCACCCGGCGATTCGGCATCACGATCGTCGAGGTGCTCGTTGTGTTTCTGATCATCGGCATCCTGATGGCGATCCTGCTGCCCGCGATCCAAGCGGCGCGAGAGAGCGCCCGGCGCGTCCAATGCGCCAGCAACCTGCGGCAAGTCGCGTTGGCGGTGCAGACCTACGAGCAGGCGCAGCGGCGGATTCCGTCGCTCTACAACGGTCCGTACGGCAATGAAATCGCCGGGATCGAAGCCTTCTACCTGCACTCTTGGCACGCGCTGATCTTGCCGCAACTCGAAGAAACGCCGCTCTATCAACAGCTCGACTTCTCGAAGATGGCCAGCCATGTCGACAATGGGCCGGCAATCGCCACTCGGCTGCCGGTTTATATCTGTCCCTCGGCGACGCGCTCGCAAGAACTGCTGGATGGAATTCGCAGCGACATTCCGCCCTGGCCGCTCGTGTCGCCAATCCCACCGTCGTCGGCAACCGTGTCCGCCGCGGTCACCGACTATCAGGCAACGGTCGGAGTCGTTTGGGGACCACGCCCCTCGGCACAAGCAGAACGCATGGTGCACTTCGGCGCCTGGGGCGAACCGCTGGGTGACTTCAACTACGACACGGTTACGCACTGGAAGGGCACCCGTGACCTGCGATTCGTGCACGTGCAGGACGGACTATCGCACACGATGCTGATCTGCGAGGCCGCGGGACGTCCCGATCGGATTCGCACCGGAGAGCACTGGTACCCCTACAATCTAACGGCTGAAGACGACCGCTACGCTGGATTCGAAGCGTCGACCTGGGCGCTCAGCTCCTACTACTACTGGCTGTTGATCTACCAGTACGAAGGACACAGCGGCGTGAGCGTGGCGAACTTCAGCGAAACGTTTTACTCGTTTCATCCGCAAGGTTCGCACGTCGCGATGTGCGATGGCTCGGTGCAGTTTTCGGCCGAGGATACGCACTTCACGATCTTGCAGGCGCAGGTCTCGCGCGATCGTGGGGACTAGAGATTCCGCCGACGAATTGCCCCCTGGCAGAGCCAGGGGCTGACAGCAACTTGCGTCAGTCGAGCGAACCGCGCCTCGCTAGTGTGCCAGCCGCAGCAGCAACTCTGGCACGGCTAGCCGGCAGCGGTCGACTTCGCCTCGGGCCGCGGCGTATAGCTTACGCGCCGCACTGAGATCGCCGGCGCGGGCGGCGCGCTCCAGATCGTCGGCCCGGGCGCGCATGGCCGCCGCGCTCATATTCGCAGCCACGCCCTGCAAGGTATGCGCTTCGCGCGCGAGCTCAATGGCGTTGCCCGACTCGAGTGCTCGCTCGAGCGCCGCCAGCTGGTCCGAGCTGCGGGCGGCGAACTTGTGCAGAATCATGCCGCAGAAGGTGACATCGTCGAGGCAGCGTCGCAGGAGGCTGGCCAGGTCGATCGGCTCATCCAGGTCGACATGCAGCGGGGGTGCCGTGACCGGCGTGCTGAAAGTCTCGGTACGGAAGCTGCGATCGCCCAGGGCGGAGGTAGTACTCATCCTGATTCGTCTCGTTCGCTTGGTGTGTTCTGCATGGCGCGGTCCTGCGCCGTGTGGGTTTGCCCGTTGCTTACTTGAAACCTACCACGAACCACGAGCCCGATTGCGCCGAGCATGTCGGTCGTGTCGATCGTACTCGACGTGCACCGTGGATTCTGCCTCTGAACTCTGCGGCTTTCACGGTTGGCGCGGAAGGGATAAACTGAGACCGGCTCGTTTGCGGGCCAAAACAACTTCGAAATCAGCACCCCTTGAATTCCAGTCACCGATGGCGTCTTCTGTCGCGTCCCAGTCAGGTCAGTGGTCCGAAGTCGAAGTGGCCGGCCACATTTGCGAGATCTATCACCCGCCGCGCGCGAGCGAGCACGGCTACACCGTGATCTACCTGCATGGCGTCCATCTCAATCATTTGCACGACAAGCCGGAGTTCATTCGCGAGTTCGATCGCCATGGGTTTCGCGTAATCTGCCCGCGCACGGCGCGCAGCTGGTGGACCGATCGGATCTGCAGCGAGTTCGACACGAAGATTTCGGCCGAATGCTACGTGCGCGATCACGTGATGGACTGGCTGAAAGCGAATTGGCAGGTCGAGCCGCCGCGCGTCGCGCTGCTGGGCACGAGCATGGGAGGGCAGGGGGCGCTGCGGATGGCATTCAAGTTTCCCAATAAGTTTCCCGTGCTGGCGGCCATCTCACCGGCAATCGACTATCACACCCGGATGGACGAAGGGGACGAGACCCTCTTTGAAATGTATGCCGACAAGGAAGCCGCGCGGCAGGACACTGCCACGCTGCACGTGCATCCGCTGAACTGGCCGCGGAACATGTTCTTCTGCTGCGATCCGGTGGACACGCGCTGGCACGAAAGCGCCGAGCGGCTGCGCATGAAACTCGCAGCGCTCGGCATCCCCTATGAAGCCGACCTGGAAACCTCGGGCGGCGGGCACGGCTTCGAGTACTACGGCCGGATGGCCGAAAAAGCGCTGGGCTTCGTAAATCAGCGGCTGGAAAGCGAACGGCTGCGGGTGTAGCCGTTCGCTTTCGCCAGCGAGCCGTGGGCAATGCGCTTTCATCTGCGCGCTATCTTCGGTGCATTTTCGTCTAGCGTCTTGCCCATGGCGCTGCGAACAGCCCGCCGATGAGCTCTTCGTCTTCGTCCGCGTCGAGCAGATCGGTCCAGCTTTGCAGGGCGTAGGCCAGGAGTTCGCCGCGCGAGGGTACGTTGGCCGGCTGCGCGGCAAGCGGAGCAGCGGTTTGCGAATTCGCAGTCCAGGCAGCCAACGGTTCGGCGAGGGAAGTCAGCCGATCGTCGTCGTCGTCGAGCACCGCCAGCGGCGCGGCGGCGGCCGGGCCTGGTAGATTCAACTTCAGCAGAACACCGACGTTATTGCGCGCTATCAGGGCGTCGCCTGCGTTGACGACGCCGTTGCGATCGAAGTCGACCAAGCTGGTGATTGGCTGGTTGAAGCCAGGTGCAAAGCGGGCCGCGAGTTCATCGGCCGCGCTCGTTACGGCCGCGGTGGGCGACCCCGAGCCAGTATCGCCCACGCGGTTGCCGAAGTAGAAGACGTCGGGTTGGTAGAGACCCGTGCGTCCGTTGGCCAGCACCGTGATCTCCAGCCAGGTGTTCTTGACGGCGCCTTCGGCCCAGGTGAAGTACACCCGTGTGAAGTCGCCGCCCTCGCCGGTCTTTTCCTGCTTCCAAAAGGATTGTGGGGCGGGAGCGTTTGTCCAACTGTTCGGATCGTTGCCAGTCCCCATGCGGAACTGGAAGTCGTTTGCCGAAAGAGTCCCCAGCAACCCGTCGGGAATCCGGCCGGCGATGTCGATCATCACCCCGTTGATACCGCGCGAGTAGCTCGAGATGTTTTCGAACGTGGCCGTTCCGGTTCCGGCAAAGTAGGGCGACTTGTCGGTGGCGATCGCAAGGTCGTCGAGCGGAGGAACCACGCCCGGCGTGTTTTCGTCGAACTTGGAATTGTTGTAGTACAGGTGGCGACCAACGATTGTCGAGGGGACCTCGGTGAGCGTGTGAGGTTCGCTATTGGTGGTTCCCTGTTGCATCTGCAAGTAGAGGGTGTCGCCTAGCTTGGTAAGTGACGACCGCAAGGGAACGAGCGGATCGAAGTAGTAGCTGGCCAATGGATCAGGCGCCACGAGCACCCGGGTTCCCGCGGGAGTGCCATCACTTGCATACAACGTGAAAACGGACGTGAAGTACAACTTGTCATGGACGGCCACAATGTCGTTCGCGCTTTGTGTCATCACCTGAACGACGGTCGTCCCTTCCGGAGTTCCATCCGTTCGAAGTAGTGCGGGTCCTGACGGTGTGAAGGAAAAGAAGTACAGGGCGCCACCGAGTTGGGCGGTAGACCTTTTAAGTGTCGAATGAAGGGGTGTGATCAGAATCTGCGTCAAGGAGTGCGTTCCCTCCTGCGTGCCGTCGGTCACGCCAAGCGAAACTAAACCCGCGCTCGGCGTCACCGGCCGGAAATACAGTTTGTCGCCGGCTGCAATCAACTCTGAGGGCGGCTGGCCAGTTGAGATCTCGAGCGTTCCCTCCGGGGCCCCGTTTGTCTTCCACAGCGTCGGGCTCGCATCCTGCGAGATGAAGTAGAACGCAGATTGGGTCGCTGTCAGCTGTACTGGATTCAGTCCCAGGTTTGGAACTGCGTCGCGGACACGCCAGGTGCCGGCTGCGGTGCCATCGGATCGCCACAGTTAATTTTCCACTCCGGCGGCCACGAAGTAGTACACGCCTTGTGCGACGATGGCTTCGGGCGTCGTGGGCAGGCTCCAATCTGGATTGAGCGTGCCGATGACCTTAGTCCCACCGGCGTCTGCCTTGCAGACGAGTAGCCCCAGCGTGTCCTCCTTCACCAGGAACATGACACCAGCTGCGAATTGCGCCAGCCCTTCGATCTGAATCTGATCAGCGTCGAATGGCCATGCGAGCACCTGCGTCGTCTGGGTCGTCCCCGAAGTCAGGCCCAAGTATTGTCGCCCGAACGTGTCGCGGGCGACGAAGTACAGCTCGCTTCCGACCGGAACGAGCTGCTCGACGTCGGCGCTTTGCACTTCGTAGGCTGAAGCGGTCAATCGTGTCACGGGGCCGCTGGGTCCGGGTGTCGAGAACAGGTGCCGCCCCGTGCCATCGTTCGCTGTGAAATCGCCGGCGGTGACGAAGTCCTGAGGCCGGGATGCGTCATTGACGTACCACCCCAGGTCGGCCAGGATGCCTGTCCCGCCGAAGGTGCCGTCGGTGCTCCACAGTTCCATGCCGGTGCCGCCGACATTCGCGGTGAAAAACATGCGGCCCGCGGCCGTTCCCATCTCAAAGGGCCAGATCGAACCGGCTGGAGCAATCTGCGCACGCCAAGGAAACGTGCCCAGTGGCGTGCCGTTGGAACGCCACAAATCGGCGCCGAATACGTCGCTGAAGGCGGTGAAGTACAGCTCGCCCTCAAACTCCGTCATGGCGGAAATCTCGAGCGGCAAGCCATTCTTCTCCAGCGCCGCGAGCCGCAATGGCGAAGAGGTACCGCTGGCGACATTCCAGAGTTCATATTTGCCGTCGCGGATGCCCGTGAAATACAGCGTGTCGTCGACGGTGGATAGATTGCTGGGCGAGAAGCTTGCCGTGCCCGACGCGAGGTCGGAGACCAGCTGCGTTCCAGCCGCGGTGCCATCGCTGGACCATAATTCGGTACCGGCTGCGGCCGAATTACCCGCAAAGAATAAGCGGCTTCCTACCACCGTCAGCGAATCGGCGTTCGCCAGAAAATTATTCTCCGGAATTGCCAGCTTGACCGTCCCGGCTGGAGTCCCATCACTCTTCCACAAGGCAGACTTCGAGGTTAGATCGTTCGCCCGAAAATACAAAGTGCCATTAAGATCTGTCAGCAGGAAGGTGTCGTTCGTCAACCCATTCTGGCCGAAGTCTTTAACGACGCTCGTCCCGCTGGTCGTACCGTCACTTTTCCAGAGCTTTGGTCCTTGGATGTCGTTGTTGTTAGCAATCAGAAACAGCTTGTCGCCAACGACGGTTAACTCTGTAGCTTGACCAAACGTGGAAAGGCCCAAGCCCTGCACCATCACGGTGCCCTCAAACGTCCCATCGCTCTTCCAAAGGTTTGGGCCACCCGAACCGGGGTTGGCGAGGAAGTAGAGCGATCCATTCAGTTCGCGAATCTCCTCGGTGATCGATAGGCCGGTTTCGCGCACCATCTGCGTGCCAGATTCGGTGCCGTCTGTTCGCCACAACTCAATGCCCGAGCTCGTCGTCAATGCCGCAAAGTACAGATAGTCGCCGAGCGGGACAAATCGACTTGGCCCGGAGTTGCTGGGCCCTGGATTGATGTCCTTCACCAGGTACGTACCTTCGGGCGTGCCGTCGCTGGACCAGAGCTCGCCACCGTGGTCCTGGTCGTAAGCCTGGTAGTAAAGCCGCCCGTTGAACTCGATGAACTCCCGCGGTATTCCGGAAGCCTGCGTGTTGATATCGGCCAGGAGTTGCGGCGTGGCAGAAAGCAGGTGCCGCGATTCAAGAGCTTCGATGATTGGCGTACGCGCGCGCAGCGCTGGACGAAAGCATCGCATGATGGCTTGCCCCTTCAGAAATGCTCGATCTGTTCCGGTCGCCAACGGGAAGCCACGCGCGAGCGCGCGGCTTGCCTCCCCGCTTGGGCGCAATCTAACCACAAGTGGGGATCGGTGTCAAAGGAAATATCTGCCTGCAATTGGCAGTCGATCACTGGCGATTAAAACAATCAGCGGCGCGGGCTCAGTCGCGAGCGGGCTGCCGAGAGCAGATTCAAGAGCGAATCTTCGAGCGGTGAATCTTCCACCGCTTCGCTCGCACGCTTCAGCCAGGCTTGCGCCAGCGCCAGCGAGAGGCCGCGATCATGCGGAAGCACGCGCTCCGCGGCAGGAGCCTGCACGCCGGCAAGAGGCGAGGCCGCCAGCGGCTCGGCAACCGCTGGTTCGGCCTGCGGTGCAATTTCAGGTTCGGCCGGCACGTTCAAGGCACTCGCAATCGCGTCCACTGTGCCTTCCTCCGCGCCTTCCCCGTCCCCATCGTCATCGTCGACCAATGGTGCAGCCAGCGGAGCGGCCAGGTTCAATCGCACCAGAAATCCTGCGTTGTTCCGAGCAAGCAACTGATCGCCGGCACTGACCACCGAATCGCGATTGAAGTCGTAGATGTTGGTCACGCCTTGCTGGATCGCCTGGTTCGCCCGCGCGGCGAGTTCGTCACCCGCTGACGTCAAGAACACGCTGGGCGGGGTGTTCAAACCGGTGTCGCCGATGCGGTTGCCGAAGTAAAACGTGTCGGCCGCGGCCAGGCCGGAATCCTGATTGGCCAGCAGCGTCACTTCCAGCCACTGATTCGCAATCGCGCCGTCGGCCCAGGTGATTGTGATGCGATCCGATCCACCAGTTCCGGCGCCGGGGCGCACGGTTACCAGCGACGGCGGCGGCGCGGCAGTCCACGTGCCGAGCGAGCTGTTGCTTCCCACGCGGAAAACGAAATCGTTGACCGAGATGTTCGGATGCGAGCCGGCAACGTCGATCATCACGCCGTTGATGCCGCGCGAGTAGCTCGAGACAGCGCTGAAGTCGGCCAGTCCGCTGCCGGCCAGATAGGCCGACTTTTCGGTGGCGATCGCGGCGTCGTCAGCCGCATTGATCGCGCTGTTGTTCCCGTCGAACTTGGAATTGTTGTAGAACAGCATGCGTCCCAGAACCGCGATCGTAACCGTGAACGACTCCAGCGCATTGCCGGCGACGTTCCCCGCCACGTCGATCACCGGCGAGAGGGCCGACGTGAGCAACAGCTCATAGACGCCGGACACGCTGGTGATCGTCGTCAGGTTGCCGAGCGTCCAGGTAATGTTGTCGAGCGTCGTGATCGACTGCGAGCCCGTGAGCAGATTCGCGCCGCCATTGCGCGAGAGCGAGAGGGCGTTCAGATTCAGTCCGCTCACGACTTCGCTAAAGGTCAGGCCGATCGAACCAACCGGATTCGTGCGCGGATCGGGCGAGACGGCCGCGAAGGCCGCCGTCGGCGCTGTGGCATCAATCGTGATCTGCAGCGCCGGTGACGCGGGCGATTGCACCTCGCCCGGCTCGGTTTGCCTGGCAGTGATCGAGTGCACGCCGTCGGTGAGCGTGAAGCTGCCACTCGTGGTGACGATCGTCGAGGTTCCGCCGGCGACGGCCGAACCGATGAGCGTGGCGCCGGCGAAGATCTGCACGGTCGCGCCGGCCACGGTTCCCGTCACCTGAAACTGGAGCGTCTGTCCACCGCTCGAGTTGTTAAGCCGTGTGATGCGATCGGAATTGGAGACGCCCGTGTCGCTCGCCGCGAGCAGTGTGACGCCCGAGGGTGCGGAGCTGACGCCCACGAGGCTATCGACCAGGAGCGCGGCCTTGGGCGTGCCACGTCCGGTGACGGCGTCGTAGCCGGGGCCGGCCGATTGCGGAATGGTTCCAGCGCTACTCGATCCACTGGTAATGTCGTTGAAGTTGCTGGCCGGCATCGTATAAAGCCGGGTCATCAGCGCGTTCATGTCGAACACCGGCAGCCCCGCGAGCGTGCGTCCCTGATTGGCGACCGCCACGAGCGAAGCCCACGCAGGGGCGGCAAAGCTCGTACCGGCGACCTTCGACCACGGAGTGCCGGGCGAGTTGTTGAACGTGTCGTAAACGGCCACGCCCGTATTCGGATTGGCCAGGAAGGAGACGTCGGGCATCACGCGTTGCGTCAGGCTTTGGGTGACGACGCCATTCTGCCAGCTCGGCTGCGCCTGATACTGACTGATGCCGCCGCCACTGCCGCTCCAGGCGGTTTCGCTGATGATCTGATTCGATCCGTTAAGCGTGACCGTCGTGCCGCCGACGGCCACGACGTTCGGCGAATATGCCGGAAATACGCCCGGTCCGCCGGAGTTGCCGGCCGCGGCAAAGAAGGTTACGCCCGCATGTCCGACGGGCGTGGTGAGAAACTGGTTAAAAAACGACTGGCCATTCCACTCGCCCGCGCCCCAGCTCATCGAGACGACCGATACTCCCGGCACATTGCGGGCATAGTCGACCGCGGCGAATAAGTCGCTGAAGTTCGCGCTGTTGGCTTCGACCAAGAGGATGTTCGCGCCGGGCGCCAGTGCATGAACCCATTGGACGTCAAGCGCCGTTTCGAGCGCCCAACCTCCGACGGAACTCGTATAGTTGGTGCCGCCATTCTGATCGACCTGCACGAAGCTCGGCGCATTGGGCAGGCCGTAGTACGCGCTGAACGCGGCCAGGTCGCTGGCGGCGTTGGGTGTGTGGTAGGCGTTGACGATCGCGATCGTCTGGCCCGTGCCGTCGCCGACGATCGTGTTGTTCTGGAAGTAGATCTGATTGAAACCGTACGCCGTGCGAATCTGGTTTGGCGAGAAGCCGCTGGGGTTCGCGGTGCCCGCCATAGGCTCGGCGACAACGTTCGTCAGCGGCGTGGCGATCGCCTCGGTGCCGAGCGCGGCAGCCCACAATTCGCCAACCTCTTCATAAGACAGATCGGCGGCCAGGAGCTGACGGTCTTCCAGCAGTTCGCCAGCGGCCACGTGCGAACGTGCCTGCCGGCGTGCGGGCACCCGCGATCGATTATTCACCTCATCACGCGCGAACGGCATGCGCAACCTGAACCCTTGGCAACTACTGAAGTTGCATCGCTGAAAGGATACGAGTGTTCAGAGCCCCAAGCGTAGAGGTGCCTGTCCGGTGCCCGGGCCTATAGTTCCAGAATAATGACCGGCTGCCCCCCGCCACAAGCAGCGTCCCGCGGCCAGACGTCAAAAACCGGATCGGCGGAATCGCTATAACCGCGCGCGGCACAGCCCCTCGGCAACAGCACATTCGGAGTTTCGCGGGCCGAATATTGCCCCCGCGAATCATTCTTGCCTGGGGAAGTCCGGGCGAGCTGAGCCCTGGCATAACCCCACCCGGAATTGGGAGCAGGGCGTCGAATCGGCCCTGTCTCCGGCCCTTTGTTGACAAGCTGCCAGATCGCCATTAGTCTCAAATTAGAACAGAGTTACCACTTTTCTCGCGCGCCGCTTCCTAGACGCGCACCAGAGCAGGCAACGTTCTTTCGCCCGGGGGGCAAACGACTCATTTGGCCAGTCCGCCGCTTGAGCCAGCGCGCGCCGAATCCGCAGGCAGGTCGCGAGCTGGCCGCAAGGTTGCGGACTCTGGCGAAGTTGTTCCCCCAGGGGTGATTGGGGGAAGCTTGCAGGACTGCAAAGCGTTAATATGTCAACCACCCGCCGTCCTCATTTCGACGGCAGATAAGCGAACCATTGCGCCGCGGGGAATGCGCACAGCCCGGCCCCGCATATTACTGAACACCTCGAAGAACACGGACTTGTGATGGCCAAGAAGTTGGATTTTGCCGAGATCCTCATCCGCCAGGGCATCATCTCCGCGGACCAATACGCGGAGGCCAAACGCGTCGCCCGCACCAGCGGAAAAAAGGTGCACGATCAACTGACCGTCCTTGGCTACGCCACCGAGGTCGAGGTGATGAAAGCCATGGCCAAGGAGCACGGCCTGGAATACATCGACCTGAACGAAGTCGTGATTCCGCCGTCGATTGTCGAGCTCGTTCCCGAGTCGGTGGCCCGCGAAAACTCCGTGCTGCCGATGGCCGAGGAAGACGGGTCGCTGAAAGTCATTGTGAGCGATCCCTCGGATCTGGAGGCCTTCGACAAGCTGCGCTTCATTCTGAACCGCAATATCGAGATTGCGCTCGCGCCCCGTTCGGCGATTCAGGAAGCCATCAACCGGCACTACGGTCAGACGGAGGATCAGAGCGCCGACTCGATGCTCCAGGAATTCACCGACACGGCCATCGACTTCACCGAGACCGAGCAGGAAACCGGTAGCGGCTCGGACGAAGTGATCGATGAAACCAGCGCCCCGATCGTCCGCCTGACCCAGCTCATCATTACCGAAGCCGTCCAGCTCCGGGCGTCCGACATTCACGTCGAGCCGTTCGAAGACCGGGTCCGGATTCGTTACCGGATCGACGGCGTGCTGGTCGAGCGCGACAGCCCCCCCCGACGTCTGCTGGGGGCGCTGCTCTCGCGTCTGAAGATTCTGGCGAATATCGATATTGCCGAACGACGCCGTCCGCAGGACGGCCGCATCAAGGTCACGGTCGGCGACAAGCAGCTCGACCTGCGGGTGAGCATCCTCCCGACAAACCACGGCCAGTCGTGCGTGATGCGGGTGCTGGATAAAGACAGCATCCGGGTCGGCGTCCGGCAGCTAGGGCTGTCAGAGAACGATTTTAGGCAGTTCAAAAATCTGATCCGCCGGCCCAATGGGATCATCTTGGTGACGGGTCCGACGGGTTCCGGGAAGACCACCACGCTGTACGCGGCCCTGAACGAGCTGAACAAGCCGGACCGCAAAATCATCACGGCCGAGGACCCGGTGGAGTACTACCTGCCGGGCATCAATCAGGTCGAGGTGAAGCACCATATCGGGCTGGATTTCGCGAAAATCATCAAGGCGATGTTGCGTCAGGCCCCGAACGTGATTCTAGTGGGAGAGATGCGAGACAGCGAGACTGCCCAGATGGGTATTCAGGCTTCTTTAACTGGACACTTGGTTTTCAGTACACTACATACGAACGATGCGCCCAGCGCTATTACAAGAATGACGGATATGGGTGTCCCCGGGTACCTCGTCGCAAGTTCGGTTGTCTCGGTTCTGGCGCAGCGGCTTGTGCGGGTTATATGCCCCAAATGCAAACAGCCGCACCAGCCATCGGACGCCCAGCTCGAGGCCGCCGGCATCACCCCAGAGATGGCTGCCACAGCCAAGTTCATGAAAGGTAAAGGCTGCGGAAACTGTTCGAAGTCGGGCTACCGCGGCCGCCAGGGCATCTTTGAAATGATGATGATGACCAACAAGGTTCGCGAACTGGCCTTCGCCGGGGCGCCTACTCAGCATCTCTACCGCGTCGCCGTAGCGCAAGGCATGGTACCGCTTTACCACGACGGCATTCGCAAGGTGCTGGCCGGCACCACCACGATCGAGGAGGTCTTTCGCGTCTCGAAGAGGCCTGAGGAATGACCGATCCGACGGGACCCGCGGCCTCCGGTGTTCACCAGGAGTTCGCGCCGTTCAACGCGGGGCAAAAACCGCCATCAGCAAAGGGACGACCACCGCAACCTATCCCCAGAACCAACAACTTATCGGCCCAAGTGCCACCGATGCGATGCCTGCCGCAAGCCCCAACAGGGCCGCGAGGTGTGCGATCGGAGTTCGCCGCTCGCCTGGCGGCGGCTTGGCAGCTTGACTGGTAAGCACGAATAATCCCCTGGCAAATCGGGCCGGCTGGTTCCAGCTTCGGCTCCGACAGAACACCGGAACTTGTGTCACCACACCGGAACAGTGTGCAACACGGCTCCAACGGGTCTCGACTCCCTGCGGGATGCGCTGGAGGTTATTCGCGATAAGTTCGTGCATATTCGCCGATCAACGCGCCGCCCGGAGGTCCCCAGCCTTGGGACGTCCGCCGAGCGCACCAGTCAGGCCCGTGAAAGTAAGAGAGGACGGAAAGCGTGTCGACAACCGCCGAAACCATTCATATTGATAAGCTGCTGCACGCGGTCGTGCGGCAGGGCGCCAGCGACTTGCACATCACGGTGGGACAGCCCCCCGTGATTCGGCACGACGGCCACATGGTCAAGCTCAAGACCAAGGTGCTCGAGCCGTCCGACACCCAGTCGCTGATGAAGAGCATCACTCCCGACCGCTGCCAGCAGGAATTGCAGGCCGTGGGCGGGTCGGACTTTGGCTTCGCGTTTGGCGACCTGGCCCGCTTCCGCGTCTCGATCTTCAAGCAGCGCGGCAACGTGGCGATGGTGCTGCGGCAGATCCCGAACAAACTGCTCACCATGGAGCAGCTGGGCCTGCCGACGGCTTGCGAGCGGCTCATCCAGCGCCCGCGCGGTCTGTTTCTGGTCACGGGTCCGACGGGCTCCGGCAAAAGCACGTCGCTGGCCAGCATGATCAACTACCTGAACGAGAACTTCGATCATCACATCATCACGATCGAAGATCCGATCGAGTTCTTCCATCCGAACAAGAAGTCGACGGTCAACCAGCGCGAGATCGGGGTCGACGTGCCCAGCTTTTCCGAAGCGCTGCGCCGCGCGCTGCGACAAGATCCCGACATCATCCTGGTGGGCGAGCTTCGCGATCTGCCCACGATCGAGGCGGCCATCAGCGCCGCCGAAACGGGGCACGTCGTGTTTGGCACGCTGCACACGACCGGGGCCCAGGGCACGGTCAACCGCATCATCGACGTATTTCCCACGAGCCAGCAGGATCAGATCCGCACGCAGCTTTCCACCTCGATCATCGGCGTGCTTTCGCAAACGCTGATTCCCAAGATCGGCGGCGGCCGCGTCGCCGCGCACGAACTGCTGGTGTGCAATTCGGCCATCGGCAACCTGATTCGCGAAAACAAGACGTTCCGCATCAATTCGGCCATCCAGACCGGCGCCAAGCAGGGCATGGTTCTGCTTGACGACGCGCTGTTCCGGCACTGGAAGGCCGGCAACTGCACGAAGCAGGATCTGCTGGCCAAGGCCGCCTCGCCCGACGAACTGGCCGCCCGCATCGCCAACGCCGAGCGCGGCATGTTCGATGAGGACGACGCCGACAAGGACGACAAAGGCGACAAGGACAACGGACACGGCAAAAAGAAGTAATCGAGCCAGACAACCTGACGAAAGAGCGAGATTCGTTCGCTTCCCCCTCTTAAGCACCGCATCAGCAGCGAAGGCGTAACTCTCCATGGCAATGCGTCGATTGGGACAGATTCTGGTCGATCTCGGATTCATCTCCGACGATCAGCTCGAAACGCTTCTCGAAGAGCACCAGTCTGCTCCCGGCATCCTGATTGGCAAGTTTGCCGAAAGCCAGGGCCTGATCAACGAAGAGCAACTGTCCCAGGCCGTCGCCGAGCAGTGGGGCATGCAGGTCGTCAGCCTGGCCGATATCGTCATCCCGCCGAACGTGCTCGGACTGGTGACCGAGACGATGGCCCAGATGTATCGCATCGTGCCGATTGCGTTCCGCGATGGTTCGCTGACGATCGCGATGTGCGACCCGCAGAACCTGGCGATTCAGGACGAGCTGCGGACGTTCCTGGGATACGACATTCGCGCCGTGGTGGCCACCGAGCGTGAAATCCTCAAGGCGCTCGAGCGCTACTATGCCTCGGATACCGAGAGCGTGGAGACGCTGGTGGCCGACCTGGACGCCGAC
>Ga0169931_10006467_pt1 | contig 17646 bp, 14 predicted proteins | sample Kivu_15m_20L_FD_129675 | JGI IMG/M metagenome (GOLD analysis project Ga0169931, IMG submission 129675) | Freshwater microbial communities from Lake Kivu, Western Province, Rwanda to study Microbial Dark Matter (Phase II) - Kivu_15m_20L... | ecosystem: Environmental > Aquatic > Freshwater > Lake...
AACCATAAAGAAAAAAACAGGAATCTAATTACGGCTTCTGATAGCCAATCGTAGTACATAGGTATCCTACAGCGTTGGTACAGTACTCCCAGAAGGGTTGACTTTCAATTCGAGCACGACTAGCACTGCACTTTATGTAGGACCAATGTACATTACTGTGACACGTGACACGTAGATAGAGACGCTCTTAGAACCCTATAGAACTTCATGCTACAGTACATACGTTTTTTGAATCTACTCTTTCATCAGCGTAGTCATCACATTCATCATCCAGTCGATCAAAACCATGGCGAATCTTCATATCAAAGAATACAAATGAACTCTAAAGCCTTTCTGATTGGTATTCAATGCATCATATACATCGTATCTGTCATTGCAAATAGCACGACCGCTGCCTGTGAAGCTGTTTCAAGCTTGCCTGCTGCTGCGACAAGTCCATCATCATGGACTATCAATAACGCAACCAACAGCAGCTACCTACGATGGCTCCAAGCGTCGTGGACGCGGTATCCTGGAAGGACATACATTTCAACTGTTGCAGATGAGTGCATGGGGATGGCAGTTCATTGGCGTATTTTAGAAACGAAGATTCAAATCGCAGTAGCAGTGCAAGCCAAAGGCTGGGCTGGTTTTGGTTTCTCCGAAACTGGAGGAATGAAGGGATCTGATATTGTTTATTTTAGCACTAGTGATAATCAAATCCATGATGCATATGTCTTAGATACAATAGGAACACCATTATTGGATGAACGCCAACAAGACTGGATATTGCTCAATTACAATCTAACGAATGATGGATACCTCATCTTTGAAGTCGAGCGTGCTTTAAATACATACGACAATCAAGATTGGCCTATTGTCGATGATTCGGTTCCATTTGTACCTGGTCCTAAAGTTATCGGTGCATGGGGGGATACACCGTATATGAGCTATCATGGAGAAAAACGAGTTCATACAACTTTGCAGTTGTATCCATCGCCATCCGATACCATCACGGATGGATATAATGGCCAAGCAGGTGGTATTTTCTTCAAGGAAATTAATGATCGTAGTGAAGGAAGTATTGATTTGGTTCTAGGGAACTATACTATCCCACTCGCAAGTACTACGTATAAAGAAGTATGTTTCTCAACGACGAAACTCATTAGTTTGGGTCTACCACTATCCAATAGCTCTACAGTTTATATCATTGGGATGGAATTCCTTATTCCGAAAGCTAGTAACAAATATACTCATCATATAGTCGGCTATGGTCATTCTTCTGTCAACAACAAAGATCCTAGCAAGTGTAATGCTCTTGCGCAAACAGTATCCTTCGAATGGGGTCCAGGAACAGATTTCTTATTATATCCATCCAATGCTGGTATTTTAGTGGGATCACAGGGGAAAAATGCATTCACTCTTCAAATTCATTTCGACAATCGAAATTTGGATATCGGGGTGAATGGGAAAGGAGTGGGTGTTCGCATGTATTATACTACTCAACCGCAAACCTTTACTCTTGGGACGTTTCAAGTTGGTGATCCACTCATTGGGCTCTTCGGTAAATCGGTTGGTAACGGCTGGTCGGAGCATACATTTTCTTGTCCTTCCAGTTGTTCATCCAATGTATTTGCAAACGCTCCAAACGGTGAGGTCACGGTAGTTCAAGAAGTACTGCATATGCATTCCAATGGGAAGAGGATGGTTAATCAAATCATCCGTGATGGACTTGTGGTTCATGAGGCTAAAGTTGACTATTGGGATTTTATGCAAAGCGGTGCATTACTTGTGCGCCAAGAGCCGTACAAACTGCGAAATGGTGACTCCATTCGAACCACTTGTTACTATGACAGTAATTCATCAACCACCTTTGGTATCGGATCTCAAGATGAGATGTGTATCGCGTTTTTGACTTACTATCCTGCCCAAAACTCCCTATTTGAATCTTGCGGTGTCAGTCTACCATTCTTTCCAGTCTGTTCAGTGAACTACAATAATAAGATGTTACAAGATGAAAAGTCTATCGGACGTGTATTTGGATCCAGTACAAAAGTATCCGGTACTGAGTTCATAGGAGGTAAGGTCATTCATAGCATCCTCATGTATAATTACATTAAATAATCTGCTTCTAACAATTGTCCATGACTGTTTATATGTTTGTCTATTTGCAATCAATTTTCCCCAAATGAATTCGAAGCCTCTCTCCTTCTTTCCTGGTTCAGTACGTTGGGGATCATGGGCTTCCTTTTTGTTTTTTGATATTTGTTCCTGTAAATTGCGCGAAAATGTAAACCATAAAAAATTATAATTCAATCTCTATCTATATGAATACCATCCTCGGATAGAGCATCGTCACTTTTCCTGTAAAATAAAGGTATTTTGATAGATCTCGGATCCTCGGGCAATGCTTTATCATGGTATGTGCAGACTGATCAAGCTTCTTGAATCTCAAACGACAGCTTGAGTGATCGGCGATCAGTAACGAGAGTGGAAGTCCAGGATAAACGATCCAAAGTGTAGCAGGGTCAGGGAGATTCAAAGGGAGCTGGCGATTTACATCGGCTCCGAGAGGTCGGCTATATACGGCATCAAACTGATAGTCAATAGCGTACACAATTCGTTTAATTGAAAATTTATATACAGAAGTGACAATATTCTTTTATTCTTTTTGTTATTGAAACGCTTACTAAACTGACGCTCTAATATGTAATTAGATAGACTGATTACATATAGCGTTTAAAGATTGAAACCGCATCATCTGTCTTTCAAGTAAGTTTGCCCCATTACTACACTCATACCGCAGGCACATCTAGCTTTCCGCACGTGTCCCCCAGCGATATATTGAACTATTTAGTCGATCCGCTATCCACCCATTTGTGTTCACAATTGCAACAAACAAATACTAAGGCCAATGAATCCGTTTTTCCTGTATCCGTATGAAGAAATACAGCTTCATGATGCCCACAACTCGCACAATTTGCCGTCTTCGATTTAGGTAATGTCGGGTCATCTCTCACAGATCCCAGGATGTTTTGAAGAATGTTCCCCACTTCCTTTTTGATGGCACTAGTAAAGATATTAAAATTCAGATAAAATACTGAATCGAAACCGCATAGATTGAAAAATAGGTTCTCTTACTTTCTGTAAATCAACGGATGTTTTGATTGCTCTGTATATGGACAAAGTCGACAAGCGTAATCCAAGGTTCTATTACTTTTATTTTCCTATGTGGTAGAAAATTAACCATGTATGGTGATGAAGAAAGAGGATCAATTAATGTAATCAAACCCATTTGAATGAGTCAGAACATACTTTCGGATAAAGCATGGACGAATCGTGAGGACAGAATGCCATGAGTAATGGACGTTTAGTCGCATTATTGTTCATGTCAATTTCATCCATGGCTGCATCCTGAGAAAAATCGCCTTGCTCGTTCCAATCATCAGCAATATCCATGGTCATCTCGATATCCTTTGGGTGTGATCTTCGGGATGTTTCGTACTAGATTTATTGAAAGGTTGTAGTTCCAGTTTTTTTTGATGTGCATCAGCGTGCAGCGTGCAGCCCGAGTGCATAAGTTCCATGACTTGCAGGCAGCATTAGTAATGCTACCCTCCATAATAGAGGCTATGAGAGATGACTTCTAGTCGTAACATTCAGTAGTGAGTACATGTTACTTATATAAAAGGTTTAAGAGTTACGTAATATGAAAGAATCATTCCATTCAAATGGCTCATTTTCATCCTTCGAAGATCTGCCTCAATGAAAGAGTGCTTCGGGGGCGTACGCCTGACCATTTGACCATTTATTTCACGACAGGATAAGATCATTAAGTGTGCAGTGACAATACTTTAATTATTCTTTCCTGGTCCTTATTTTCAGCCATTCCATCATTACGTGTGGTGAACTTATGTTATAATGCTTGTGTAACACGTGTTTGTCATCTAGTCACTCTCCCAACACTTTTGAAAATGATTACACGTGGTTTGAAGAGAAGTGTCCATACAACGAAACGCCTTGGACTCGAACTATCCTCTTTTCTAGTCTCCTCACTTGTAAGGAGGCGCTAGAACTAGCAGCGATTCAAGTTCTAACTCGCTAGGTTATTAGAGCGTTTCGAAATTCGTATTGTTTAATCAAGACATCAAACCATAAAAGGTGACTATCCTCGTGTTATCATGAGCGAGCTTGTTTCCCTCAGTGATAACATGGACGCTTTGACATGGGCTCGCAAGGAAAGAATTTCCCCTGGCGATTAATAATTTACACACCGATCGGAGAATAAGCGTGTACTTTTCACCCCCCATCCTTGGAGTGATCGAGTCAGTATGAATGCTGCAAAATGTGGGCACTTGGAGTTGTAGGCATTGGCGAAAGAGCATGGGTGTACCTTGTTTTTCGTGTATTGAAGTGGTTACATGACGACAGATGTCTATGGAGTTCTTGGGTGCATTCTGGAGTAGCCGAGGGTGCTCAACTCAGAATATTGTATTGAATGCGGTGACTTAAAGAAAATATTTCGCTGGATAAAGAACCTCCAAACAAATTGAAAACTCTTTTATTGTATGATACTAACTCATGATACATTCATTCAATGCTAAATCTGGTTGTCCTTGTTCATAATTTTATCTGCTTCAACCTGATTTAGCAGCGCCCAATGCCGATTTTCTAATGCTGTAAGTTTTGACGACACTCTTTTGACATCATCTTTAGCTTTTCGTAGCATTCTCGCACTCTCCTCAACCTCCTCATTCAGCACCCATAATCTTCTCCGAAGTTTCTCTTCACCTGCATTTTGTGTCAAACGTTTCCTCTGCATTGAAGCTTCACTAATACACAACGTTATCTCGTCAACAACAATAACAAAAGACGAATGTACAAGATGCGCTCATCTGAAATGGGTACAACTTACGCTTTCACTAAGATCAAGTCCTCTTCAGCATCGCGAACTTTTTGTTCCTTTGATTGAATCTCTCTTTTAATGTGATTTATTTCTTCTCTTGCAATATTTGCAGCATGATCCCTTGCACTCATACCTCCATCTACTAAACCGGATGGTCCCTATAATAGAAAGCAAGAAGTATAGTCGTACTCTTTCGGATACGTAATAATGAAGACAAGATAATCACCCTGTAGACTTACCCACGCCATAACTTCCTTCGGAGGGACCTTCTCGTCAGCATCCGCACGATCTATCCATTTCGGTCGATTCGTCACACTTTGACTTTGTGCTGCTGAATTTGCAGGGTCCTTTGACACTTCGCCAGAAGTTGCATTCATCGATGCATCAACATCGATCACTATCTCCGAATCAGAACGTACAGGTTCATCTTCACTCTCATCTCTATAGGTCATCTTGGGTTCCTCATATGGGTAAGCGAATCCTTTCCTCCGTCTACTTGCGTCTTGAGATTTCAAGGAATTGGAACTCCAGTTAATGCTTCGGTCATAATCCGCCGCTCTAGCATTGATCTCACTGTCATCAATTTGAAATACCTTATCCATAATACCAAAGATAGGTATAGAGTTACGTTTCTTGGCCAAGGTCAGTTGACGACTTTGCTTCGGTATTACACTTTTGGCAATTTTAGTCTTTCTGGTCATGACTCTATTCCAAGTTTGCTTCCTAAGAAGATTCTCTACATTATTATTGTCGTTTACATTTCGATTTAACGACAGAGGGGATGATCGTTCTTCCGATAATGGGTTCTTCTCGTCGTCGTCGGATAACCTTTCAGTGGCAAGATCACGGATACGTCTTTCATCTTGAATCCTCATTATTCTTTCATCATCAATATCTATAACTTTGTCCTCATACATTTTTGAATCCTCATTCCATAACTCATACTCTTCATAATCATATTCATCTTCATCATCTTGTAAATCAACAATAACTTGTCGTCTTCTGTTTCTTCTTACATCATCGTAATTCATGTCTCTATTCCTTCTCCCCCGTGGATATCGCATTTCATTCGCATTTCTTCTTCTTCCTCTACTTGATGAATCAGACTCTGCATCTTGTAATAATGCCAATCCATTAAATTTACCCCTAGTCCCCCCAAACATAGTTTTATCTGCAGCAGTTGTGGTTATATCTGGATCAAATCCATACCAAAATAAACGATTATATAAATCTTTTAAAAAGGATGGTGGTGAAGTACCTGTACGAACTCGGGTTCTATTTGAAATATATATATATATATATATCCAAGAGGGGAGGGGGGTTTTAGTAACGGGGAATAGTTGGTACACAAAGCATAAGAAATAAACGAGTGGGAACATACCTTTTTGTACCACCTCCAATATTCTTGGAAGAGTAAGGATAATTCTTCATTCGTTCTTGAAAACCTTGTTTGGGTGCAGAACGTTTCATGTTCTGGGGAGGTATTACTGTATCTAAGCCTCCCTTTGGATTGGACCAATAGTTACCTCCACCTTTTTCGAATAAACGAGATTCATCATCTTCTTCCATGTTTTCTTCGTAGTCTTCATCATTTACATCTATTACATCATCATCATCATCATCATCATCATCTAAATAAAAAGTATCTCTTTTATCTCTTGTCCTTCTTGGATTGTAATTCAACCGTTTTCTTTCCAATTTCGGTTTGGTTGTATACAGGAAGGATGTTATATCTTCATACTCCACCTCATCATCTTCTTCTTCTTGTTGTTCATACTTCATGTTACGAAATTCGGGATTTGTATCGTATACTCGAGTATTTACAAAAAGGTTTGGTTTATTCCTTCTATCGTTGTTGTTGTTACTGGGTGTAGCATAGGTTTCATACTCATAATCATCGTAAAATTCCGAGGAGACATCCTTCTTGAGATTATTCCACAAGACCAATACCTGATAATTACGGTATTGTTCTTCTGTAGGAATCATCCATTTGTGTCTCGGATTCAAAACGAAAGATTTTGTAGGACGTTCCATGTAAGAAAATGCATTAGTAGTAGTAGTAGTTGCCGTGATATAATAATAGAAGGATGGTAAAAACAAGGAAAAGATAAACATGCTTGATGTTGAAGCTAAACGTAGTTTATGTTTCATAATATCCTATTCTTATATTGCAGGAGTGTTAGGGAAATCATGGTAGTGTATTATGGGGGGGGAAGGATAATCGGTGTCATTCAAATTTTTGCTGCACGCGGATTTGTCGCGGATGATGGGCAAATTTTTTTTTAATGTATATAGGCAACCTCAACAACTCCAATTGAACAACTTCCTTAACACTCCACTTATATCCTATGGAATCTGCCATTATTATTGGTGCTAAAGGTTTTGTAGGTCGAACACTTGCATCAAAGATTCGATCTATTTCCTCATCATGTATCCTATTTTGCTTGGATATTGATTTTTCCAATAGCAATAGCAGCAATCCTTCCGAAATCAGCAATAAGAATAATAATCATCATCATCATCATTATTACTTTCCATGTGATATTCGAGATCCTATACAAGTATATACATCCTTTCAAAATATTTCAACGATTTTACAAAATTTACAAATTTCTTCGAAACATGTTATTTTATTTCATGTAGCCTCCTATGGAATGTCATCTGCTGAAATGGTTATGAGACAACAAACCTATCAAGTCAATGTATTGGGTACACAACATATTGTTGAAACATGTAAACTTTTCCATTTTACTTATATCGTATACACATCGACTGTGAATGTTGTCTTTGGTGGACAAGTGATACAAAATGGAAAAGAAGAAGATTTTACTTCCTATTATTATCCAAATCATACAGATGAATATTCAAAAACAAAAGGTATAGCAGAACAATACCTTTTACAACAAGATCCTAGGATTATAAAAACAGTCGCAATACGATCTTGTGCTATTTATGGTATCGGAGAAGAACGACACTTTCCACGTATCATACAATACTTTTCACAGGGTTTCGATCGAATACAAATAGGTCGTCAGACATACCAAGATTGGATACATGTAGAAGATTTAGTTGATGCACATATTGCAGCAGCTATGGGATTATTATCCAATCCAATTATTGTACAAGGACAAGCATACTTTGTTAGTGAGGGATATCCTTGTAGTACCATGGAAATGATGGATCCCTTTCGACGTCGACAAAAACAACAACAACAACAACAATCAAAACATACGAGTACTCATGATACACAACAGGATCATCCTATATCCAGTATACATATACCTGTATGGATAGCTTATATCCTTGCATTCTTCTTGGAATATTTGTTTTTATTCCTTTATAGATTAGGCTTACATAGAAAAGGACATGATGGTGGAATACTTGCCATGTTAGTACAAGGACCCTTAATGACTAGAGCGGAAGTAAATAAGGTTGCTATAACACATTACTTTTCGATTGAAAAAATTAAAAGAGATTTAAAGTGGGTGCCGAAAGTTCATCCAGTGAAAGGACGAGAAGCTTTATATGCCTACTATAAGAGAAAGGATTTGTAGTATATACAAGTAAAAGATTTTTGTTATAAACTACACAATTTCTATTTATTTACTTACAAAATACAATTCAGACAGTGGTCCTATTTTTTAACTTTTATTCTCATCGTCATTCAGGTATATTCTGATTCCTCATGAAACTCAGACCATGGACCATCTACCATAACTTGTACATCCAGTGGTGGTTTTGTCTTCATTCGGCAAGAGACGGCCAACTTCATAAAGATATGTAAATCAAAGGATACATGTCCTGGATGGACTCCCTTGGATTGAAAGGATATTGTTCTCTTGTTCGTTTCCTTCGTAGTACTACTTACGCACTCAAATTCTTCTACATGATCATCAATAAATACCTTGGTAGTTAGTGCAAGTGATGGTACAAACACTGTAAATGATTTTTCCCCAATACTTAAAACTACAGCTAATACACGATGAGCTGGATGATCCTTCAAAAATAAGGAAAGAAAAATTCGATCACTCCGTTCTTGTGCTTTCTTGGCAGCCATACGTAAATCATTACAATGCTCACAGTGACTTTGAAGTTGTAATTGAGTTAAGGAAAGTGTCTTCATTCCCTCTTCTCCATCTAGTGTAGCTTGTAATAAGCGATGAACTAGGATATCGGCATATCTTCGAATGGGACTCGTAAAATGAGTATAATATGGAATATTTAATGCGAAATGTCTCCATTCTATTTCTTCAAACTCTCCAGCGGCGATATACTCAGCTGGTCGCATAGGAGTCATGAGTAATTCAGTTACTGATTGAAGAGCTAGCTGATCTGTACATTCTCTCCCCATTCTACTTAGGGATTCTTGTAAAGCCTGTGATGAAGTTCCATCAAGATGAAATCCAACACTTTCTTTTGCAATGTCAATAACATTTTGTAAACCATTGGCTATGGGTGGAGGATGATGCCTTTGTTAAAGAAAGAAAAAATGAACATGATTGGAATTATCATCTTTTTACCAAAAGTAAGAATGCATGTCTAACAAACATACCGGAGGAGGGCAAGGCCGCCTGCACTTGTAATCAACTTCTGTGCAACAAGAAAATTTGCCAACAGCATATATTCTTCGATCAGCCGATTGGAGTCGCGTATCGGATACGGTTCACAAAGACTAGGCGTTTGTCCATCATTGTCAAGTTGAAATGTTAACTTCGTGCCATGAAGAGCAATCGCTCCATGCGCATATCGCAGCTTTCTCCGAGCCATGGCTACCTTGTGCATTAAACGAACGTCTGTAGCCACTTCATCCATAGTATGACCCCCCGTCGGTCGTCGACTTTGTGGCCAGAGATGTTCGTCGACGTTACTCTCATCTTCTCCGTATACAACTTTTCCGTCGATAATGTTTTGAGCAGTAGCATAATCTAAACGTGCACAAGACTTTATGACTGTTCGCCCATACCAGACTTGGTTATATTCAGCTTTATTTTCACCGCTGTTACCCATAGTTCCATCTACATTCATTATCCATACACAAGAAAAGGCTAAACGTTCAACATTTTCATTCAGCGAGCAGGCTATCTCACATAGCGGCCTCGGAAGCATCGGTATAGTCCTATCTACGAGATAAACAGTCGTTGCCCTTTTTGCAGCTTCGTCGTCGACAGGTGATCCGGTAGAGACAAAGTATGAAACATCTACAATATCGAAGAAAATGACCATATATTAAGAAAAATTTTTGGACTAGCAGAAAGCAATATTATATCTTAAGACTTACCAGCAATGTGAACACCTATTTCGACACGACCATCTGGTAGTGGCTTGATATGAACTGCGTCATCGAGATCTTTGGCTGTGGTGGGATCAATTGTAAAGATTCGTACATTCCTGTAATCACGTCGGCCCAAGTACATCGATGGTGTTGGCGACCATCCCAAATCCTCGATTACTCCAAGAGGTAATATCCGTCGCTCGATTCGTTGCCTTCCTGAGCGAACTACGTCATCTACGCTCTTTAACACTTTGGGATTGAAATTGCCATGATTTACACCAAATTCAACAAGTAGAGCTTCTGTTTCGTCTTCAACGTTGAGTGATTGACCCATAGGCTTGAGATTTACACAAGGTGGCCATTTGTCGCTAGCTGACCATGTTCCATGAACGTATTCCGCTTTGAACAAATGATCAACAGAAGCTAGATTGCTGTTTATGGCACAGTCTGTATGAGTATGAAAGGGTGTCATGAAGCAAGGTAAACTTCTATTGTTCGGATAGAATAAATATCGTGGCGGTGTGCTATCGGAGGGAAGTTTTTTCAAAGATCCCACAATCGTCCGGCGCGGTGATTCCTGGAGATGCTTTTCATCAGAAGGATTCAGTTCCGATGCTTGTCTTGAAATACCATATCGAGCTGGGATCACATAAATAACTCGGCCTTTTTGTTGATAATTCAAACTGTTTGGTACGGGAGCTTTATCGTTTTTCCTAATGCTAACCGTGGGATTCCATAGTTGCATCTGTATTGGATCTTCTTGCCAAGTAAAAATGTCCTCCTCGGAGTACTCATCCAAACTTTCAACCCCATTTCCATCGATAAACGCATCGCCTAGATTTTTTCCATCGCTGTCGGAGTTATCCTCATTTAATTCATCGTTGATGTTCGAAATCTCTGAGCCTATCATGGTGTTTCTAAGCATGGAATCAATCAGGGCTTCTGTGGATTCTTCAACAGGATTATCAGGTAAAGATTCAATCGCAGTATTTCTATTAGCGTCCTTACCATCGGTGATTTCACTAGTAGACACGGTAGGTAGAATCTCAACATAAACCTGATCACCATCGATTGCACGATTTCGATTCAGTTCTCCTTCGATGACGACATCAATATGCATAGTCCCGCGATCACATGCCACGAACGCCAGCTGGCCTCCGGCAATTACCCGTATTTTCCCTCTTATCAGAGTAGAATCGCAACACTCATATCGAGCTAAGCAAGTTGATAGTGGTGCATAGTCGGTATATTTAAGCTTTTTCGTACGAGCACTGCGTTTCGAAGATTTTATCTCCAAGATTTCACTTTCACTGTGTCTTAGTGTCTCTAAGGATGAGCCGCTGGTGGTTGCAGGTGGTGCGTCTGATTGACAACGACGAAACCTGTCGTATTTCCGTGGTGCTCTGGTAACAGATAGTAGTGTTTCAGGTGTGTGAGATGAGGAAGCGTTGACACCACGGCCACTTCTCTTTTTATCCCTACCACCCCTTTCTTTCCTGTCCATTAGTTTGACACCGTAGATAGTTGATGACTTGATGATGATTCGATGAATTTATTGATGCGGTTCACAGTTCACAGTTGTTTTCTCGTGGGGTTTCCCGGTTTCCCGACACGTTGCGCTATGCGCTCATTTTTTACTTATGTAAAACGTAATTTTTTAGGAGACCGAGGTCCCATCAAATGTATTAGCCCATCACCGAACGGGTCCGACAAGAATTGCCCTGTACAGTAATGATCTTTCGAAGGAGGGCGTTGGTGATCATGAGATCAGATGAGGCGTAAGTGGCTAAAACTTTAGTGTCGGTTTTAAGCGCACTCTTTGCCATTTTGTAGAGTCGTTCCCAACTGATCATAAGGGTCTTCTCTGGCTGCCGGAGCACAGCTTCAAACTCGGGTTTGAGTGTTGCCAGAGTGACAGATGGAGCGAAGGTGCACTTGGCGAAAAGCACTGCGCAAGCTGCTATGGCTTCGGAGAGCAATGCCGCCCAACAATGCCTTGCTCTCCGAAGCCAAAGCAGCTTGCGCAGTCCTTTTCGCCAAGTGCACCTTCGCTGAGAACAATCCGTGTGTCACTCTGGCAACACTCTGAGTTTGAAGCTGTGCTCCGGCAGCCAGAGAAGACCCTTATGATCAGTTGGGAACGACTCTACAAAATGGCAAAGAGTGCGCTTAAAACCGACACTAAAGTTTTAGCCACTTACGCCTTAATGAATTAATTTTTACGCAACCATACATAGATGGTTTCACCACTTTACCACCCGACCCATTTGTGTGTTGTTTATTTATTGGTATTTTCAAAATTGAAGAGTCAGGGATCGACGGAGCCAGTCTTCCTCGCCCCGCTTTGGATTTCCACTCTTCGAATGTATATATTTCGTTATTTAAGCCATTTTTAAAAACTCTTAATATCAACAGTGTCGAGGTTTACATCCGATTGAGTCCGGCTTTCTTGTTTATCCTCAGGGGGGCGACAACACAAGATCCGCAACGAATGTAATCAATATGTTTTTCGCAAAGTAATAAATGGTTTTATTTAGGTCCTTCATCGTTGAAATGAATCCGGACAATTGGTCTGTCACTACCGAAATGGATCAAGCCCACGGCCCTTCACCATAGTAATGGATAAATCCCGGAGTGGATCAGGATGCTGAGAGGTAGTCGAACCCTTGTTCCCTCCAGCTGATTTATTACATATAATGCTACCAACTAATAAAGGTATTAATTCTCTAGTAAATAGGTATAGATTATTTCCATAATTTTATCTGTACATAGAAGGAAGTATCAACTACCATTTTATGTAACGTATTCCCACGTAGGCTATAGCACGGAACCCTATGATGAAAGCGATAAGTGCACCAGCACATCCTCCGATACTGAGTTTGTCCAATTCAAGTAGATCGATGGCATCTGCACCACCATTTGGATAAGGGCAGGATTTTCCAGGTTCACATGTCAATTTAAGCCCATTTAACTCATTTAGTGCAATACCAACGTAGCAATACTTCACGTAGGAAAGAGCATCAAGCCATGAGAAGTAGAGAGGTAAATTCGCCGGAGATAAGAAGAAACCTCCAAATAAACGACAGACTTCAAGTGTCATAGGAAGTATAGTGACTGCAAGAGTTGTAGTCCGAGCCAAAGCGGATACCATCAAAGCTAGGGATGTTGCAGTTAAACTGTCCAAAATCATAAATGCCATGAATATGAAGAATTTTCCAGCATCAGGTTGGAGTCCAACCATGAAGTAAACGATGGGAGAAAATATAATAGGACCTGGGACTTGAAGAAGTAGATCGGCCACGTTCTTCGCCAAATAGTATGCTGAAACGTTATATGTACCCGCAGCACGTTCACGGAGAACGAGTAAACGTTCCGAGGGGAAAGAGTTGATAACTGATAGAGCGGCGAAAACTCCTTGGTTGATGACGACGAAGAACAAGACTGGTTGACGACGAACTTGAGATATCTGGTCTGTGCCAATCTGGAAGAATGCCCCGCCAATTAGGAGGGCCATAACAATATTCTGGATTAAAAGTGTCAAAAGTACCTGCCAAGAGCGAAGATTATCAACCAAACATCGACGGGTGAGAATTTTAAATTGATACCCCCAAGAAGGTCTTTGATGAACCAAAAGCTTATTATCCCCGTAGCGCTCGTAGTCTTTTTCTGCAGATTTGTCTACTGGTTTGAAAACCTTGGCTAGTCGTTTATCAGCCTCCGAATGGAATAAATTCATTTTCTCAGAATCTTTCTGGCCAGGTTGGGGCGTGATGACATCCAAAAAGTGATCGGCAGGGTTTGTACGAGGAGGACAAGGATACCCAGCTTCGGCAAAGAAGTCGCACGCATTAGCAGCCTGACCATAATATACGATGTGACCGTCCTTAAGAAGCATTAAATCGTCAAAGAGCTCAAAAATTTTGGATTGCGGTTGATGAATGGTACAGACCACGGTACATTCACCAGATTCGGCTAATGTTTTCAAGATTTGTGTCAACGATAGCGCAGTGACAGAGTCTAAACCAGATGTAGGCTCATCTAAGAAGAGAAGACGGGGATGAGTGAGTAGTTCCATCGCAACACAAACTCGTTTTCGTTGACCACCCGAGACACCCTTTTTCATAGGACTACCGATTATGACGTTTCGGACGTGATTCAAGCCGACTTTGGCTATGGCTTCATCCACGCGTTGTTTCTTTTCTGCAGCAGTTAGTGATTCTGGCAGTCGAAGCTCAGCAGTATAATCCAGTGTCTCTTGAACAGTCAAGTTACCATTGAGAAGATCATCTTGCATGACATAACCCGAAACGGCTTTAAGTTCGGCGTTTCCGTACAGAAAGCCGTTCAACTGAGCCTTTCCAACAGTTTTAGCATTTGACATTCGTCGAGCCAACACATTCATTAGAGTTGTCTTCCCTGAACCGGAAGGTCCCATAATAGCTAAAAAGCTAGAACGAACGACTCCTGACGCACCAGAGAGTAGGGTCTTTGAACCATCAACTGTCGTTACAGTGATATTGTCCCAAACCAATTCGACGGCTCTATTATTGCGTGGTTTCGGATCATCAAGTGAGACAGCCGTACTGTTTTCCCACGTTGCGGATGCGGTAGATACTGCTCTCTCCGATCGAGTAACAACATCATCGCAGAAATTACGAAAGGATTTCACATCGATGACATTCGCATCCCTAAATGATTTCACATCACAATATTCACGAAAGGAGCGAAAGGATTGGGCAGCGGCAAAGGAAGGAGCAGGAGAAGAAGATTGTTCAAGTTTTGAGTCTGCGCTGGCGTCAACATCGGCCTTAGCAATACCAATATTTCCATCGCCTGCACTTTCTACTGGCTCTTCGTTAGCAGCTTTTGGATTCTGAATGGGTTCTCCATTGGATTCAATATCCTTTTCTTCCATAGTTATCTTATGAGACTAACAGAAGAAACGTGAGGGAATGTAATGCTGTCGAGGTGTGTTATGAGGAAGAAACGGGTACGCATGAAGTATGAGTGAATACTGGTGCATGCTCATCACGGGGTACATACATAATACTTGCAGAATCGTTGTGACGTCATGGTACACTTCTACATACGTGACGCGCGCAGTGCGGACGCAACCGCGCGCTTTTTGCTCGCTTTTTTAGGGGCATTTTTTTAAAAAAAATCTCAGAAATCGCTTTTAAAACTTGAGTGACTGGATGAAAAATTCCGGAGACTTCAGAAAACCCACCAAATCGATGATTTCTCACAGAGCGTACGGGTCGGGTCCGAATGGTGACGAAGGAGAGCCACATGGCGATCAGGTGCTGAATACATCCATTGGTGTAAACGATGATAGTGACAGACAGGAATTGGAAATAATCAGGGATACTATTCTGGCGTGGCCCAAGCGATCAGAGCTACCTGTCGATGAACGGAATGCCAGCTTTCTTCTTGCATCGGCCTTTCCCACCCTATTTCCATGTTCGGCTGGTGACGTGACCTACAAGGCACGAAGACAGGATGTTTCTATGAAGGATGCGATTGAACATTACATTAAATACTTTGATGTAAACCTAAATCGCTATCCTATCGCAGAGCATCCTAGATTTCTACATTATGTGCAAAATGTCGACGAACGACAAAGAATCAATACTCAAGCATCAGTTTACATAAATCAAAATGCTGTGGATAGAGACATGTCGATAGAGGATCTATTCTAGATTCTGAAATCAAAGAATGCCGAAAATTTGCCATCGAGGCAAGGATGGGTCGGTATGGGGCTAAAATACTGGGCTCGCCACAGTACTTTGTCTCGAGGAAGAAAGAACTGTTGGCCCTCATTGAATCGAAAGGTTCACCACACATCTGGTTCACCCTCTCTTTGCCTAATGAGTATTGGGAAGGCCTACGGAAAATTTTACAGGTATCCGACATTACTTCTGCCAAGGAAATGTTTCTACGAAATCCGCACATAGCTGATGCTTACTTTCGACATCAAGCCAATCTATTCTTCAAGACTTTTTTTGGAAGTAAAGGCATTGAATCATCCTGGCTATGGTTCAGATATGAATTCCAAAAACGTGGAAATATTCACCTCCATGGCATGATGCGCTTAAACATAGATGAAGACTTTCCTGATCTTGCTGAACTTGTTATCCGAGGCAGGAAGTCCCATCGATTGTTATCTCTAATCCAAGCTAATTCTCCCATCAACGATCCAATCATTTCAGAGAAGTTATCAACCATCGTACCAACAGCATTCACAGACGACAAGTTTGATGAAAATAATCTGGTCAAAGAGATTCCAATAAATCTCACCTCAAACTTCATCGATGAACATATTCAGAATCATGAGGCTGGAATGGCTGCAGAGAAACAAATCATTGGCTTTCGAGATTTTCTACTTACTACCATAAATACTTCATCTCCTTTGCCTACAGATTCAGCATCGTTAGCTAGAGATGAACCTCAATCTACAGAAAAGAAGGAACGCAAAAGACATCCGAGCAACAAGCTTCATGATGTCATGAGCAGCTCAGACTATAGTCTGAGATGTGAAGAAACTACAGCTCTCTACAAAGACCTAGTTTCTGCCCTCCAACGCCATCGTCATAATCAAGGGTACTGTATGCGAGAGGGAAAGTGTAGGTTTGGCTTCCCACGAAAACTTGCCCCAAACTCACGGCTAATTGTAAGGGATATTTATGGAGAACGTGGAGCCAATAAGGGAAAAGTGACTAGAACCATGGTTGATTTTGAGTTTGCTACTAATGATGGTTGGTTAAATAGTCATGCCAAATTTGGTCTTTTAGCATGGTCTGCAAACTTGGATATGAGTGTTCTAATTGATCAAGAAACAGTGGTGCGCTACATTGCCAAATATTGTTTAAAGGTCGAAAGACCAACCAAGGCGTTTGAAAGTATCCTCAAAGATAGTATGAAACTACAAGCTGAAAGCGGAGACGAAGTCGTCATGAAAAAGGTGATCAGACGTACATTCAACTGAATGACGGGCTGTCGGGATAAAAGTGTCATGGAGATAAGTCACTTGATACTATCAGCTCCTTATGTTGAATGTACACATACATTTTCTAACATCAACATTTTCAGTGGGGCAAGGTTGGTTGAGGCACATACTCCTAATCTTACAAGAGAAAACTTACTAGATTTATATGCCAAGCGACTAAAAAAGAGTGCATGGGGAGATATGTCAGATTGTAATCCAGAAATCTTGAAAGAAATGAGTCTCCAACGCTTCGTTGAAGCGTACTACGCTTCTAAAAAAGGAAAAATACTACCACGAAGGCCATCGTCAAAGCCAGTCGTCCCAGTTTATACACCTGATGTTACATATTTTTGTAAACCTGATCATAACTATTATTGGAAATACTGTTTGGTGATGCTGATAAGAGAGAAACCATGGGTGGGTCATATGAGCAGTGTGTTTGGTTCTGACAACGATGCAGTATTAGAGATTGAGAGCATCTCCAAAGACCAAAAGAAAGCAATT
>Ga0169931_10006468_pt1 | contig 17642 bp, 17 predicted proteins | sample Kivu_15m_20L_FD_129675 | JGI IMG/M metagenome (GOLD analysis project Ga0169931, IMG submission 129675) | Freshwater microbial communities from Lake Kivu, Western Province, Rwanda to study Microbial Dark Matter (Phase II) - Kivu_15m_20L... | ecosystem: Environmental > Aquatic > Freshwater > Lake...
CCACCACCAAGGCGCTGATGCCGGTGTTCCCCAAGCTCACCGAAGAGGAGCGTTGGCGTTCGACGTTCGCCCTCATGCCCCCGACGCTGTGTTTCGGCACCGCACCGGACCAGGCCTTCTTCTTCATCGTCACCCCCAAGAGCGTCGACACCATCGACGTCGAGATCGGCTACCTGTTCCATTCCTCGGCGCGTGAACACCCGCTGTTCGACGAGCTGTTCAAGATGAGCGATGCCGGCGTGCAGGTGTTCGTCCAGCAGGACCAGGACGCCACGACCAAGGTGCAGCGAGGTCTGCACTCGCGGTTCATCCCCCGGGGCCGCTACTCGTGGCAGGAGGAGAGCCACGTGCAGTTCAACCGTTGGCTGGTGCAGCGGTATCGCCGGCACTGGCCGGTGGCGGGTACCCGGGTAGAGGCTCCGGCACGTCGTCTGCGGGTGGCCGGTGGCTGACGTTCCCCCGGTGTCGGCCATTGCCGACGTGGCGGCGTTGTGGGGCCTCGACGGATGGCTGACACCTCCCCTCGAACCGGTCGTGGCGGCGAGTGCCCCGACCACCGGACGGGCGCGCACCGTACGCCTCGAGGTGGCCGAACAGGGCCCGGGTATGACCAAGGCCTTCGAGTTGTTGTCGGGCGACCTGAGCGGTCAGGTGGTCGTGTGGACGGGTGTCGCAGCCGCCCCCGGCGCCACGTGGGGTGAGATCCTCTCAGTGGCTGCGGCAGGCCGGGGGGCAGTGGGTGTTCTCGTCGACGGAGCGGTCCGCGACGTCGACGACATGGCTGGCGTCGGCCTGCCCGTGTACGCCGCCCGACGGGCCGTCGTGGGCCCGAACGGCACCGTGCACGCCGTCGAGATCGATGTGCCCGTGACCGTCGGTGATGTCGAGATCCGCCCCGGCGACACCATCGTGATCGATGCGGGGGGCTGCGCTCGGGTGGCCGGCGACATCGCCGACGAACTGCTGTCCGCAGCGGTGGCGTATGCCGACGGCGAAGGGGCCTTGTTCGCCGCCCTCTCGGCGGGGGAACCCCTGACCACGGCCTATCTCCACAAGAAGCGGGCTGTCGCCGCCATTCGGAGGTGACGCGCCGCACCAGCGCAATTGCTTACTCTGATCTCGTCTGACAACAGTGAACACAACAACCATAAGAAAGTGCAGGGGGAGATGACCTCACGATTCCGACTGACCGTCGCGGCTCTGGCCGCCCTAACCCTCGTCGCCGCGGCCTGCGGCAACGATGACGACACCTCGAGCGACACCACGGCGGCTCCGGCCACCACGGCCGCACCCGAGACGACCGCCGCGCCCGAGACCACGGCGGCTCCGGCAACCACCGCCGCACCCGTGCCGGTGAGTTCGCTCGACTTCAACGGCGACGGCGTGGTGCGTTTCGGTGTCGCCGTGCCCGGACCTCGCGATGACGGCGCCTACTACCAGGCCCTCGTCGACAAGGTGACCGCCTTCTCGGCCGAGAACGGCTTCGAGGAGCCCCTGATCGTGGACATGATCGCCACCGAAGAGGCGGCGACCGAGATGGCCAACATCGCCGAACAGGGTGTCGACGTGATCACTGTGGGTGCCAGCGAGATCGCCGATCCGCTCGCCGACCTCACCGAGCAGTACCCGGACATCTTCTGGTACTGCAACTGCGGTGCGGGTTATCCCGAGACGCCCGGTCTGGCCCAGAGCGGTGACGACTCCTCGGAGATCAGCTACACGGCGGGATACGCCACCGGACTGCTGCTGCAGGCCGCCGGCGAGACCTCGGTGGCCTTCATCGGCTGCTGCGACCTGAACTTCGAGAAGGAGGCCTACCTGGCCTACGAGATGGGTCTGAAGGCCGTGGACCCGGCGTTCACCATGACGTACATCCCCACGGGCGCCTTCCCGTACGACTTCAACAACACGTCGGGTGCCACCGAGGCGTTCAACGCCGCCCTGGCCGAGGGCATCGGTGCCGTCTACCCGTACCTCGGCGGTGCGCACGAGCCCATCGTGAAACTGGCCAACGAGGCGGGCATCATCACGATGACGGCGGGATCGTCCAAGGGTTGCGAGCGCACCGATGTCTCGTACCAGATGCAGGTGCGGTTCGACGCCGGCGACTATCTCGACACGCTGCTCGCCGAGATCCAGGCGGGCACCTTCAGCGAAGGTCAGACCCGTGTGTTCAAGGTGGGTCTCGATGCCGAACCCGGCGCCAACATCTGCGATCCAACGCCGGATCAGCAGGCCGCCATGGACGCCGTGTACGAGACGATCGCCTCGGGTGCCCTGGCTGGTGACTTCGGCGCCATCAAGGGTCAGGCCTACAGCGCCGGCTGAGGCCGTCGCCGTACGAAAGCCACCACACCGATGAACGAGGCCACCGTGGATGATCCGGGCGGGGACACCGCTCGGGTTGCTCCTCTCGTCGAGTTGCAGCAGGTCACCAAGCGCTACGGCGCTGTGGTGGCCTGCCGCGACGTGGACCTGACGCTGCGTGCCGGCGAGGTCCACGGCGTCCTGGGCGAGAACGGAGCGGGGAAGTCGACGTTGATGAAGATGCTCATCGGGTTGGTGCAACCCGATGAGGGCCGCATCCTCGTCGAAGGGAGCCCCCGCTCGATCCAGGATCCACAGGTGGCCTCGGCTCTCGGTGTGGGCATGGTGCACCAGCACTTCAGCCTGGTCGAGCCGCTCACCGTCTGGGAGAACGTTCTCCTGGGCGAGACGGTGCGGCTCGACCAGGCCCGTGCGCGCCGGCTCGTCGCCGAGATCGGTGAGCACTATGGCCTGCAGGTCGACCCGGATGCCCGGATCGTCGACCTGTCGGCAGGCCTGCGTCAGCGGGTCGAGTTGATCAAATGCCTGCGACGCAATCCCAGGATCGTGATCCTGGACGAACCCACCTCGGTGCTGACCCCCGCCGAGAGCGAGCAGTTGTTCCACACCCTGCGTGAGGTCGTGGCCCGAGAGGGCCGCGCCGTGGCACTGGTCAGCCACAAACTCGCCGAGATCCTGCACGCGTCGGACGTGGTGACGATCATGCGCCAGGGCCGCGTGGTCGAGCATCGGCCCACGGGCGACGCCACTGCGGCCTCGTTGGCTCGTGCGATGGTCGGTCGGGAGGTCTCGCTGCGCGGTGAGGCGGCTGCACTCGGGGCGCTCGATGACCTCGACACGCCCGTCGCCGAGGGGGCGCAGGGGGTCGACCAACGACCGGTCATGCTGCGCCTGAGCGAGGTGACCCTGCGCCGACACGGTGTGGCGGTGCTCGACGGTCTGTCGTTGGAGGTGCGAGCCGGCGAGGTGCTCGGCATCGCGGGTGTGGAGGGTAACGGACAGCGCGAACTTGGCGATCTGCTCTCGAGCCTGCTTCCCCTCGACGCGGGAACCGTCGAGGTCGACGGGGGACGCGTGCGCTGTGGGCGCGCCGGGGCGCTCGCGCGTGCCGGCGTCGCCGTGATCCCCGAGGACCGCCACGACTCGGGGTGCGTCCTCGACATGTCGGTGGCCGAGAACCTCGTCCTCGACCGGTCCCACCTCGTGGCCCGCAGCGGGGTGATCGATCGGGCCGCGCTGCGGCGCCGGGCGTTGGAACTCATGGCCGAGTTCGAGATCCTCGCCGCCGGACCCGATGCGCCCCTACGCAGTCTGTCGGGTGGAAACCAACAGCGCGTGGTCCTGGCCCGCGAACTGAGCCACCGCCCCAAGGTGCTCGTGGCAGCCCAGCCCACCCGGGGCCTCGACGTGGGTGCCATCGAGTACATGAGTGCGCGGATCAGGCGCGCTGCCGACGACGGCATCGCCGTCGTGCTCATCTCGACCGAACTCGAGGAGATCCTGCATCTCTCTGACCGGATCGTCGTCATGTCGCGGGGCTCGGTGATCGGGGGCATGACCCGGGCCGAGGCCACGGCCGAACGGCTCGGACTGCTGCTCGGAGGGGTCGCAGCATGAGCGAATCCGTCGCCGAGGACCGCCGCCGCGACCTGATCACCGTCATCGCCCTCTACGCCCTGTGCATCGGCGTGGCGCTCGCCGCGTCGGCAGTGCTGGTCGCCGTCACCGGCGGACCGTGGCGCTCGGTGGTGTCGGCCCTCATCGACGGCAGCCTGCGCAAGCCCGGGCGCTGGGGCCAGACCCTGTCCGAGGCGGCCCCGTTGCTCATCGTCGCTCTGGGAGCGATCATCGCCGGGCGTTCCGGCCTGGTGAACATCGGCCAGGAGGGTCAGGTGCTCGTGGGAGCCGCCTGCATGGCACTGGTGGCCACCCGTGGCTCGGGCCCCCTCACACTGCTCGTGGCGCTGCTGGTCGGCGCGCTGGCCGGGGCCGTGTGGTCGGCTATCGCTGCCGTGCTGAAGTTCGGGCGCAAGGTGCCCGAGGTGATCACCACCCTGCTGCTGGTGTTCGTGGCCTCGCAGGTGACCGGCTACCTGCTCACCCGTCAGTCGCTGCTGCTCGACCGCGACCCGAACCGGCCCAACCGCACGCAGACCTCGGGCCAGTTGGACCCCGAGACGCGCCTCCCCGTCATCCGGGTGTTCGGCAACGAGTTCCCGATCTCGGTGGTGATCGGCGTGCTGCTCGCCATCGGCTGCGCCTTCGTGCTCAACCGCATGGTGTGGGGTTTCAAGTTGCGCATGGTGGGCCAGAACCCGCGCACGGCGCAACGCGCCGGGGTCTCCGTCGTCGTCGCCGGATCGCTGGCCCTCGCCGTCGGTGGTGGCCTCGCCGGTCTGACCGGAGGCCTCATGCTTGCGGGTGGCGTGGCGAACTACCGCTACACGACCGGCTTCTCCTCCAACGTGGGCTGGGAGGGCTTGCTCGTGGCCTTGGTGGCCCGCAACCGGCCGCTCGTCGCCATCCCGATCGCCGTGATCTTCGGTGCGCTGCGCACCGGCTCGGGCTTTCTTGCCTCCACCGGCGTCGGACGCGAGATCGTCGACATCGTGAGGGCCCTGCTGGTGCTGGCGCTCCTGGCCCCATCGGCCTTCATGTTCCTGCGCGAACGCCGTCGCGCTTCGACCGCTGCGACTTCGAGGACGTGACATGATCGCTTGGCTCGGACCCATAGGTGACGTGCTGTCCAGTTCCACCATGTACCAGTCGATGATGCGCTTCGCCATCGTGCTGGCCTTCGCTGCGGTGGGGGAGTGGGTCGCCGAGCGCGCCGGCACGCTCAACATCTCCGTCGAGGGCATGCTGATCGGTGGCGCCTTCACGGGTGGCGTCGTGTTCACCTCCACCGACAACGTGATGCTCGGCCTGATCGCCGGCGCTGCGGGAGGCGCCGTGATCGCCTTCGTCCAGGCGAATCTGAGCCATCGACTGATCACCGACCAGTTCGTCGTGGGCCTCACGCTGAACCTGCTGGTCATGGGCCTCGCGTTCTTCCTCGACGACCACCTCGAACTGAACACCTCGGTGGCGACGGTGTGGGAGATCCCCCTGCTGTCGGACTTCCCCCTGATCGGCAGGGCACTGTTCGGCCAACCGTGGCCCATGTACCTGATCGTGCCCGTGGTGCCCCTCGCCTGGTGGCTGGTGTTCCGCACCCGGTGGGGCCTCGAGGTGCGCTCATCGGGCGAGAATCCGCAGGCCGCCGACGTCTCGGGGATCCGGGTCAACCTGCGCCGCCGTCAGGCGATCGTGTTCGCCGGACTGTGCAGCGGACTGGGCGGTGCCGTGCTGGTGCTCGGTCAGATCTCGGTGAGCCGTTGGGAGTCGGGCCACGTCGGGCTGAAGGGCATCGTCGCCATCGCAGCGGTGATCTTCGGGGGCTGGACCCTGAGGGGCACGCTGTTGGGCTGCCTCCTCTTCGGCTACTTCTTCGCCCTGCAACAGACCCTCCCCGTGCTGGGATACCGCATCAACTCCCAGCTGGCCTCGGCGCTGCCCTACGCGGTGGCTCTGGCGGTCACCGCGGTGTTCGCCACTCGGACGCGCCAACCTCGTTCACTCGCCCAACCCTTCGTGAGAGGCCTCACATGAAAGCGCTGCTCTACCGCACCTCGGGTGGTCCCGAAGTGCTCGAGTACACCGATGTCGACGATCCGACACCCGGCGCCCGCGATGTGATCGTGCGAGTGGCGGCCACGGCGCTGAACCACCTCGACGTGGTGCAGCGCAACGGGTGGTACCACATGCCGGGCTTCACCTTCCCTCACATCGCCGGGATGGACGTCGCAGGTGAGATCGTCGCCGTGGGGTCCGAGGTCGAGCGTGTCCGCGTCGGGGAACGCGTCGTGGTCGATCCCTCGCTGGCCGAGGTCCCCGAGGGTTCGAGGCTGGCCGGCATGGGCGACCTGTACGGTGAACTGGGCATCATCGGCGCGACGGTGGCGGGCGGCTACGCCGAACTGTGCCTGGTGCCCGACACCCATGTGCACCGCATCCCCGACACCATGTCGTGGCACCACGCCGTGGCGTTCCCGACCGCCTGGCTCACCGCCCACCACGCACTGTTCGCCGTCGGAGGACTGGCGGCGGGCGAGACCGTGATGATCCACGCTGCCGGAAGCGGGGTCTCGATGGCGGGTATCCAGTTGGCCAAGTATGCAGGTGCCACCGTGCTGGCCACGGCGGGCAGTGAGGACAAGTGCCGACGAGCGCTCGGGCTGGGCGCCGATCACGTCGCCAACAACCGCACCACCGATGTCGCCGGTTGGGCCCGTGAGGTGACCGGTGGCGCCGGGGTCGACATGGTGTTCGACCACGTGGGCCCGGCGCTGTGGGCACCCTCGATGTTCTCGCTGAAGCCCCGGGGTCGCCTGGTGAACTGTGGCAACACCTCGGGCGACACGGCGACCATCCCGTCCCTCGGCTTCATGTTCCACATGGGTCTGCGCCTCCTGGGCTCGGACCCCTACCGCTACGAGGAGTTCGCGCCTGCCTGGGCCACCTACTGCGAAGGCGACTTCGAGGCTCCCGTCGACACGGTGTACCCCCTTGCCGAAGCGGGTGATGCGCAGGAACAGATGCTGCGCGGCGACTTCTTCGGCAAGATCGTGCTGGAGCCGTGAGCGTCGACGCTCCGTACCCAGAACTCAAGAAGACCCACACCATGGCCCGCCGGGGCCGGCCGTGGCGCGATTTCAAGCCACCACCCTCAGGACCCGTGTGGGCGATCATCCAGGGGTACGGCTCGTACTTCATGCTCGTGGCCGCCGTGGACCTCGGGGTGTTCGACGGTGTCGAGCGCCTCGGCCCGTGCCGGGCGAGCGCCCTGGCCCAGGAGTTGGGCGTTTCGCCGATGCACCTCGAACACCTGCTCGATGCCCTGGTCAGCTTCGGGTTTCTCGACCAGGTGGAGGACGTGTACGAGTTGACCGAGACCGCCGAGCGCTACCTGTGCACCAACGGCCCCGCCTCGATGGCCGGTCTGGTGCACGTGGCGCCGGGACCGCTCGAGAACTGGACGCACCTGGCCGAGACGATCCGCACCGGACACGTGACGCACCCCATCGACGACGATCCGGCCTGGTTCTACCGTCCCCTGGTGCAGGCCACCTTCGCCACGCAACTCCGGGCGGCCTCACGTCTGGCGCTGAAGGTCGGCTGGGCGCGACGCCCCGGCCTGCGGGTGCTCGATCTGGGTGCCGGGTGCGCACCATGGGCCATCGGTGTGCTCGAGGCCTCACCCGGCTCGACCGCCGTGGTCAACGATCTCCCCGAGATCATCCCGGCCACCACCGCCATGGTCGAGAGGCGGGAACTCGGCGCCCGGGTCGAACTGCGCCCCGGCGACTTCCACCTGATCGACCTCGAGCCGCAGGCCTATGACGTGGTCGTGCTCGGCCACGTGTGCCGCACCGAGGGTGACGAACGGTCCAGAGCGCTGGTGGCCCGAGCGATGTCAGCGCTGCGCCCCGGCGGTGAACTGGTGCTCACGGACTACTTCGCCGACAACGACCGCAAGTACAACCCGTTCGGTGTCCAGATGGGCATGACCATGCTGGCCAACACCGAGCGCGGTGGCCGACTGACCCACGGGCAGGTGAGCGGTTGGCTGCGCGACGCCGGTTTCCGCAACGTCCGCCTCGTCGAGCCGATCGGCTTCAACCAGGTCTACGTCGCCAACGCCCCCACTGCTGCGCACACCACCTGACGAAAGGTTTCCCATGACGCTCGAACCTGTCGACCTGTTGATCGAGGGCTGGTACGTGGTGACCATGAACCCCAGCCGAGACATCATCCGCAACGGTGCCGTCGCCGTCCGTGATCGCCGCATCGTGGCCGTGGGCAAGGCGGCTGAACTGCGTTCGCGCTACCAACCGGCGCGGGTGATCGGCGGTGACCGCTTCGTGGTCACCCCGGGCATGATCAACACCCACATCCACATCACCGGTGAGCCGTTGACCCGTGGGTACGTTCCCGACGACACACCCTTCGTCGAGAACGTGTTCGAGTGGCTGGTCCCGCTCTACTCGATCTACCACGCCGACGAGGAGCGTCTCAGCGGCCAGATGGCGGCGCTGGAGATGCTGCGTTCGGGAACCACCACCTTCCTCGAGGCGGGGACCATCCGTTTCCTCGACGAGGTGATCGACGGCCTGCTCGAGATCGGCATCCGGGGTCGGGTCGGCCGTTGGGTGTGGGACCTCCCGCCCGAGCCATCGGTGTACCGGCAGTCGACCGACGCCGCCATCGGGCATCTGGAGCACCAACTCGACGCACACCGTGGTCACGACGACGGCCGTATCGCCGCCTGGAGCATTCTCGTGGGACACACGACGTGCAGCGATCCGCTGTGGAAGGCCGCCAAGGCGCTCGCCGACCAGCACGGGACCGGTCTGAGCTTCCACATGTCGCCGGCGCAACTGGATCCCGACGGCTTCATCGCCGAGTTCGGGCAACGCCCCATGGTGCACCTGGCCGAGATCGGCGTCCTCGACCGGAATGTGGCCATGACCCACGTGGTGCGCATCGACGATCAGGAACTGGAGTTGATCCGCCAGACCGACACCAGCGTCGCCCACTGTCCGACCACGGCGCTGAAGGTGAGCTATGGCGTGACCCAGGTGGGGAAGTTCCCCGAGATGGTCGCCCAGGGGATCAACGTGTCCATCGGGACCGATGGCAACAATGCCTCCAACTACTCGGACCTGATGCGGGCGACGTACCTGGTGGCGGGGTTGTTCAAGGACGCCCGTACCGACCCGCAGATGTTCCCCGCCGAGAAGGCCTACGAGATGGCGACCCTGGGTGGTGCCCGCACCATGTTGCTCGACGACGAGATCGGTTCGCTCGCGGTGGGCAAGCGGGCCGACATCGTGCTGCACGACACCGATCGCCCGGAGTGGCGACCCCTGTTGAACGTCATGAACCAGCTGGTCTGGTCGGCCGACGGTCGTGGCGTGCACACCGTGCTCGTCGACGGCAGGGTGGTGGTCGAGGACGGGCACAGCACCTTGGTCGACGAAGAGCGGTTGTTCGCCCGCGCCCAGGAGATGGGCGAGGCGATCTCCGCTCGTTCGGGACTTCCCGACAAAGCCAAGTACCCCACCTGGTGAAGTACGGTTCCGGCGTGCTGCACCGCATCGAAGCCGAGATCACGCCCGGCATGACGGCGCGCGAGTTCGTGGATCTGGCCCGCCTGGTCGAGCAGGCGGGCTTCGACCGCCTCGGCGTGTCGGACGTGGTGTTCTGGCCGGACTGCTTCGTGCTCATGGGTCTGGCCGCCCAGGCCACGCAGCGCGTCCACCTGGGCCCCATGGTCACGAATCCGTCGTCACGGCATCCCGCCGTGCTCGCCGGCATCATGGCCACGCTGCAGGATGTCAGTCAGGGTCGCGCCTTCCTGGGCCTGGGTGTGGGCGCCGGCCTCGAGGCACTCGATCTCGACCTCAGCCGACCGGCGACGCGCCTGCGCGAGGCGATCACGGTGATCCGTGGCCTGCTGTCGGGTGGCGAGGTCGACCACCGCGGCGACACGCTCACCGTGCGCGCTTCGCGCATGGTCGGGCCGGTGCAACCGGTGCCCATCTCCATCGGCACGCGCAGTCCCGAGGTCATGCGCCTGGCCGGCGAGATCGCCGACATCGCCCTGGTGGGCGGCCGCTACCTGTCACCCGCCATCGCTGCGACGTACCGCCAGTGGCTCGCCGAGGGGGCCGCCCGCGCAGCGCGCACTGCGGCCGACCTGGAGGTGGCGCCTCGCCTGACGCTGTGCTGCTCGCACGACGGGGCGTTGGCCCGCCGCAGCGTGAAGCGCTACGTGGCGCACTACGTCGTGCTGATCAAGCCCGCCGAACTGGCACTCGATACCGCCTGGATGGCGCGGGTGGCCGCGGCGCTCGACCGTTCGCGGGGCTGGTACTTCGACCACGACCGCTACGACGATCCCGAACTGGACAGCCTCATCGACGACGACCTCGTGCGGCGTTTCGCCGTCGCCGGCACGCCCGACGAGTGCGTGGAGTTGACCCGTGAGGTGCTGGAGCTCGGCTTCACGAGCATCTCGATGAACCTCGCGTTCCCCGCTCGCGACTCGATGGCCACGGGTCTCCGCGAAACCATCGAGACCTTCGGCGAGGTGCTCTCGGGTCTGCGCTGACGCCGGAGGGTCAGTCCTGACCCGTCTGGCGCCGGAACACCAGACTGTCCCAGCAGTCGATGCGCCGCGCGACCAGATCGCCGCGCACCTCGAAGCGCATGACGCCGGGCACGCTCACCGGTCTGCCCTCGACGACGGCGCGCAGGACGTAGCCGACGCAGACGCGGTCGTCCTGGGCGATGACGTCGCGCACCGGGTCCGCGACCTCGTAGTGCAGGCCCTGCATCATGGCGAGGAAGCCGGGCAGTCGACGTCGGTACTCGTCCTGGCCGGAGCACCCCGAGCCCAGGGCCGCCAGATGCTCGTTCGAGAAATCGTCGGTCACGAGGGCGGCGACGGCGTCGGGGTCGCCCGTGGCGAACGCCGCCATGTAGCCGAGGCACACCTCGGTGGGTGTCATAGCTCCCCCCAGACCTCCTGGGCCTTGGCGTACACGCCCTGGTCGTAGGAGAACTCGATCATGTTGCCCTCGGGGTCCCTGAGCGCACAGATGTACCCGATGGGCGGCGGCATGTCGGTGGGAGGCCAAGCCAGACACCCCTCGGCCTCACCGCGACGGGCGATCTCCTCCACCTCGGCGCGACTGGTCACCTCGATCCCGATGTGGGCGAAGGGCGCCATGATCGGCTGCGCCCCCTTGTCCTGGTCGTGGAAGAACGACACCAGCACCAGGATGAAGGGCTTGTCCGACTGGTCCGGGTGCCCCAGCCAGGCGCCGTAGCCATCGGGATCTTCGCGCCGGTCGAGCAACTCGAGGGGCGTGAACCGCGTGTACCAGTCGATCATGGCGTCGATATCGGTGGCGGGCAGGGCGATGTGGGTCCAGCGCATCGTCGGCGGGTGAACGCCGTAGACGTCGGGATGCTCATTGGTCTGGGTCATCGTGAGGTCACTCCTTGGTCCAGCCTTCGGGGATCACCGGGCTGTCGCCACCCTTGGTCCAGGTCACGAGGGTGTTGCCCCACGGGTCGACGAAGGCGCCGCTGAAGCCGTTGAACTCGGCCCAGTAATGGTGTCGCCACAGGATGGTGGCGCCCAGGCGTTCGGCGGTGTCGAGGATCCGGTCCTCGGTGTCGTCGTCGGCCACGAGGATCCAGGTGCGCACCGTACGGCCGCTCTGGGACAACTCCCGGGGGCTCACGCCCGCCGGGTCGGGGTGCGGTCGGGCATTGGCGACGTTGTAGATGCCCAGATGCAGGTTGCCCACGGGCGACGGGGAGCCGTCGTCGAGGGGAAAGTGACCCCCGGGAACGGCGCGGTGGAACACTCCGGACGGGCGTCCTTCCACGTCCCAACCGAACACCTCGGCGTAGAACCTCGCCGAGGCCTCGGGGTCATCGCTGGGGAAGTCTACGAAGATGAGGGTGTTGGGCATGGCGTCACGGTAGCGCACGCTGCATCTGGCCAGACCGACAGACCGGAGGCGTCAGGACTCGGCCGCCCGGTACCGCCTGAGCAGCCACCGGTTGAAGCGCACCAACACGTCCTCCTCGTGCGAGTAACGGCCGCGCGGGGCGAAACGCGACGCCAGGCCCCGCTGCATCACCTCGGCCATGGGAAGGTCCTGCGCGTTGTAACCCTCGATTCCGGTGTGGGTGAGGTCGAGCAACTGGTCGAACACCGACATGCGGTGGGTCGACTCCGGCAGCAGGTAGCCCCAGCGCAGGTCGAGCGTGGACACCGAGGTAGGAAGGACCAGGAACCAGAACACCAGATCCGACTGCCAGCCCAGCATGAGGTTGGGGGGAATCGTTGCGAAGCCGAATCGCCGCCGGTCGTCGTCGCCGAGTGTCTCGATGACGGGGAAGTACGGGCGGTAGGTGGGGTTCAGTGCCGCATCGACGAAACCGTGGTTGACCACCGAGACGATCGCGTCGCCCGAGTCGACGTCGAGGCTGCCGTAGTTGCGCTCCTTGGGGGCGTCGAACATGCCGTGGTGGAGATACGTGGCGTGGTACGGCTCGATGCCGTTCTCGATCATCAGCTTCCAGTTGAACGGGTGGTCCGTGGTGACCACCGGCTCGGTGGTCACCAGGTTGCCCAGGTGGTAGTTGGCCAGATACCGGCCCAGTGGCTCGAGGCGCGGTGCCAGCGGTTGTGCCTCAGGGTTCATCGAGGCGAAGACGAATCCGTTCCACACCTCGACGGCGAGGCGGGGCAGGGCGTGGTCGCCGCGTTCGAACTCGTCCACCTGGTGCATCTGGGGGGCGGTCACGAGACGGCCCTCGAGGTCGTAGGTCCACCAGTGGTAGGGGCAGCGCAGGAAGCGTCCGCAGTTGCCGGCGCCCTGTGCGACGAGGGAGCCCCGGTGCTGACACACCGCCGACAGCACCGAGATGTCTCCGTCGGCCCGGCGCACCATGACCAGAGGTTCCCCGGCGACGGTGACCGTCACGAAGTCACCCGCCAGGGGGATCTGTTCGGCGCGACCGACGCAGAACCACTCGCAGGCGAAGATCGCCTCGCGCTCGAACTCGTAGAACTCGGCCGAGGTGTAGGCCCGGGGCGGTAGCGATCGCGAGGAGGCGACGTCACCCACCGAGGCCTCGAACTCGTCGAGGGGAATGGGCGATCGGGTCATGTGTCCTCCCTCGGGCCCAGGTGTTGTCTGACTGTCAGACCGAAACGCTACGCTCGGAGGGGAGGCCGGTCAAGGACGGTCGAGCCAGGGGAGGATGGGTGGCCCAAGCGACGACGAGGCCGGTCGGGGTGCTGCTGGCCGGTGTGGGCCCAGCCACCGTCGGGCAGGTGGCGCGTGTCGCCGAGCAGTCCGGATTCGCCGGTGTGTGGGCCCCCGAGGACTACCCGGAACGTCCCGCCACGGTCATGTCGGCCCTTGCGATCGCCGCCACCGAGCGGATCGAGGTGGGTACGGGCGTCATGTCGCTCACCACCCGTCATCCCCTGCTCACGGCGATGGACCTCGCCGCTCTCGCCGATGCAGCGCCACGTCGTTTCGTGGCCGGTCTCGGCCTGGGCCTCCCGCTCACGCTGGCGTCGATCGGGTGCCTTCCGGACCGGCCGGTCACGGCGGTCCGGGAACGCCTGGGTGTTGTGTCGGCCCTGCTGCGAGGTGATGAGGTCACCTTCGACGACGGCCAGGTACGTCTCACGGCGTCGCGCCTCGCCCACGCCCCGGCGGTGGTGCCGCCGCTCGCGGTGGGAGGCCTGGGGCCCCGCATGATCGACCTCGTCGGCGAGTTGGGCGAGGTCCTGATCGTGTCGTCCCTGGGCTCCGAGGCTTACCTGCGTTGGGCGGTCGAGCGGGCGAACCGGGCTGCGGACGCACACGGTCGTCGCCGGCCGCGCGTCATCGCCTTCGCGTGGTTCCACCTGGGCGATACCGACGCGGCCGGTCGCGATGCACTGCGCCCCAACGTGGCGGGGGCACTGGGTGCACTGGGTGCCGGGCCTCTCACCGACGCCGACGGTTGGTCCGACGAGTTGACCCGTCTCAGACAGGGTGACGGGCCACTGATCGATCGTCTTCCCGAGGTGTGGGTGGACGAGATGGTGGTGGCGGGGACGGCGCAGCGGTGCGCGCGGGGCATCGAGCGTCGTCTGGACGCGGGGGCCGACCAGGTGGTGCTGTGCCCCATGGGAGCCGATCCGGTCGCGCAGTTGCAGCGCACCGCCCGCGAGGTGTTCCCACTGCTCGGCACATCGCCTGCCTAGCGAGGCGGGGCGTCAGCGCCGCCCACCGAGCAGGCGCGACTGGTGCTCGCGTGCGAGCGGCCCCAGCGCTGCCCGGTCGACGGTGCAGCACTCGCCCCGGCGCACCACCCACCGGCCTTCGACCATCACATCACCCACGCTGCGGCCGTCGGTCGCCCACACCAACTGCAGCACCGGGTCGGGTGAGCGGGGGGTCCACTGCGGCTGCGCGGTGTCGTGGATCACCAGGTCTGCCCGCTTGCCCACCTCGAGGGAGCCGATCTGGTCGTCCATCCCGATGGCACGAGCGCCCTCGATGGTGGCCATCGCCAGGGCATCGTGGGCGGTGAAGCAGAACGGGTCCATCGACTGGTCGCGCGCCAGGCCGGCGAACAGTGCCGCCGCGCGCAGCACGTCGATGGCGTCGCCCGCGTTCTCGGAATCGCAGCCCAGCGCCACGCGCCCACCGCGTCGGCGATAGTCGGCGTGGCGCCCACCGACGGTCAGGCCCTGGCCCAGGCGGAGGTACGCCCAGGGGCAGCAGGCGATGGCCACGTCGGCGGCGAGGAGGCACTCGCGTTCGGCCTCGTCCAGATGGACACCGTGTCCGAGGACGACGTGAGGACCGAGCACGCCCAGGTCGCGCAGATGCAGCGCCGGCCGGAGCCCGGTACGCGCGACGTAGCTGACGGCGTCGCTGGTCGCCGGCGAGAGGTGGAAGGTCAGATGGGTGCCGCGCCGTCGAGCGAGTTCGGATGCGCCCGTCACCAGTTCGTCGGTCATCAGGTCGTGGCCCACCAGTGTCACCCATGCCGTGATCAGGGGGTCACCCGCCAGATGGTCGATGAGCGCCTCCTGGTTCGCGAGCACCTCGGAGGCCGGCCCTGCCTGGGGTCCGTCACCGACGTCCCAACCCCAACGCCCCAGGGTGATGCGCGCCCCGACCGCCCGGGCTGCCGCAGCCACCCGCTCGGGATGCGCCACGGTTCCCGCCTCGACGGTGCACGTCACACCGTTCATCAACGCCTCGGCGAGCGCCAGGGTGGCCGACAGTTCGTCGTCGTCCCCGGTGTGGGCGGCATGGGCGGGTACCGCCCAGTCGAAGATGGCATCGTGCGACGTGATGGCATCGGGGATGCACGACCGCAGCAGATGGTCCCCGGTGAGATGCTGGTGGGCGTTGACGTAGCCCGGCGTCGCGACCCCGGCGGGAAAACGGTGCACCACAGCATCGGGGAACTGCCGGCGCAGGTCGGCGGCGAGGCCGACCGCAGCGATCCGTGACCCGTCGACGAGCACCCCGCCGTCGGTGATGACGCGTCGCTCGGCGTCCATGGTGACGACCGTGGAGGCGATGATCAGCTCGGGCATGGACTGTTAGTCTGACAAAGATGACGACCCTGTGCGATCGCCCCGCCCTGCGGCGCTCGTGGCACCCCGTGGCCCGCTCGGCCGATGTCGGTGGTCCCCATGCCGTGACCCTGTTGTCCGAGGACCTCGTGCTGTGGCGTGATGCCGGCGGTTCGGTGGTCGCCGCACCCGATCGGTGCAGCCATCGCGAGGCGCCGTTGTCGATGGGATCGGTCGAGCGAGGGTGCCTGACCTGCCCCTACCACGGCTGGGTGTTCGGTGAGCAGGGTCGTTGCGTGACGGTTCCCTCGGCATCGCCCGGTGTCCCCGTGCCGCCCAAGGCGCACCTGCGCACCCTGCCCGTGCAGGAGCGTTACGGCCTCGTGTGGGTGGCGCTCGAGCAGCCCGACCGCGACATCGCCGACATGCCGTGGGACCGCGACCCGTCCTTCAGGCGCATCAACACGCCCGTCGACGTGTGGCGCACCTCGGTGACGCGCATGACCGACAACTTCTGCGACATGACCCACTTCCCGTTCGTGCACACCGGCACTTTCGGCAAGGGCCAGGACCCGTACGTGCCCAAGTTCGAGCTCGAGCCGTTGCCCGACGGCTTCTACGGCTTCACCTTCGAGGTCATGGCCAACAACGAGAGTTCCGGCACGGTGGCCAGCGGCCAGACCGCCGAGCGCGTGCACCGGGTCATGACGACCGGCTTCACGCTTCCGTTCACCGTGCGCTCGACGATCGCCTACGACACGGGACTGCAGCACATCCTCATGCTGCTCAGCGCCCCGATCGACGACGTCACCTCGTACTTCACGTTCGTGGTGTGGCGCAACGACGACTTCTCGATCTCCGCCGACGAGGTCGTGAAGATGGACATGGCGATCGGCGCCGAGGACAAGGCCATGCTCGAGCGGTTCAGGGGCGTGCTGCCCCTCGATCAGACCAGCCTGGCCAGTGTGCAGGCCGACAAGTGCTCGGTCGAGTGGCGGCGTCAGTTCGGCGAGATGATCGCCTGATATCCGGGGGTCAGCGGACGCGCCGGGCGTACGCCGGTGCCAGGCGTCCGTGCTCGTCGCGCACGTCGAACTGTTGCGACACGTCCTCGACCCACTGGATGGTCCCCGAGCGGTCCATCAGATCGGACGCCTGAGCCAGTGCCGCAATGGCCCGGCCCACGCCGAGGGGGGTCTGGGCGCCCTCCATGTCGGTGCCGCGCTTACCCGACCACTGCACGATGAACTCGGTGGCCACGGTGCCGGGATAGACGGTGCAGCAGGCGATGCCCTTGGGCTTGAGTTCTACGGCCATGTCGGCACCCAGTCGGTCGAGACCGGCCTTGCCGGCGCCGTACGACGACGAGAAGTGGTACGTCTGTCCCCCCGGTGACGACACGTTGAAGATGGCCCCACCCTCGCCCGCTGCGAACAGCAGTGGTGCGGCATGCCATGACGCCACGTAGTGCGCTCGCAGGCCGATACCCACCTGATCGTCCCAGATGGACACCGGGTGATCCCAGAAGCCACCGCCCCAGGCCGGCGGGTCGGGAATCTTGTAGACGTTGTTGACCAGGTAGTCGATCTTTCCGAAGCGCTCGCCCACCTGGCGGAACAGGTCCGCGATCTGCGCGTCGTCGCCGTGGTCCACCTGAATGGCCACACCCTGGCCGCCTGCGTCATCGACCAGGCGGGCGCTGGTGTCGATGGTCAACTCGCCCTCGCCCGTCGAACGACCGGTGACCACGACCGTGGCACCCAACTCGCCGAAGGCCACGGCCGTACCCCGGCCGATGCCTCGGCTGGCTCCGGTGACCACCACGATCTTGCCTGCGAGCGGTGCGCTCATCGGGTCCTCCCTGCTGCGCTTCCACGACCTGTGACGTCGGCCGACATCGTGCCGGATCCGACTGGGGAACTGATCATAGGGTCAATTAGCCTCCCGTTGTTCGGCCGGAAGAACCGGCTGGTCAACTCGTTGGGAGGGCTGTGGTCATGGATTTGGGTTTGGTGGGTAAGCGGGTGTTGGTGACGGGTTCGACCAAGGGGTTGGGTCGGGCGATTGCGGAGACGTTGTTGGCTGAGGGTGCGTC
>Ga0169931_10006469_pt1 | contig 17641 bp, 12 predicted proteins | sample Kivu_15m_20L_FD_129675 | JGI IMG/M metagenome (GOLD analysis project Ga0169931, IMG submission 129675) | Freshwater microbial communities from Lake Kivu, Western Province, Rwanda to study Microbial Dark Matter (Phase II) - Kivu_15m_20L... | ecosystem: Environmental > Aquatic > Freshwater > Lake...
CATCGTGGTGGACGGAAGCGTGCTGACGATCTGCCCCACCAAGGTGCCCCGACGCGACGGCATCACGTTCATCAACGAGGGTCATGCACGGTTCCACCTGGGGTCACGTGTGGGCTACGGCATCGCGGAGCACTGGCACGCCGTCACGCGCTGAATGCGTCGACGGGGGGCGCGCGTCGTACCCTTTCCTCCGTGAACCAGGTACGAAAGTCCTCGAAACTCGAACATGTCGGCTACGACATCAGGGGACCCGTACTCGATCAGGCCCGACGCATGGAGGAAGAGGGCCACAAGATCCTCAAGCTGAACATCGGCAATCTGGCGGCGTTCGGGCTCGATCCGCCCGACGAGATCGTGCAGGACATGATCCGGAACCTTCCCGCCGCCGCCGGCTACACCGACAGCAAGGGCCTGTTCGCGCCCCGCAAGGCGGTGATGCACTACACCCAGCAGAAGCGCATCACCGGGGTGACCGTCGACGACATCTACCTGGGCAACGGCGCCTCCGAACTGATCGTCATGGCACTGAACGCCCTGGTCGACAGCGGTGACGAGGTGCTGGTGCCGGCACCGGACTACCCGCTGTGGACTGCGGCGGTGTCGTTGAGCGGCGGGCGGCCGGTGCACTATCTGTGCGACGAACAGTCCGACTGGTTCCCCGATCTCGACGACATCAGGGCCAAGATCACCCCCCGCACCAAGGCGATCGTGGTGATCAACCCCAACAACCCCACCGGCGCTCTGTACCCGACGGAACTGCTGCAGCAGATCGTGCAGATCGCACGGCAACACGGCCTGGTCGTTCTCGCCGACGAGATCTACGACAAGACGCTCTACGACGGCAACACGCACACGAGCATCGCGTCACTGGCCGACGACGTGCTGTTCCTCACGCTCAACGGACTGTCGAAGAACTACCGCTCCTGCGGGTATCGCGCCGGTTGGCTCGTGGTGTCGGGCGCCAAGCGCGACGCCAACGACTACATCGAGGGTCTGAACATGCTGGCGTCGATGCGGCTGTGCTCCAACACGCCCGGTCAGCTCGCCATTCAGACGGCCCTCGGGGGCTACCAGAGCATTCAGGACCTGGTGGCACCCACCGGTCGTCTGTGCCAGCAGCGCGACCTGGCGCACCGCCTGTTGACCCAGATCCCGGGCGTGTCGTGCGTGAAGCCCAGAGGGGCGCTGTACCTGTTCCCGCGTCTCGACCCGGACATGTACCCGATCGCGGACGACCAGCAGTTCGCCTACGAGTTGCTGGCGGAGGAGAAGGTTCTGGTGGTGCAGGGGACCGGGTTCAACTGGCCCCACCACGACCACTTCCGCATCGTGTTCCTCCCCAACGTCGACGATCTGAAGGAAGCGATCACCAGGATCGAGCGGTTCCTCGGCGGATATCGCCGTCGGCACGGCCGCTGAGGGGATCGCCCCCGCTCACGGCGTGAGCGAGGCCAGGTAGCGGGCCCGCACCGCCATCGCACGCCGGGTGCTCGTGGTCATGTGATCGGCGAACTCTCGCCGGTACCCGGTGTCGGTGAGCACCTGCACGGTGAACTGCAGGCCCGACACCAGGCCGATGAAGCTGGCGACCACGAGTAACTGGCGCGTGAACACGTAGCCGTTGCCCAGGATCTCGAAGCGCAGCAACCAGTCGCCGGAACGGGTCAACTCGCCCGCCGTGGTCCACTGGAGCATGGTGTCCTCACGCACGACGAGGAGACCGAACACCACGTAGAACACCACGGTGACCAGCGACACGAGGAGGATCTGCGTCGACTGTGCCACGAACAGTCGCAGCATGACGTTCCAGCGCGCCTGGCGGGACAACGGCGCCTCGGGTCGCATGGCCGGGTCGGGCTGTACCTGCCCGACGTGGTGGATGGGGGTGCCGGCACAGAGCCGGTCCACCTCGCCCCAGTTCTCGAAGCAGGCGAGATCGATGCTGATGCGGCGTACGGAGGTGAGCACGAAGGCGCCGCCGATGCCGAGCACCAGAGCGCCCACGCCGACGAAGGCGAGCGCCGTCATGTCGTTGGCGACCTGCCACATCTCGGCGTTCAGGAACAAGAAGGCGGAGAACAGCAGCACCAGTGGGAGCGACTTCAGCGCCAGGGGTGCCAGGTGGGTGATCTGGGAGATCATCTGCCCGACCGCCCAGCGAGACATGGGCACCAGACCCCATCGCGTCACGAAGAAGGCGATCGCCAGCACCACCACGTTCACGGTGACGGTGGTGATGGCCGCCCCGACCGGATCGTCCGCTCGGCCGATCACCGAGGGTACGACCGGCAGCCCCACGTAGAGGGCGACCTCGGCGGCACCGACGGTGTCGGGCAGCGTCAGGGGTCGGCGGTGCCGGACCAGATTCACCGCCATGAAGGCCCCGAGCACCAACGCCGTGCCGCCGACGAATGCCGCTGTCTGTGACCAGCCCGACCACCGATCTCCGAACGAGAGGAACAACTCGGCGAACACGACGAGACCCATGAAGGGAAACATCCTGGTCAGGATGTCCTCGGTGACCGAGTAGTCCTCGATGAACATGGGCAGACCGCGTCGGCGGAACCACCGCTCGGTCGCTCGCTGGACGTCGGGACTCATGGCGTGACGGCAGCCGTCGCCGCCGATCGTCGGTGCCACCAGCCGAGACATACGCCACCCACGACCAGGGGTATGAAGAACGTGATGGCACGGTGCGTGACCACCGTGGCCAGCACTGCCGGCTCGGGGACGCCGAACCGGCCCAGCAGCACGGTGGTCCCGATCTCGCTGACGCCGATGCCCCCGGGCAGTGGGCTCAGCGCCGAGACGAGCCGGACGATGCCGAACGCCAGCACGATCTCGGCTGTCGACGCCACCGATCCGGTGATGCCGAAGGCCCGGGCGATCAGCACCGGCGTCGCCAGCATGACGACCATCTCCAGGGTGGAACTCGACACGATGCGGTGACCGCGCTGGCGCACCAGGGCCGTGACGTCGCGGCGGAACGCGTCGAGCGCCGTGAGCACGTCGACCTCGGGAATACGTCGCCACCGGCGCCGCAGGCGAGCCAGCAGCCACTGGATGCGGCTCGCACACCACGTGGCAACGTGCGGATGGCGCACCACGAACCACCACCAGAGCCCCGACAGCACCAGTACCACCGAGGCGAGGATGGCCACGAGTAGGAACACCCACCGGTCGAGGATCTCGGTGGCGGTGCCGCTGATGCCGATGAGCGCCACCACCAGGGTGACGGTCCACAGCCGGAACGACGACACGACGTTCGACGCGATCACGCTCACGGCGATCGCCCGATCGCTCTGCTGCCAGCTGCGCAACATCGACACGCGCAGGGCCAGGCTGACCGGCCCGCTGGCCACGACGCTGTTGCTGGCGGCGATCGTCGCCTGGTGCACCGTGATGCTGCGCTTGACGCCCAGTCCCGGGTGCACCGCTGCCACCGCCCATCCGGCAGAGATCACCGTGGCGAGCGTGATGGCGACCAGCAGCAGGAGCCACCACGGGGACAGGTCTCCGATGCGGGTGAGGGCGGCGGTCAGGTCGCTGCGGTGCAGCACGGCTGCGCTCACGACCGCCACACCCACCACCGCAGCGAGGACCGTACGCCAGTGCCGCCTCACGGGTCAGGCCTCCGCAGGGTCCTCGAGACGCGCCACCAGACGCCCGGTGATGCGGTGGTGCTGCAGGTCCTCGAGGGCCGAGGGAATGTCGTCGAAGCCGATCACCCGGACCTCGGGTTCCAACGCGCCACTGGCCATCAACTGGTACACATCCGCGATGTCCTGGGGGGTGCCGCCTCCGGCGCCGACCAGGGTGACGCGCGACAGGATCATGTCCATGGTGTCCAGGGTCAGCGACATGGCCCCCATGCCGATCAGCACCACACGACCCCCGCGGCGCACAGCCTTGGTGGCCGCCCGGGTGGTGGTGCCGTAGCCGGCGTAGTCGACGATCAGGTCGAAGCCCTCTCCCGCCCAGGCGTCGGCATCGGTGACGATCGACGTGGCACCGATGCGGTCCGCCAGAGGCCACGCCGCCTGGTTGGGTTCGGCCACGTGCACCTCGGCGCCCTTCACCACTGCCACCCGCGCACCGATCTGACCCAGTCCGCCAAGGCCGATGACACCCACCTTCATGCCGGCGGCGACACCGCCCTGCGTGACCATCGCATGGTGGGCGGTCATCCCGGCATCGGTGCCCATGGCGGCCAGTTCGAACGACACGGCGTCGGGTACGCGCACCAGGTCGGCCGCCGGTGCGATGTGCTGTGTCGTGAAGCCACCGTGGCGTACGAAGCCCGGCGCGCCCCCCACACCGGTCGGGCACACGCCCACCCGGTCGCCGATGGCGACGTGCTGTACCCCGTCACCGACCGCCGCCACGACACCGCTGATCTCATGACCCATGACGATGGGTGTGAAGGCCAGGGTGCGCATCCAGGAGGGCTCGGTCAGCACCCCGACATCGGAGTGGCACAGACCGGCGGCACGCACGTCGATGAGCACTTCACCCGGACCGGGAGGCGCCAGCACCACATCGGCCAACACCAAGGACCGGTGTGTGCCGATGACATGCCAACCCTGCATCGCGGACCTCCGACTCGGTGACCGCCGGTCATCGTGCCACGCCATCGGGGCTACCGATAGGGTTGGGTCGTGACCGAGGCGCTGGTTCTGGCGGAGCGTGTGGCCGAGTTGGTGCGCATCCCCAGCGTCAATCCCCTCCAGGCCGTGGATGCGGCGATCACCGGAGAGCGTCGCCTGGCCGAACACCTCGCCAACCGCGCCGAGGCGTTGGGTGCCGAGGTGGTCCTCGACGTGGTGGAGGACGATCGTCCCAACCTGTACGCCCGTTTCGCCGGCGACGGCGAGTCGGTGCTGGTGGTCGATGTCCACCTCGACACCGTGGCCGTCGGGCACATGACGGTCGACCCGTTCGACGGCCGCATCGCCGACGACCGGGTGTACGGGCGCGGTGCGGTCGACACCAAGGCGACGTTCGCCCTGGTGCTGTCGGTGCTCGAGGAACTCCGGGCCGCCGGGCGTCGTCCCGCGCCCACGGTGTACGTGGTGGGCACCATCGCCGAGGAACTCGGTGGGCTCACCGGCGCCCGCCGATTCGCGCAGTGGGTGGCCGAACGCGATCTGCGAATCGACCGCCTGGTGGTGGGGGAGCCCACACTGTGCGCCCCGGTTCACGGCCACAAGGGGGCCGTCGGGGTCGAGTTCACCGTCCACGGTCATGCTGCGCACTCGGGCTACCCCGAACTGGGCCGCAACGCCGTCAGCGCAGCGGCACGCATCGTCGGTGCCATGGATGCCGAGCAGGAACGCCTCGCCTCCGGTGTGCCGACCACACCGGTCGGCTGCGGGACCCTGTCCGTCACCGAGATCCGAGGGGGCCTGGCCCGCAACATCGTGCCCGATCGGTGCGAGATGTTCGTGGGTCGCCGACTGGTGCCCGGCGAAGACCCCCATGCCGTGTTCCACCAGTTGAGTGCGATGGCCCGCGAGGTGGCGGCGCCCTGCACCGTGGAGTCACGGATCGGGGACGACTTGGCCTTTCCCGCCTTCTACACGCCGGCGCAGGATCCCCTGATCGAGCGCCTCGCGGCGCTGAGCGGCGAGGTGCCGACCACGGCCGGCTACGGCACCAACTGCATGGCCTACGGCGCCCTCGCCGCATCCACGGTCGTGTTCGGGCCGGGCAGTATCGATCAGGCGCATCAGGCGGTCGAGTGGGTGGACATCGCCGAACTGGTGCGCGCCGCCGACATCTATCGGCAACTCCTGACCTGGTGACGCAGCCTCGAAAACCGTTGGCGGAGGGTGCTCGGCCACAGACGCGCCCCGTAGTGTGAGGCGATGGGGAGCGATCGTTGATGCAGCGCAACGCAGTTCAGCGATACGACCGGGCGGCGGTGTTGGCCCTGGCCTCGGTGGACGCCCCGATCGTGATCGCCTCGGCGTGGATCGATGAACAACTCTCCCGCACCTACGAGCGGGAGGGCATACGCCCCGGTCTGTTGGCCGATGTGGCCGGCATCGTGGAGCGCCGCTGGTGGGAGCCCACGACCACCTTCGTGGACGCCGCCGCCCTGGCCGGCGAAGCAGTCCTGGCGCGATCGGGTCTGGACCGCGACCGGATCGGCATGATGATCTCGACCTCGGTGTGCCGTGATCATCTCGAGCCGTCGGTGGCGTGCGCGGTTCATCATCGCCTCGGCCTCTCGCCGGCGTGTGTCAACTTCGATCTCGCCAACGCCTGTCTGGGCTTCGTGAACGCCATGCATCTGGCCAGTACGGCGCTGGAGGCGGGGCAGTTCGACTACGTGCTCATCGTGGACGGCGAGGGCAGTCGCCATACGCAGGAGCGCACGCTCGAACGCCTCGCCGGCCCGCAGGCGACGGCGGTGGACGTGTTCGGCGAGTTCGCCTCGCTGACCCTGGGGTCGGGTGCGGCGGCGATGATCATGACCACCAACGATCTGCACCCCGAGGCCCATCGGATGGTGGGCGGGGTGGCCCGTGCCGCCACCGAGCATCACGGGCTGTGCGTGGGAACGCTCGACCGCATGACCACCGACACCCAGGGCCTGCTGCGCGCAGGTGTGGAACTGTCGGAGATCACCTGGAGTGCAGCACGACAGGACTTCGACTGGGCCGACGGCATGGACTGGTACGTGATGCACCAGGTGAGTCAGGTGCACACGGCGATGATCTGTGCCCGACTGGGCCTCGACGAGGCACGGGTGCCCATGATCTTCCCCACCCGGGGCAACGTGGGGCCGGCCGCCATTCCGATGGCCCTGGCGTCGGTGCAGGACCGCCTGGTGCCCGGCGACCGGGTGTTGTGCATGGGTATGGGGTCGGGGTTGAACACCTCCGCCATCGAGTTGCTGTGGTGACACCGTGTCCGGTGCCGACGTGCAGGCGGTACTGAACTCGATCGGCCTCGACCCGGCCTGGTCGCGGCAGTTGTCCCTCGACACCGATGGGTCACCCCGGGTGCACGTCCTCGACCGCCCTGCGGTCGTCGACGGTGCTGCCGGGCGCACGGTCGTCTGTGTTCACGGCAACCCCACCTCGTCGCTCATGTGGGCGCCGTTGCTGCGGGGTCTCCACCCCCGCCATCGCGTGGTGGCGTTCGACCAGGTGGACATGGGCTGGTCGCAGCGCGTGACGCCGCGGGGCGGTGTGCGCCGGTTCGAGACCCGGGTCGGTGATCTCGAAGCGATCCTCGGGGTGCTCGACATCGATGGACCCGTGGTGCTGGTGGGTCACGACTGGGGCGGTGCCGTGGCGATGGGCTGGGCTGTGCAGCACGGCGAACGAGTGTCGGGCATGGTGCTCGCCAACACGGGGATCGCCGTTCCCGCTGGCCGACGTGCCCCCTGGCTGATCAGGCTCGCAGCCCGTCGGACGGTGCTGGACACGGTCGCGTGTCGTACGCCCCTGTTCGTGCGCACGACCTATCGACTGCCCGGTCGGGGTGTGGACCCGACATTGCGCAAGGCCCTGCTGGCGCCGTACGGAACGGCGGCGCAGCGGCGCGGGGTGGCGGGGTTCGTGGCCGACATCCCCTTCGACGACGATCACCCGAGTGCTTCGGCCATCGATCGTGTGGCCCGGGCACTGCCCGGTCTGGCGTGCCCCGCGCTGCTGGTGTGGGGAGCGCGTGATCCGGTGTTCGACGACACCTTCGCCCGCGACCTGGTGAGCCGACTGCCTCAGGCCGAGGTGCACCGTGACGCCCGCGCAGGACACCTGAGCCCCGTGGAGACCGATTTCGCCGGCATCGTGCAGCGCTGGCTCGACCACGCTGTGCGGCCCGCTTCGCCGCCCGTCGATACGACCGATGACATGACTGCGGTTCGCGCCTGGACACGCCTCGAGCAGCGGCGTGGCGATGCCGCGATCGCGTTCCACGACGCGTCGGTCGGTACGTCGATCTCGTTCGCCGACCTGTACCGACGTGTCCTTGGATGCGTCGACGCCCTGCATCGGCGGGGGGTGCGGCCCGGCGATCGAGTCGGCATCCTGGTGCCACCCGGCATCGATCTGGTGACGGTGGTGTACGCCTGCTGGCGTTTGGGCGCGGCGACCGTGATCGCCGATCGCGGCCTGGGCCTTCGCGGTCTGGGTGCTGCGCTGTGCAGCGCACAGGTGCAGGCCATCGTGGGAATCGGCCCGGCGCTGCGGGTGGCGACGCTGGCCCGTTGGTCGCCAGGTGCCACGCGTCTTGCGGTCGGGGACGTGACCGGCGGTGACCCGGTGGCCGGTGCCCGTGTGCCCGAACCCGACCGCGACACCCTGGCGGCGGTGCTGTTCACATCGGGCGCGACGGGTCCGGCCAAGGGGGTGCGCTACACCCATCGTCAGCTGGAGGCGCAGCGCGACGCCCTCGTGAACACCTACGGCATCACCGCCGCTGATCGGTTGGTGGCGGCCTTCGCTCCCTTTGCCCTGTACGGCCCGGCCATGGGCATCACCTCGGCACTGCCCGATGTCGACGTGACGGCCCCGGCCACGCTGACGGCCTCGGCGTTGGAGGCAGCGTGCGCTGCCGTGGACGCCACGTTGGTGTTCGCTTCCCCAGCCGCCCTCGACCACGTGGTGTCCACCGCGGGTGGGGTGCCCACACCAGCCCTGGCGTCGGTGCGTACCGTGATGTCGGCCGGGGCACCCATTCCCACCTCGCTGCTGCAGCAGGTGGCCAGGCTGACCCCGGCGGCCACACTGCACACCCCCTACGGCATGACCGAAGTGCTGCCGGTGGCCGATGTGGACCTGGCTGAGTTGCAGATGGTGGGTGAGGGGCGCGGTGTATGCGTGGGCGCGCCGGTCGCCGGCTGTGAGGTGATCATCGCCGAGCCAGGTGACGGTGCCGTCGAGTCGCTGCCCACCGGCAGCACCGGTGAGGTGCTGGTGCACGCTGCGTGGTGCTCCAGCGGTTACGACGTGTTGGCCGACACGCAACGCCGAGCGCGACCCTCGACCGCGGTGACATGGCATCGCTCGGGTGATCTGGGCCATGTGGATGCCGAGGGCCGACTGTGGATCGAGGGCCGGGTGGTGCATGGCATCGCCACCACCAGCGGACTGGTGACCCCGGTGCCAGTCGAGTTGGCGGCGCAACGTGCGGCCAGCGTTCACCGTGCGGCCGCGGTGGGCGTGGGCCCCGCAGGTGCCCAGCAGTTGGTGGTGGTGGTCGAGACGTCGACACCCCGGCGGCGTAGGCGGCGCCCACCCCGCCTGGCGTTGGCCTCCATGGAGGTTGCCGCTGCGGTGCGAACGGCCGTGGCGGGTAGTGAGCTCGAGGTGCCGGTGGCGGCGGTGCTGACGGTGGACGCCATGCCGGTGGACATTCGCCACAACGCCAAGATCGACCGCACGGCGTTGGCCCGAGCTGCTGAACGTCTGCTGTCGGGGGCCACCCCATGAAGGTGCTGGTGACGGGCGCAGGCAGCCTGTTGATACGCCATGTGGTCCAGTTGTTGGCGGCTCGTGGTGACGACGTGCGTTGTGTGCAGCGACGTGCCGTTGCCGTGCCCGACGGGGTGGAGGTGCTGAGCGCCGATGTGCGCGACGCCGACGCCGTAGCGGCCGCCATGACCGAATGCGACGCCGTCATTCACGGCGCCGCCCGGGTGGGGGTCACGGGCACCTGGAACGACTTCCGAACCGTCAACGTGGAAGGCACTCGCACCGTGCTCGACGCGGCCCGGGGGGCGGGGGTCAGCCGGGTGGTGTACGTGTCGACCCCGTCGGTGGCCCATATGGGGCATTCGTTGGTGGGGGAGGGCGCCCAACCGGCGCGAACCGGTCGCCAGGGGAGGGCCTTCTACGCCGAGTCCAAGGCGTTGGCCGAGCAGCTGGCGTTGGCCGCCAACAACGACGCTCTTGGCGTGGTGGCGGTGCGGCCGCACCTGGTGTGGGGACCGGGCGACACACAGTTGGTGGGTCGCATCGCAGCCGCGGCGCAACGAGGGCGCCTACCCCTCATCGGTGGTGGACGGGCGTTGGTCGACACCACCTATGTGGACAATGCCGCCGAGGCGCTGGTGGCCGCTCTCGACGCCGTGGCGCCGGGCTCGGTGGTGGCGGGCCGGGCGTATGTGGTGGCCAATGGCGAGCCGCGACCCATACGTGATCTGCTGCTGGGTATCTGCGAGGCGGCGGGTGTGTCGGTGCGGGCGGTGCCCATACCGGCCGGGCTGGCACGACTGGTCGGATCGGTGGTGGAGCGGATGTGGCCCCGGTTCTCGGCCGACGAGCCACCCCTCACCCGGTTCGTGGCCGAGCAGTTGGCCACCGCCCACTGGTTCGACCTCAGCGACACCTTCACCGACCTGGCGTGGCGGCCACAGGTGCGTATCGACGAGGGGTTACGGCGGCTGGCGGCCGGCCCAGAGTGAGATGCGGTAGCGGATGATCACGATGCCCGAGCCACCATTGCCGCGGCCGACATTGGGCGGATGACCCCCTGCGCCTCCGCCACCACCCTGACCGGCACCCGCAGTGCAACTGGCGACCTGACAACCGCCGGCGCCTCCCCCGCCGCCCGCAGCGGCGGCAGTGATGCCGACGCCGCCACCGCCACCGCCCACCACCAGGTATTCGACCTCACCAAACGTGCCGGGGTCGATGACGGTGAAGGTGTGGGCACCGACCGTGGTGAAGCTGTGCAGGCGCTAGGAGACGTCGTCGATGATCACATCATCCACCGTGCCGCCCGTGGCACTGATCGGTATGGACGCCGGCTCGGCGAAGATCTTCAGGTTCCAGTCGAGGTGCCCCAAGCTGGCGAAGGTCCAGTCGGGGTGGTTGGTTTTCTGGTTGCCCAGTCCGATCTCGGGGGTGCAGTTTGCGCGGTGGCAGTTCCAGGCCATGATCGTGGAGCCGGTGCCGGGGACGGTTACATCGTGTACCTGGAAGGAGCCGTGACCCGCACCCGTGCCAAAGTTACTGTCGTTGAAGTCGAAGCCGTTGTTGCTCGTGGTGGCGCTGCCCGTCGGTACCCCAGCCGTTGCCGGCCACGCGTAGTTGCTGGGCCAGATCTCCAGGAAGCCGGTGCGGTTGCCTCCCTCCGCAACCCCGTACGACCGGTTGCTGGCATCGGGGGTCATGTTGGAGGTGACCGTCATGTTCGTCACCAACCGTCGAAGAATGAACTGGTTACCGCTCGTACCGTCGGGCACGCGCAGCGCCGCTGCGGTGAGTCCGTCCCATGCGTCGAAACTCACCTCAGCGAAGCGCAGTGTTCCCTCTACCGACACCTCCATGCGGTACACGACTCGTTCGATGGATCGAAGCTGGTTGTCGAAGAGAGCAGCAGCGTCAAAAGCACCGGTGCCACGGTTCGGCTTGTAGACGATCGCGCCCGCTGCGTCACGCCTCGGATCGGCGACCTCATAGAGCAGTACCCTGGTGGTGTCGAGCAAGCGCGCGATGGTGGCTGAGGTGGTGGGGCCGTTGCCGGCGCTGTTGTAGGCGGTCACTTCGACGTCGTAGGTGAGGCCTGTGGTCAATTCTGGGAGGGCGATGGTGGTGCCGGTGACCGGGCTGGCGTTGGCGGCGGTCCATGAAGGTGAACCGGTGAGGCGCCAGCGCACGTGGTAGCCGTCGACGGTGGCGCCGCTGGCGGTGGCGGGTGACCAGGAGAGGTTCACGATGTCGCCGATGATGGTGTGTTGGAGATCGGTCACGGCGGCGGGGATCTCCTCGAATTCCAGGCTCACGCTCAGACGCTTCACGATGCCATCGCAGGGGTCGCCGAAGATCTCGTTGAAGGCGTCCAGGGTCACCGAACTTCTGCCGAGGGCGCTGTTCGACACCGTGGTGACGCTGTTCTCGGCGTGGCAGGACGTGTTGATCGCGTAGTTGCCGGCGGTGCCCTCCGGGAGGCCGTAACTGGCGAACAGCACCCTCGAGAAGCGCATACCGGCCGGCGCGTTCAGCGTCATGGAGTTGCCCTCGTCCACCGAACCGTGGATGACGCTCACGAAGCTGACCGTGGTCGGGTCACTGCTCACCGATTGGAAGTTGGCATCTTCGGCCTTGGTGGCGGTGACCACACAGGTGCCCGGAGTGGGTCTGGACACCTGTCCGTTGCTGAGGGTGCAGGAACCGCCCCCGTTGTTGGTGAGGGTGAAGCCGACGCCGCCGGTGCCCGAGCCGCCCGACGTCGACAGCGTGAGGGAGGACCCCGGGGTGCCGATCACGTTGGTGACGGTCAGGGCGGTCTGTTGGGCCTTGGTGACCGTGAGGGTGCGGCTGAACGTCGCAGCGGCGTAACTGGCGGTGGCCGACTGGGTGACGGTGATCGTGGTGGTACCGGCACCGCTGATCCCGATCTGGGCACTGGTGCCGGCGACCGAGGTGATGGCGGCCACCGTGGGGTTGCTGCTGGTGAACGACACCGGCGCCGGGCTGTTCGTCAGCACGATCACCGTCAGGGGTCCGTCGCCGAAGGTGACCGTTGCGAACTCGGGTAGGGCGAGCGAGGGGGTGACGGGTGGGGGCACGGTGGTCGTTGGTGGTGGCGGGGGTTGGGTCGTGGTGGTGGTCGTGGTGGTCGTGGTGGTGGTGGTGCGGGGGACCGTGGTGGTGGTGGTGCTGGTGGTCGTGGGTGGCACCGTCGTGGTGGTGGTGGTGCTGGTGGTCGTGGGTGGCACCGTCGTGGTGGTGGTGCTGGTGGTCGTGGGTGGCGCCGTCGTGGTGGTGGGCGGCGGCTGGGTCGTCGTGGTGGGTGGTGCTGTGGTGGGTGGTGGCACCGTCGTGGTGGGAGCGGTCGTGGTGGCGGGAGCCGCCGTGGTCTCGGGCGGCACGGTGTCGCTGGCGGGAACGGCGTCGGCGGGCGGTGTGTAGGGGGTGTCGACGGCGTAGTCGGGGTTGTTCACGTTGCGGGCGTCGGGCGGGGGCAACATGGGCAGCGGTGCGCTCTCCAGTCCGGGGGGCGCTTCCCAACCGGTGGCGTTCAGGTTGAGGGAGGTGGTCTCGATGGTCACCGTCTCCGACCCGTCGGCGGCGATGTCGCGCTTCTCGACGATGCCGTCGGCAGCCTGCGCCAGCACCTCCACACCACCCTGTTCGGGGTCGGCGACGATCTTGGCGGCGGGGGTGTCGGGGGTGACGGCGACCTCGACGGTCTGGCCGTCCTCGGTGGTCACGGCGGCCTTGAGCCCCTCCTCGACGATCTCGAGGGTGGCCGTCGGGCCCGAGGCTGTGGCCACCAGGTTGCCCGAGGCCAGCGAGAGCGTCACCTCCGGGTCCGCCGACACGAAACTGGTCGCTCCCACCTCGACGGGGATGTCGGGGTTGCCTGGCGTGGAGATCTGGGCGATACCCGACGGTGTGAGGGCGAACACGCTCGCCGTTCCGGGCAGCGTGATCTTGGCCCGCTCGCCGTCGGGGCTGTCGGGCAGTTCGATCAGGTAGTCGAAACTGGTGCGTCCGGAGCCCGCCTGGCCCTTCACCGGCGTCACGACCACACCGGTGTCGTCGGCCCCGGCGTCGCCGGCGTCGACGGTCTCACCGTTGGCCTCCACCGACCACTCGAGGTCGGTCGAACGGACAAGGAGGGCGTTCTTGGCGACGCCCACGTCGCCGTCGCAGAAGGGGCACGAGCCGGCACGGCTGTCGATGGAGGTCAGATCCATGCGAGTGGCGTCACCGGTCCAGACGTCGGGATCGTTGTCGGGGTCGTCACCCGAGAACGAGAAACTCCAGGTCTCGGACTCCAGGTCCACGTCGACCCACCGATTGCGACCTGGCCAGTTCGAGTCGTAGACCATGATCCGGGGCGTGGTGGGGGTGAGGTATTCGATGGCGTAGGGCAGGATGGCGTGGCCGCCGCCCTCCACGTACACACCCAGGGAGTAGGTCAGGCTGCCTTCGGCCAGGGAGTCCTGCAACGCCTCCACCTTGTCCTTCAGCGAACTCTCCAACCACCCCGTGATCTCGTCGCGCACCTCGGGGAGGAACTGGGTCGCGAAGGCCCGCATGATGGCCTTGATCGTCTCGGACTCGTCGATCAGCTGGCCAGTGGGTGGGTCGGATCGCTCGTTGAAGCGGGCCTGAGCCACGGCCACGAGGCCCTCACAGTGGCCCGAGGCGCGGCTCTGGTTCACCATGCGGGCGAATGCGGCGGCTTCGGCGGTCAGTTCGCAGGGATCGGCCACTCCGTCGATGCAGACCGACGGGTCGCTGCCGAACATGGCGACGAGGTCGTCGGCCACGAACTCGTCGGTGTACCAGGACGAGGGAAAGTTGGCGAAGGCGAAGCCGTTCTCGAGCGGCTTCATGTCGGTGAGCACCACCGCCGGGGGAGGTGTGGCGTCGCCACCGTCGTCATCGCTCCCCGACGCGCCGCCGCCACCGCTCGAGGCCCCACCCCCACCGCAGGCCGCCAGCAGCAGTACGGCTCCGGCGAGCCATGAAGCCGAGGTGCGACGCGTCGCAGTGCGCTGCGGCGACGATGTCAACGGGCGAGGGCGGTCGTCCTTCATGTCGGTGGCCAGTGGATTGATCCGGCAGTATACGTGACACTTCCGCCTGTTGTCTGCGGCGCCTTTGGCTGCAGCCCCGTGGCTTTGGCCGCACAGTCCTCGGCATCGTGCCTCGTAGCGGGCGGATCGACGTACCCGGGCGCGGCCAAAGCCCGGGGGGCGCGGCCAAAGCCCGGGCAGCGCGGCCAAAGCCCGGGGGGCGCAGCGGGCGCTCAGCGGCGGCGTCGGGCTGGGGCCGGTCGGCGGCTTCCGTGGCGTTCCAGCACCTGCCGACGCTCGGGTACCAGACGGCGGCGCAACTCCTCGATGCGGTCGATGGCGCGGGCGGCGGCTGCCCCATGGTCCACGATCGGTGGCGGGTAGCCGGCCGGCCGGGCGTCGAAGCGCCACGGCTCGTGGATCGTCTCGGCATCGAGATGCCCCAACTCGGGCACCCAGCGGCGCGTGAAGGTCCCGTCGGGATCGTGATCACGGCCCTGTTTGACCGGGTTGTAGACGCGGATGGTGTTGATTCCCGAGGTCGCCGACTGCATCTGCACTTGAGGCCAATGGATGCCCGGCTCGTAGTCCGTGAACCACTGCGCCAACTGCGGTCCGAAGCACTGCCAGGGAAGCCACAGGTCGTGGGCGGCGAAGGTGACCACCATGGCGCGCATGCGGAAGTTCAGCCAGCCGGTTGCGGCCAGCGAACGCAGGCAGGCGTCGAGGAACGGAAAGCCGGTGGTCCCCGTACGCCACGCCTCGAAGGCCCGCTCGTCGACTCGGTCGCGAAGTGCGTCGAACTCGGGCAGATAGCTGTGCCGCTCCAGTTCGGGGTCGGTCTCCAGTTTCTGGGTGAAGTGGTCGTGCCAGGCGAGGCGTTCGCCGAAAGCGCTCAGCGAGGTACGCATCTCTCGATCGGCCCGGCCCTGTGCCGCCTCGGTGCGCCGCACCACCTCGTGGACGCTGAGCGTGCCGTAGGCGAGGTGGGGCGATAGCCGGGAGCAACCGTCCCACGCCGTGAGTGGATTGGAGAGCACCTGTTCGTACCCTCGGACGGCGCCGCCCAGGAACTGCGTCATGCGCTTGCGGGCCAGCGTCTCACCGCCCTCCTGGCGCCAGGTCCATGCCGGGCGCGCAGGCGCCGCCGGTAGGGCCCCGGACTCGATGTCCACACCCTCCAGGCGTTCGGGGGGTGGCAGAACGGGCACCGCCAGCCGCTGCTGGCGCAGTGACCACCAGTCGTCGCGGTCGTGCAGTCGACGTACGACACCCGCTTGAGGCGTTTCGTGCCACCCCACACGATGCTCTCGCGCCCAGCGCGCCACGGCCCGGTCCCGGGCGTACGTGGCCAGGTTGCCCGTCTCCTCGTGAGCGTGCACGGCGGCCACGCCCCATGAGGCGCGCAGTTCGTCGAGCACCGTCACGACGTCGCCGACGCGTACCACCAAGGGTGTACCCAGGCGGCGCAGCGATCGGTCCAGATCGACCAGGCAGTCCCGTACGAACGCCCAGTGCCGTTCGTCGTGATCGGGACTGGCCCACACCACCTCGGGTTCCACGATGTACAGGGGGATGACCGGCCCGGCAGCCGCCGCCGCACGTAGGGGTCGGTGATCGTGCACGCGAAGGTCGCGCTTGAACCACACCACCTGCACATCGGCGCGACCCACGCCGGGAAGTCTCCCATCAGTGGCAACATGGCGCCCTGCCGAAGGGGAGGTGCCCATGCCTGTGTTGACCGCCGATGAAGCCGCCGAGTTCCTCGCCGAACCAGGCCACCTTGCGCGCATCGGCACCGTGGACGCCGACGGCACGCCCCGGGTGCTGCCGCTGTGGTTCGTCGTAAGCGATCAGCAGTTGCTGTTCACACCCCGCCAGCCGGCGGTCATCTGGCGGAACCTGCAGCGCGACCCGCGCGTGGGGATCTCGATCGACGAGGAACGGCACCCGTGGCGGAAGGTCACGGTGCAGGGGCGAGTCGAGGTGATCCATGTGCCGGGCGAAGACGACCGCTGGCGGCCCCTCTACCGCGAGATCGCCCGCCGATACGTTCCGACGGCAGCTGCCGACCACTATGTCGACGGTACGGACGACCAGCCACGGGCACTGTGCGCCGTTGACTTCCGTGCGCCGACCACGCGCGTGAGCACCTGGCGCATGCCCGTCCAGGGCGAGGACGTGCGCGGTGTCTGGCACCACCGGTACTACGCGCCCGGGTCGCGCTGGTCGGCGGGGACCTGACCAGGGCCGATGAGTTGCTCGGCATGGCCAGGTTCGGGAAACATGCTCGCCGTGACCTCTGACCGCGACGATGCCACTGGGCCCCGCACGGGTTGGACGTTCTTCACCAACCATGCGCACGTGTTGATCTGCATCGCTCGCCAGCCCGACATCCGGTTGAGCGAGGTGGCCGACCTCGTGGGCATCGGAGAGCGTGCCGTTCACCGCATCGTTCACGAACTCGAGGCGAGCGGCTACCTGAGCGTCGCCAAGGACGGCCGTCGCAACGTGTACACCATCGATCTCGATCGGCCCTTGCGGCACCAACTCGAGTCGCAACATCACGTGCGCGCCGTGGTGGCCCCGCTCGTCGAAGGTCTCGAGACCTGACTCGTGCTGGCATCGACGCTCACCGACAATCTGCTCACAGCGCCCGTCGTGGCGTTCGTGGTGGCTCTGCTGGCAACGTTGGCACGCTTCGAACTGCGCCTTCCCGAGGCGCTCTACCCGATCCTGTCCACGTTCCTGCTGCTGGCCATCGGGCTCAAGGGTGGTACTGCGCTCGCCGACACGTCGCTGGGGGACATCTGGCAGCCGATCATCGCCACGCTGGTGCTCGGGGTCGTGACGCCTCTGGTGGCCCTTGGCCTGCTGCGAGCAGGCCGCTTCGACGTGGTCAACGCAGCAGCTCTGGCGGCGCACTACGGCTCGGTGTCGGCTGTGACGTTCACCGTGGTGCTGGCGTCACTCGACAGCCGCGGACTGAGTTACGAGGGTTTCGTCGCCGGCCTGCTGGCGATCCTGGAGGTCATCGGCATCGTGGTGGCCCTCTACCTGGCCAAGCGCGGTCAGCGTTCCGACGATGGGATGGGTGACGAGGGTTGGCGTCACGCCCTCACCGATGTGGTGCGCGGTCGGTCGATCACA
>Ga0169931_10006470_pt1 | contig 17636 bp, 14 predicted proteins | sample Kivu_15m_20L_FD_129675 | JGI IMG/M metagenome (GOLD analysis project Ga0169931, IMG submission 129675) | Freshwater microbial communities from Lake Kivu, Western Province, Rwanda to study Microbial Dark Matter (Phase II) - Kivu_15m_20L... | ecosystem: Environmental > Aquatic > Freshwater > Lake...
CGGGCTGAGCACTCACCAAACTGCACGCCCCGAGCCGGCTGATCCAGCGATCCGCTGGCCGAACCCATTTCGACAAGGGCAATTCCACACACTTTCACTGACGTGATTCGCCGGGCCGTTACTGTAGAAGAGCGGGATCGCGCCGGTTCCGCGAATCGCTTCGGCGAACTTCCGCGCGTACGGGTAGAAGAGCGCGTCGCGCCCGTACGCCTTCAGCGGCCGCTGGCTCTGCTCTTGCAGCACCACGACGTCCCAGTCGGCCGACCGAATCTTCGCGAGTGCCGCGCCGTCGTTCCAGTGGCGCTCCAACGTCGCGCCGCCCACGACGTGCGAATCCACGACGAGTTCGGGCTTCGTGTCGGCCGCGCGTGCGAGCGCGACCGTGAGGCCGGGAATGTCGTTGGTGAACGTGAAACTGTTCCCGACGAACAGCACCTTCAGCGGCAGTTTGCGGGGTACGGCTTCGCCGAGAGTGCGCTGGTAGTGCCAGTTCGCGCGCTCGGCGCGCAGGGCCGACGCGCGCACCTTCTGCGCCGCCGCGGTGGTGAGCGCGAGTAGCACGCCGACGATGGCGACCGCGACGAGCAGTTCGAGGAGCGAGTAGCCGGTGCGGGGCGCTGGGCGTGCGGTCACGGCGGAACCTCTGACGCGGGAAGCGCTATTGTAGCGCGCCGCGGGTCAGGAGGTGACGGTGTCGGTGAGGGACAGGTCCGCGACGCTGCGCGGCTGCGCGCGCAGCGCGCCCTCGACCGCGACGAGCAGTTCGTGGGGGCGGTACGGCTTCTTCAGGAACCCGGCCATGCGCTCGCGCTCCAAATCGGTGAGTTGGTCCGGCGAGTACCCGCTCACGAACAGGACGCGCACGCGGGGGCTCAGGGCGAGCAACTGCCGGAAGGCCTCGTGCCCGGACAGTACGGGCATGGTCAGGTCCAGCACGACGAGCGCGATTTCGTCGCCGCGGGCGGCGTACAGTTCGACGGCCTCGCGCCCGTTGGTCGCGGTCAGTACGGTGTACCCGCCGGAGGCGAGCGCCGCGCGGGCGAGGTTCCGCACGAGCGGTTCGTCGTCGACCACCAGAACGGTGCCGTGCCCGCGCGCGGGAGCGGGCGCGGGGGCGGGCGCGGGCCGCGGCTCGCGCGCCGGTTCGGCCCGCGGCAGGTACACGTCGAACCGGGTGCCGACGCCCGGTTTGGACGCGCAGTCGATCCACCCCTTGTGCTGGCGCACGATGGCGAACACCATCGCCAGCCCCAGCCCGGTGCCCTTGCCCACCTCTTTGGTGGTGAAGAACGGCTCGAACATGCGCGCGCGCACTTCGGGCGTCATCCCGCAGCCGGTGTCGGAGACGCTGATCCGGACGAAGTCGCCCCCGCCGGCGACCGGGGCGTTGAGCGCCGCCACTTCGGCCGCGGGCACGCGCGCGGTCTCGAGCGCGATGCGCCCGCGCCCGGTGATCGCGTCCCGCGCGTTGAGGCACAGGTTCATCAGCACCCGATTGAGCTGGTCCGGGTCGGCGAACACGGGCCACGCGTCCGGGTCCGTCCGCGCCTCGATCTCGATGAGCGGGTTGATGGTGCGCTCCAGCACGGCGACCACTTCGGCGACCGGGGCGTTGGCGGGAACCGGGCGCCAGTCGAGCCGGTGCCGGCGCGCGAACCCGAGCAGCCGCTGCGTGAGCGCGGCGGCGCGCTCCGCCGCCGCTTGGGCCGCCAGCACCAGCTGCAGGTCCGGGGCTTCGCCGCTCAGCCCCTCGCGGAGCACGTCCAAGTTGCCGATGACCGCGGTGAGCAGGTTGTTGAAATCGTGCGCGATGCCGCCGGCGAGTTGGCCGATGGCGTCCATCTTGCTGGACTGGTTCAAGTGCTCTTCGAGTTTCCGCTGTTCGGTCACGTCCCAGCCGATCCCGAGGACGCCGGTAATGCGCCCGGCCGCGTCGCGCACCGGCGTGAGCACGCGCCGCAGGGCGCGGCGCTGCCCGGCGAGGGACACTTCGCGCTCGCACTCGTGCCGCTCTCCGGTGTCGAGCACCGAGCGCACTTCGCCGCTGAGCCGTTCGGCTTCGGCCGGTTCGTACAGGTCCGCGTCGGTCGCGCCGAACACTTCGGCCTCGGTGCGGCCCACCTCGCGGCAGAACTGCGGGTTCGCGGCCACGTACCGCTGGTCCGCGTTCTGGAGGAACACGGCCTGTCCCAAGTTCTCGATGAGGCCGCGGTACAGTTGCTCGCTGCGATGGAGCGCGCCTTCGGCGGCGCGGCGCTCGCGCACTTCGGTTTCCAACTCGTGCGTGCGGCGCCGGGCCGTCTGCGCGAGGTGTACCGCGAGGGCCAACAGGCCCGTGCCGAACAGCCCGATGAGCAGCGCGGAGAGCGGGTGCGACAGGTTCTCGCGGGCGAGCACGTCGTCGGTGGGCCACAGTTCGAGGCGCGCTTGGAGGCCGGGGAGATCGAGTACGAGCCCGTTGCGCCGCTCGGCGCGGTGCCGGATCTCGTACTGGTGCCGGTCGAACAGCGTGTGGACATGGTCGCGGATCTCGACGGCGCACCCGGGCGCCACGCTGTCGGGGACCACCGCGGCGAAGAAGTCCTGCGCGCCAGTGGCGAACAGCGTGCCGCCGTTCGCGCGCCCGGTCGCCGTCGGTGCGAACAGGAGCAGGATGCGCTGGCCGCCGAACGCGGACCGCGGCGCGACGGTCAGTACCTCGAACCGCCGGCCATCTTCGCGCCCGGTCCCTCGTCCGCCGAACGCGGACCGCGGCGCGACGGTCAGTACCTCTCGCCCCGCCCCCACCGCCTCGGACAGCCTCGCGTCGGAGCACAACTGAGACAGTTCGACCGGGAACCGCGGGTTGAGGGTGGTCAGGTCCCACCGAACCGTCCCGTTCTCGTCGACTTTCGCCACGCCGATCGCACCGGGGCGCTGGCCGAGGAAGGTTGCGACCGCGCGCCGGCGCGCCGCGGGATCCGGTTCTTCGGCCCAGTCATTGGCTGCCTGTGCGAGGGCGCGCAGTTCGTCGGGCACTTTTGCGCGAACGAGCCGCTGCACGTGGTCGGTTTCGAATTGCACGAGCCGCTGAATCCGCTCCGTCTTTTCGGTGTACAGCGTGTGGGCGATGTCGGCCGTGAGCGCGAAGCCAACGCCCGCGACCGCGAGCGGGAGCGCGTACCGGTGCGCGAGCATGCGCTCCCGTATGCGCGCGGCGGCGAGCAGGCGCGGGGCGCACCCGATTGCCACCGCGACCGCGTCCAACAGCGGCCAGCCGTCGCGACCCCAGAGCGCAACGAGGGAGAGCACCGCGGCGAGTACCGCGCTCGGTCCGGTCCACCGGGGGCCGCCGGTCGCCCACGCGCCGGCACCCACCGCGAGAACGAACCCGACGGGGGTGCCGAGGGGCACCGTCGCGAGGGCCGCGAGTGCGGCCGCGGCACACAGCGCGCGCGCCCCGAACAGGTGCGCCGCGCCCCACAGCGCGAGCGCGATCGCGCCCCACCCCGCGGGCGGGCGCGCCGCGTCGAACTGCACCAGCTCCGGCGCGCCCGCCAGCCGCGCCGCGCCCGTGCAGGCCGCGAGGAACAGGAGCGCGGAGCCGGCGGCGCGGTGGCGCGCTCCGGAGCGGTCGGCGGTCTGGGGTGCGGGTTCGGTGTTCATCGGTCGCGAGCGCGTTGTCGGCGGTCGGTCACGGGCTGAGTGCGATGTCGAACGTCACGCGCGCCGGGCCGGCCACCAGCACCAACCCGGACTCTTCCGGGTGCGCGTACCGGAACGGGATCGGGACCGTGGCCTCGTCCGGGTCCGCGAGCGGGGCGATCGGCCCCTCGCCTTTGGGTAGCGCGGGCGGCACCGTCGGCGCGCGCAGCTCGAACGGCAACTGGCGCCGGGCTTGTACGGTGACCCGCACCGGTCCCGCGGGCACGTTCTCCACCGTGTACCGCCCGCTCCGGTCGGTGCGCGTGTGGAGAATCTGTTGGTCGGAGCAGTACAGCGCGATCGTGCACCCGCTGAGCGGCTGCTTTCCGAACGCGACCGTTCCCGACACGGTCGAGGTGCCGGAACCGCACCCGGCTGCGCAAAACGCACAGAGCGCGACCAGCGCGCGCGCGTGTGTGAACACGGCAAGACCCTCGGTCGGTTAGTAGGCGTCGGCGGAGAGCACTTCGCCGCCCGCGGGGGTACACAGGTACCACCACGTGTACGGCGTGATTCGGTCGGACAGTACGCGCACGGACCCGTCGGCGAAGGTCGCGCCGATGCCGCCCGTGTGTGGCGACGAAGCGAGCGTCGGGTCGCACGCGCCGTTGTACGGCGTCGGGCGCACGAGGAACTTCGACACCGGGCCGAAGCTGTACCCGTTCCACGAAATCGAGAACCCCGCGTGGTACGGGACGATGCCCGCGCCGGTATTGTAGTACCCCCTGGTATGGTAGTACCCCCAGCAGGTGCCCCCGTAGGGGGAGCACGTGTTCGAGCACTCGGCGACCTTCTCGCTGAACAGCAGCGTGTTCGAGGTGCCGTCCGGGAACGCCGAACCGAGGCGCGCGTACCGCGTCGGGTTCTGGAACGCGCCGGTCGCGTCCGTGGTACACACCACTTGCGTGTTGGCCGCGTAGCTGGACGCGCCCCACACGTTGCCGAGGAAGTCCGTAGTCGTCCCGGTTGGCGCGGTCGGGTCCGTCGGGCAGCGGAACACACGAACCGGCTGCGAGTACACCGCGTTGTTTCCGACGAAGTGGGTGCGATTGAACGGCGAGTACGAGCGCTCGTACAGGGCGCTCTGTTCGAGATGCGGGAGCAGGTAAAAGAACGCGGTGCCGAACGCACCGTTCCCGTGCCAGTAGCCCAGCCCCGGCGGCAACGACTCGTGCGCGTCGTGGGCCGCGTGCGCCGCCAGACCGAGTTGCTTCAAGTTGTTCTGGCACTTGATCCGCGCCGCAGCCTCGCGCACCTTCTGCACCGCCGGCAGCAGCAGCCCGATCAGGATCGCGATGATCGCAATCACCACGAGCAGTTCGATCAACGTAAACCCAAGGCGCGGGCGCGCGGGTGAGGCGGGCATCGGTTCTGTTCCTGTGTCGCTCCGCGCGACAATCGGTGATGAACCGAGCGCGGGTTAACGAGTATCGTAGAAGCGCCGCGGGGGGTGTCAAACCGGGTCCGAAAACTCCTCTGCTGTCACGGAAATTCATGTTCCGCGCGAACTTCGTGTCGTGTGGGGCGGGCAGACTGCGTATCTCACTTGAAATGCACCACGTTCCCACCCACAACCGTCACGCGAACGGTAATGTCGCGCACCTCCCCAAGCGGGCACTTCATCAGGTCGCGGTCGAGCACGATTAGGTCGCCGAGCTTTCCGACCTCGAGCGAGCCGCGCTCCGTTTCTTCGTTGTGCAAGCAGGCGCTGTTGATCGTGTACAGCCGCACGGCCTGTTCGCGCGTCAGCGCCTCGGCGGGTTGGTGCGTGCCGCCGCGCTCCAGCGAGCGCGTCAGTGCCACCCACATCCCGAGCCACGGCGACCACGGGTTCGTGCTGTCCAGCGGGTCGAATCGCAGCATGTGGTCGCTGCCACCGCCGATTGTCGTGTACTTCAGCCACGATTGGTACGGTTGGAACCAGCGCATGCGCTCGTCGCCGAGTACCTTCAGGAGCGTTCCGCCGTCCTTGTAGAGCCACGCGGGTTGCACGTCCGCGCACACACCGAGTTTCTGGCACCGTTCGAGGTTCAACTGGCTGGGAAAGTTCGCGTGCGTGATGCAGAACCGCAGCGGCTTGATCGGTGCGATCTTGTCCGCGAACTCGTAGGCGTCGAGTAGCACGTCCATACCGCCCTCGCCGGCGCAGTGCGCGGTCACCTGCCACTTGCGCTTCGCGGCCTCTTCGACCACCACCTTGAGCTGTTCCGGTTTGATGAACAGCAGCCCGCGGTAGTCGTCTTGCGTGATCTGGTACGTCTCGCCGCGGGGCCACGGTTTGCGCATGTACGCGGAGCCGTTCAGCATGCCGCCGTCGAGGAACAGCTTGATCGGCCCGACGCGCACCCACTCGTCGCCGGCCCCGGTGGGGCCGCCGCGCCGGTCCGCGCCCGCGAGCGCGTCCAACCGATTGCCGACGTCTTCGCGGCTGCCGCCCGCGCCGAAACTGCGGGCGACGTTCACGCGCACCGTCAGTTCGTTCTCCTTCTGAAGGGAGAGGTACAGGTCGAGGTCGCCCCGCCCGGCGTTGCGGTCGGCGATGCTCGTGATGCCGTGCTGGTTGTAGAGGCCAAACAGCTTCACCACCGCGGCGCGCTTCTGCGCGGCGGTCACGTTGTCGCCGCCACCGGGGACGCCCTTCAGCACGCCGTAGGCGTTCCGCAGCATCCCGGTCGGCTCGCCGGTTTTCTCGTCCTTCACCACTTGGCCCGCGGGCGGGTCTTTGGTGTCCTTCGTCACGCCGCTGACTTCGAGTGCCTTGCTATTCGCAACACCGGCTGGGCCGGCGTGGTACAGCACCGGGTGTTTCGGCGACACCGAATCCAACTCTGCTTTCGTCGGGAACCGCGCTTCCTTCAACCGCGTCGGGAACGCGTACCGAATGACGATCCACTTGCCCTCGGGCAGTTCGGCCGCTCGCGTCTTGATGTGCTCCAACACTTCGGGAATGGAGCGCAGTAGCGGGATCGCGTCGCCGACTTCGCTGAGCGCCGCGCCGACTGGGTGCGTGTGGCTGTCGTAGAGGCCCGGCATCACGGTGTTGCCCGCGGCGTCGATCACGCGCGTCTTCTCGCCTTTCAGTTTCAGCACGTCCGCGCTCGTTCCGACGGCGCACACCTTCCCGGCGCGCACCGCGACCGCTTCGGCGGTGCCGAACTTCGCGTCGACGGTGAGCACCTTCCCGTTGTGAACGATGAGGTCCGCGGGTTGGGCGGCCGCGAGCGACGGAACGGCGAGCGCGGCGAGTGCGATGAGGTGGCGCATGTGGGGTCCGCATGTGTGGGCGCTCGCGAGCATACGCGACGCGCCGGCCGCGCTCCAGAAAAACCCGCGCGTTGACCGGGCGGCGCGCGGCAAACTACAATCGCACCATGAGCACCCCGCCCGATCGCGCCGCGTCCACGCGCCTCACCGACTTGCACCCGGTCGGCGGGTCGTTTCCCGGCTTCACCGTTCTCGGCGAACTCGGCAAGGGCGGCATGGGCACGGTGTTCCTCGCGGAAGACTCCACGCTGAAGCGGAAAGTCGCGCTCAAGACGATGCGCCCGGAGTACGCCACCGCTCCACTCGACCGCGAGCGGTTCTTGCGCGAGGCCCGGGCCGCGGCGGCCGTCGAACACGACAACATCGTGCCGGTGCTTCACGTCGGCGAAGCGGTGGACGGCACGCCGTTCATCGTGATGCCGGTGCTGAAGGGCGAATCGCTCGACGCGCGGTTGAAGCGCGATCCGGTCGCCCCCCTCGAACTGCTGGTGCGCGTGGGGCGCGACGTGTGCGCCGCGCTCGCGGCGGCGCACGCCGCGGGTCTGGTACACCGCGACATCAAGCCCGCGAACGTGTGGCTCGAAGGCGACCCGGCGGCGGAGGAGGGCGCCCGCGTGCGCCGGTGCAAGGTGCTCGATTTCGGCCTCGCGCGCGCCGCGACCGCGGCCGACGGGCAGCTCACCAACCCCGGCGCGGTCGTCGGCACCCCCGCGTACATGCCACCGGAACAAGCGCGCGGCGAACCCGCCGACGCGCGCGCCGACCTCTACAGCCTCGGCGCGACGCTGTACCGCATGGCCACCGGGCGCTTACCGTTCGATGCTCCGACGCCGATGGCACTGTTGCTAGCTATCGCGCTCGAAACGCCGCCGCCGGTGCGCGACCTCGCGCCGCACGTCCCGCTCGAACTCGCGAACCTGATCGATCGACTCCTCAGCAAGAACCTCGAGCACCGGCCGCAGAGCGCCGCTGAGGTAGAGGCCGCACTCGCCGCGGTGCCCCCACGAGCCGAGTTGAGCGCGACGCTGCCACCGCGGCCGGTCACGCCACCCGCGCCGCTCACGAACCCGCTGAGTACGTCTGCGCCGCAGTTGCTCTCCGCGCGCGCCGAACCGCCCGCGCGGCGGTCGCGGGCACCGCTGGTCGCCGGGCTTGTGCTTCTCGCGCTGACGGTGCCGCTGGCGCTGTGGGCCGGTGGCGCGTTTCGCGCGAAGGACAAAGCGAAGGGCGACGACCAAGCGAAAGTGATCCCGAAGGAAGCCGGCGCGAAACAGGTTCTGCCGGTGACGCAGCCACCGGAGAAGGAGAAACCGCCGCTGCCGGCCGACCCGGATCGCGCCGTCGCGGTGTACGCCTTTTCGATCAAAGGGTGCGTGACGGTGAACGAGAAGGACGGCGCGATTCACTCCGAAGCCGGGTTGCCGAAAGGTCCGCTCCGGCTGAACGGCGTGACGTTCGTGGAGGGTACGAACGCGAGCGCCGCGGGCCTCGCGCCGCTCGCCGGGTGCCGGCACTTGTACACGCTGGGCTTTTCCAACTCGGACGTGGGCGACGGGGTGCTGCAGTACGTCGCGGGGAACGACTCATTGCGCTACGCGTACCTGCACTGCACGAAGGTCACAAATGCGGGCGCGAAGCACCTCGCGTCGTGCCCGAACTTGCTCGAACTCGGCCTCGACAACACGGAGATCGACGACGCCGGGTTGAAGCACCTGCACGCTTGCAAGCAGTTGCACTCCCTCTCGCTGAACGGCACATTCGTCACCGAAGCCGGCGTGCGCGCGTTCCTGAAAGCCGTGCCCGAGTGCAAGGTCGAGCACGAGAACCTCAAGACCAAAAAGTAGCGCGACGCGCGAGGGTGTCTGCTCTTGTAGCCCGATGCGTGAGCGAGGGTGTTCACCCCGAAGGGGCGAGACAACATAGCCCGGTGCAACGCTCCGGGTTCGCTCGGCGAAGAGCGCATCAGGCCGAAGGTCTGAGACACGAGTACCGTTTCACCCGACGTGTCACACCCCTTCGGGGTGCGATGGCGTGGCTCGCGCGTCCTGGTGCGTTGCACCGGGCTATGTTGTCTCGCCCCTTCGGGGCGGAAAATCTCGCTGACGCGCCGGGTTCAAGTCAATCTCACGGCGGTCACGAGTGCCGGAGCGCTTCGATGGGGTTCACGCGCGACGCCCGGCGCGCGGGGTACAGCGCCGCGAGCGTCGTCACGAGCACCGCGAACGCGAGCGTCCCGGTCCACACCCACCACTGGAAATCGAACACCGTTTCCGACACCATCGGTTGGCCGTTCATCTGCTGTTGAATCAGCCGCTTCACGAACCCGTCGCCCCACACCGACAGCCCGCGGGCGAGCGCCAACCCGAGCGCCGCGCCGATCGCGCCCACGAGCGCGCCTTCCAGCAAGAAGAGGCTCACGATCTGCCGCCGCGTCGCGCCGATGGCTCGCAGCACGCCGATTTCGCGCGTGCGCTCCAGTACGCTCGTGACCAGCGTGTTCGTGATGCCGACCGCCGCGACGACGAGCGCGAGCAGCGCGAACAGGTTCAGCCCGGCGGCGATGAGAGTGACCTTTTGCTTCTCCCCGTGGTACCAGCGGAGCGACGAGTGCGCGACGAAGCCCTGCGCTTCCACCGCGTCAACGATCGCTTGCAGGTCGCTGCCGGGGCGCACGCGCAGTTCGGCCGACGGGTACCCTTCGCGCGCGCCGAAGAGCGCCGCGAACAGCGGCGCGCCGGCCGCGGTCGGCAGCATCACGTCGGCACGGTCCAACGTGCTGGACCAACGGTCGGTGCGCTCGTCCGGGTTCGGGCCGCGCACCACGGCGCACACGCGAAACGCGCCGCGGACCGGCTTCTCGTCCTTGCGCGGGTCGCCGTAGACGGGCAGTTCCACCTGAAGCTCGCGCCCCACGAGGGCCGCGAGTTGCGCGTCGTCGCGCGCGCCCAACTCGTACGCGGCGAACTCGCTCAGCACCACTTCGCGCGCCTCGGCTGACGCCGGCAACTGCCCGGCGAGCACGCGCGGCGCGAGGTCGCCCAGCGGCCCGCCCGCACACAACCCGCGGGCCGGCGCGTCCGGTTTGTCGAGCCACGCCCGCACCTCGTGCAGGTGGAACGCGCGCACCTCGCGCACGTCCGCGATGTGCCCGAGCGTTTCGAGATCGGCGGCGAGGAGCGGCTTCGCGTACCGCGGCGGGTTCAGCATGTTCCGCCGTTCGGTGAGGCGCGCGCGGAGCCGGTCGCGGCGCTCCTCCGGCACGCGCGTGTCCACCTCCGGGGGCGGCGCGTCCGTCGCACCGCCGGTGAGCTTACGGTCGTCGGCGCGCACGGAGACGCGCCAGAAGTCGTCGCGCGACTGAAATTCGGTGTCGATGAACGCTCGCAGCCCGATGCCCAGCGCGAGACTAAATGCCAGCGCACACGCGCCCACGCACACGCCGACGAGCGAAAGGGCCGTGCGCACCTTCTGCCGCCACAGCCCGCCCACCGCGAACTTGAAGAACTGATACGGGTTCATGTCACCTACCGGGGTTGGCTCACAGCGCGGCGCGAAGGGCGCGCAACAGGCGCTCGATGTCCTCGGCCGTGTTGTAGCCGTGGATCGAGACGCGCACGCGGCCCGGCGGCGACATCACGTGAACGTCGGCCGCGCGCAACCGCGCCCCCAACTCTTCCGACCGCGGGTGCGCGAACGACACGATCCCCGCGAGCCGCTCCGGTTCGTCCGGCGTCAGCAGTTCCACCAGCTTCTTCAGTTCGCTCAGGCAGTGCAGCACGAGCGGGCGCGCCGCGCGGTCGATCTCAGTGACGCCCACGGCGCGAATGTATTCCAACCCGGCGCGCACCGCGTACACGGCCGGGTAGTTCGGCATGCCCACGCTGAAACTCGCCGCGCCCGGTTTGCTCGCCACACCCGCGAACCGGTTCGGCCCGAACGCGTCGACGAGGTTGAACCAACCGCCCGCGGGCGCAGTCCACTCCGCCGCGCGCGCCGCCGGCACGCCGACCAACCCGCCGCCGTGCGTGCCGAGGCTCCATTTGTGCGTGCTGCTCACGACGAGGTCCGCGCCCGCGAGCGCGAGCGGGACGCGCCCGAGCGCTTGTGTCACATCGACTGCGAGTAGAGCAGGCGAGTGCTTCCGTACCGCGGCCACCACTTCCGGTAGGTTGATCGTGAACCCGTTCACGAAGCTGACGAGCGACACCGTGACGAGCCGCGTGCGCGCGGTCAGAAGGGGCACGAGGTCTTCGGCGCGCAGACCGCCGTTCCGCGCGCGCCACACCTTCGTTGTCGCCGGGCAACTCGGCTGGAGCCACGGCGTCGTGCCCGCGGGGAAGTCGAGATCGTTCACGATCACTTCGTCGCCCGGCTTCAGGTTCAGCGCGAGCGCCGCGAGGTTGTACGCTTCGGACGAACACGAACAGATGCCGATTTCGCTCGCGGTGAGGCCGAAGAACTCCGCGGTCACGGCCCGCAGCGCGTCCCATTCCGCCGCGTGCGGGATGCGCCCGTCCATCCCGTTCTGCTTGTCTGCGAAGTAGCGCGCGAGCGCCGCACCGGCGCTCACGGGCGGAATACCTTCGGCCGCGGTGTTCAGGTACGCGCGGCCGGACAGCGTGGGGAAGTCAGCGGCGCGCGCTTCGGGGGTGAGCATCGGCGGAACCTCGTGGGAGAGTGTGCAGCAAGCCTACACGCGCGCCGCGGGATCGGGTATCTTGCCCTTCACGCGCACTCACGGGAACACAGCATGCCGGCACCCGCGATTCTCTGGGACGTGGACGGAACGCTCGTCGATACGGCGGAGCAGCACTTCCGCGCGTGGTCCCTGTTCGCCGCACAACTCGGGTTCGAGTTCACCCGCGAGCACTTCGCCGCCACGTTCGGCATGCGCAACCCGGAGATCGTGCGCAAGCTCTTCGACCCGCACGCCGACGACGAGCGGTGCGCGCAGTGGGGCGAGCACAAAGAGCACCTGTACCGCGCGTCGGTGCGCGGCGACGGCGTGGACCTCTTGCCGGGTGTCGCGCGGCTGCTGCACGAGTTCGCGGCGCGCGGGTGGAAGCAGGCGGTGGGTTCGTCCGCGCCGCTCGGCAACCTCGATTTGCTCCTCACCGTAACCGACACGCTGAAATACTTCGGCGCGGTTGTGACCGGGGACGACGTGAAGCGCGGCAAACCGGACCCAGAAGTGTTCCTCACCGGCGCGCAGAAACTCGGCGTCGCGCCGGCTTCGTGCGTCGTTCTCGAAGACGCGGTCGCGGGTGTGGAAGCGGCGCGGGCCGGCGGGATGAAGTGCGTCGCGGTCACGTTCGTGGGCCATCACCCGGCGGAGAAGCTGCGGGCGGCCGGGGCCGACATCGTGGTCGCTTCGCTCGACGAACTGAGCGCGGAACAGATCGCGGCGCTCGTCGCGGGGTGAAGTCGGTTGTTCGCTCACCCCTCACCCGGCCTCGAAGACTCGGCCACCCTCTCCCACGCTCGCGCGGGGAGAGGGCAAGAAAAAGCGCAGTGTGTTTGGCTTTGGCCCTCTCCCCACGTCAGTGCGGGAGAGGGTGGCCGAGTCTTCGAGGCCGGGTGAGGGGCGCTGAGCGGATACAAGCGCGCTCGCTGGTTACTTCGCGTTGGTGAACCGAGATGGACCTTCAACAACTGCACGCGCTCGCGGCGGAACACTTTGCCAAACACGGCCTCGCGGGGTGGTCGTTCGCGCTCTCGAACTCGAAGCGCCGGCTCGGTGTCTGCAAGTACAAGCCGAAGCGCATTGAGATCGCGCGCTACTACGCCGAACACAACCCGGAGGCGGCAGTTCTCGACACGCTGCTCCACGAGATCGCGCACGCGCTCGCCGGGCACGGCGCGGGCCACGGCCCGGAGTGGCGCGCCATCGCGGAGCGCATCGGGGCCACACCGAAGGCGTGCGATACGTCGCCGGACACCGTGATTCAGCCCGGCGATTGGCAGGCCGTGTGCCCCGGGTGCAACCGCACGCACCATCGCTACAAGCGGCCCCGCGTCTTGAGCGGGTACCGCTGCCGGTGCCCCGGGAAGTCGCCGCTGGCGTTCGCCTTTGCGGGAAGCGCCGACCGCGCACCGCCGGCGCTTCCGGTGCGCGAAGTGGTCGCGCGCTGGATCGCGCCCTGTGCGGGCTGTGGCACCGTTCACAAGCGGCTCAAGCGCCCGAAGGCCGGCCGGTGGCTGTGCCGGTGCGGGCACAAGGACGAACTGAAATGGCAACCGAACCCGGAGGCCGCATGACCGCGCGCCCGCTCGCACTCGTGGACCGCCTCGCGAAGCTCTACACGCCGGTCGTCGCGGACGTGCTCGACAAACTCGGCTTCCGCAATCAGTGTCTCGCGCCCCGCGTTCGGCCGCTCTGGCCGGAAGCGACGTGCGCAGGCTTCGCGCTCACGGTACAAACGGTGCCGGCCCGCGATACCGTTCCCGAACACCCCTACGCGGGCGAACTCGCGGCCGTCGACGCGCTGCAGAACGGCGACGTGCTCGTCGTGTCCGAATCGGCGTGCAGCTTCTGGGGCGAACTGCTCTCCACCGCGGCGAAGTATCGCGGGACGCGCGGCGTGATCCTCGACGGCCCGACGCGCGACTCGCGCGCGATCCGCGCGATGGGCTTCCCGGTGTTCCACAACGGCTTCCACCCCGCGGACAGCATGGGCCGGTTGGACGTGGTCGCGCACAACGTGCCCATCACCTGCGCCGGCGTGCTGGTATACCCCGGCGACTTGGTGCTCGCCGATCACGACGGCGTGGTAGTGGTGCCGCGCAGCGCCGCGGAGGAAACGTTGCGCTTGGCGGAAGAGAAAGTGAGCGGCGAGAACCTCGTGCGCGACGCGCTCGCCGCCGGCATGACCACCACCGAAGCATTCAAGAAGTTCGGCATCTTGTAGGACAGGCTTCCAGCCTGTCCCGTGTTCCGAGACGGGACAGGCTGGAAGCCTGTCCTACGAGAGCGGGTAAAGTGGTTTCCGAATCTGCTTGTACTCGAAGCGGGCGGCGTTGATAGCTGTTAGGCCGGGTGTGTCCACTTCGATGATAGTACCGCCGACCGGGGCGTATGCGGCCTTGTACGCGACCGCGGCTTTCACCACGATCACCTTCGCTGCGCGCGGGTCGATGCCGAGGCTCGTGAGTTGCCCCAAGCTGAACGGCGGGGTGCGGAGCGAGTTGACCACGAGCAAGTTGCCGTCGGCGAGGTCGAGCACGGCGGTGTGGCCCTGATCGTTCTGCCGCCGCCCGCCGTGGCGCGCTTCGGCTTCGAGCCACTTGCCGTCGTGAATGGAACGCACGAGGCCGCGCGCGCTGAGCGTCGGGCCGTGCAGCGGGCCGGTGCTGCCGCCCACGCGCACGGTCACGGTGCCGCCGACGCCCGCGTCTTTCGCTTGCGCGACCGCGGACGGCGCGTGCAACACCACCACGAACCCCTTCGCGTGCCGCGCGAGGAGTTCTTGTAGCAGGACTGTGCCGTCGCCGGCCGAACCGCCGCCGATGTTGTCGCCGAGGTCGATCAGCAGCGCCGGCGGTTTGTCACACGTGAGCGCGCGCGTCACGGCTTCTTCCGGCGACGGGCAGCTCACGTTCAGTTGTTCGCGGACGTTCCACATCGCCGCGCCGAGTTCGTCCGCCACTTGCTTCGCCAACTCTGGGTTGCCGTCGGTGACGGCGATCACGCTCGCGCCCATTTCGGGCACGTCCGCGTAGGGGAAACCGGCCATGAGGCTGACCGACAGCACCCCGGGCCGCTGTTCGGCGGCGCGGGCCGCGCGCATCAATCCCGCCATCGGTTCGCGCGCGGTGTCTTGGCCGAGGAGGTTCAGGAGCATCGGCGGTTTCGCGACGTGGCACACCGGGCGCACTTCGCCTTTCAGCGCGCGCGAAAGGAGCTGCGCCGCGACCACTCCGCGCTCGCGCTGATCGACGTGCGGGTACGTTTGGTAGCCCACAAGCGCGTTCGCGGTTTCCGCCATCTGCGGGGAGACGTTGCCGTGGAAGTCGAGTGTGACCGCGAGCGGCACGTTCGGCCCGAGCGCGGCGCGCACGCGGCGGAGCGTTTCGGCGTCCGCGTCCGGGTGCGTCGGCGTCACCATCGCGCCGTGGAGCGCGAGCAGCACGCCGTCCGGCCGCGCGAGCTTCAGGCCCGTGCAGAGCGCGCTCGTGAAGTGCTCGTAGAACTCGTCCGACACCGGGCCGGCGGGGGTGGCCCACGCCATCGCGACCGGTTCGAGAGCGAACCCGAACCGCTCCGCGCCCTCGATGAAGCCGCCCACTTCGTGGTGCGCGTCCTTCCACACCGGGACGAGCGACGACCCGTAGGTGAGGCTCCCTTCGCGGAACCGCGCGAGGTCCGCGGGCAGCGGCGCGAAGGTGTTGGATTCGTGCATGAACCCGCCGATTGCGACACGCATGACACAACTGGGGTGAGGATTGCAGGGGCAGTGCGCGAGCGCCGCGTGCCTTTACTCATCCGGTTCGCGCGGCGGGCGTCAACCGAATTCGTATCCTTTCTAGGGGCTTTTTTCGTTCGGCCGATCCTGACAACGAGGTGTTGCCGTGCCTGTGAACGTGGCGGTTGTCGGTGCGACGGGTGCCGTGGGCGAACTGATTCGGAAGGTGCTCGTGGAGCGCAACTTCCCGGTCGGCTCGATCAAATTCTTGGCGTCCGAGAAGAGCGCCGGTAAACCCGTCGAGTTCGCGGGGAAACAGCACATTGTGCAACCGCTCAGCGCCGAAGCGTTCGCCGGCGTGCAGATCGTGCTCAGCAGCACGCCGGGTTCGGTGAGCAAGCAGTGGTCGCCGGTCGCGGCGCAGGCCGGGGCCATTGTCGTCGATAACTCGTCGGCGTGGCGCATGGACCCGGACTGCCCGCTCGTGGTGCCGGAAGTCAACGCGCACGAGCTGCACAACATCAAGAAGGGCATCGTCGCGAACCCGAACTGCGTGGCGATCCCGCTGTGCGTGGCGCTGAAGCCGCTGCACGACCTCGCGCGCGTGAAGCGCGTCGTGGTGGCAACCTATCAGTCGTCGTCGGGGAAGGGCGCGACCGGGCTGAACGACTTCCACGCGCAGATCGGCCCGTGGGCCGCGGGCGCACCGGTGCCGCCGCCGACCGCGCACAAGGCGCAGCTCGTCGGCAACGTCATCACCCTCGACTGGACGCTCGACGGCAACGGCTTCACCGAGGAAGAGAACAAAGTCGTCAACGAGACGAAGAAGATCATGGGCGACGCGAGCATCGGCGTGTGCCCGACGTGCGTCCGCGTGCCGGTGAAAGTCGCGCACAGCGAAGCCGTCACGGTCGAATTCCATTCGCCGCTGAGTGTGGCCGACGCGAAGTCGGCGCTGGCGCGCGCACCCGGAATCGTGTTCATGGACGAAACGAAGGACGGGAAGTTCCCGCAGCCGATCCACGCCGAGGGCAGCGACCACACGTTCGTGGGCCGCGTGCGCCAAGACCCGAGCACGCCCAACGGCCTGTGCCTGTGGGTGGTCGCGGACAACCTGCGCAAGGGCGCGGCGAGCAACGCGGTGCAGTGCGCCGAGGAACTCGTGAAGCGCGGCATCGTTAAGTGAGAAGACGTTTCACCGCGGAGACCGGAGAGGACGCAGAGAGAAGACAGAGGGAATAGCTACAAAAAGGCACAGAAGACACAAAAAGAAGCAGACGAGCAGAGTTGAGTTCAGAACACTCTTGGGCTTGGTATTTCCTTTGTGACTCTTGTACCTTGTTGTGGCTAATCGCTCTTCTGTCTTCTCTCTGCGTCCTCTCCGGTCTCCGCGGTGAATCCGATCCCCCAGATGCGTAATTTCAAGCTCACCATTCGCTACGACGGGACCGAGTTCTACGGCTGGCAGACGCAGCCCGGCCGGCGCACCGTTCAGGAGACCGTCGAGCGGGCCATCTCCGAAATCACGCGCGAAGCCCGCGTGCGGCTGAACTGCTCCGGCCGCACCGACAGCGGCGTTCACGCGGTCGGGCAGGTGGCGAACGTTTACTCCGCCACGCGCCTGAACTGCGACGCGCTCCTGAAAGCGATCAACGCGAAGCTGCCCGAAGACGTGTGCGTGCGCGAGCTGTGCGAGGTGCCGCAGAGCTTCTGCGCGAACAAAGACGCGCTCCGCAAGATGTACCGCTACGTGATTCAAGACGGCCGGTTGCGCGACCCGTTCCTGCGCAAGTACGCGTGGTTCGTGCGGCAAAGTCTAAATGCGGAAGCAATGGCCCGTGCCGGGAAGTGCCTCGTGGGGCGGCACGATTTCCGCTGCTTCGAGACCGAGTGGCCGAACCGCCTGAGCAGCGTGCGCACGATTACGCACCTGAGCGTGAACCGGTTCGGCGAGTGCATCTGGGTGGACGTAGAAGCGACCGGGTTCCTGTACAACATGGTGCGCGCGATCGCGGGGAGCTTGGTGCAAGTGGGCCGCGGGTTCTGGCCCGAAACGCAGCTCGCGGACGTGCTGCAGACGATGGACCGCCGCCTCGCCGGCCCGACTGCGCCGCCGGAGGGCCTGTTCCTGATGCGCGTGACGTATTCGGAGAAGACGCGCGCGAACGATTCGCAATAATAGAGACTTCTCGCTGGACGCGACAACTTTAGGCGGCCTGCTTCTGAGCTTGGGCGTCTTTGTGTCGTTCTTGGGTGATGCGCTGGTGATGCCAGCGATCCAGAGCC
>Ga0169931_10006471_pt1 | contig 17636 bp, 15 predicted proteins | sample Kivu_15m_20L_FD_129675 | JGI IMG/M metagenome (GOLD analysis project Ga0169931, IMG submission 129675) | Freshwater microbial communities from Lake Kivu, Western Province, Rwanda to study Microbial Dark Matter (Phase II) - Kivu_15m_20L... | ecosystem: Environmental > Aquatic > Freshwater > Lake...
GCAGGCGACCACCTCGGGCCAGTCCCGGACCGCATCGCGGAACTCGTCGAACGGGATGCGCCCGCCCCGAGCCGGCGCGCGCTTCTCCAGCTTCACGTGCGAGTACGCGATGACCCCAAGCCCGACCGCCCGAGGCTCGACCAGGGCCGCGTAGCGGCGGATCACGCCGGCCTGCTCGAGCCGACGCACGCGTCGCAGGCACGGGCTGGGCGACAGCGCGACGCGCTCGGCGAGGTCCTGGTTGCTGAGCCGGCCATCGCGCTGCAGTTCGGCGAGGATCCGGAGATCGGTGCGGTCGAGGTCGACGGTTGCCACGGCATGTCTCCATCACCAGGGTTGTCGGCAGAATATTGCGCGGAACATCTCGTGCGCGCCATTCATTTGCAATCCGATCGCGCACGTCGCGCCTAGAATGGCTGGAGGGCGTGGCGTGCGATCCCCGCGGCCGCCCCGATCCGGAGTCCGCGAGTGAGCGCCACCGACGATCCCTGGCCCAACCCGATGGGCACCGACGGCTTCGAGTTCATCGAGTACGCCGCGCCGGACCCCGCCGCGATGGGCGCGCTGTTCGAGCAGATGGGCTTCAAGGCGGTCGCACGCCACCGCCACAAGCGCGTGACGCTGTACCGGCAGGGCGGCGTCAACTTCATCGTGAACGCCGAGCCCGACTCGTTCGCGCAGCGCTTCGCCCGGCTGCACGGCCCGTCGATCTGCGCGATCGCGTTCCGCGTGCACGACGCGGCCGCCGCCTACCTGCGCGCGCTCGACCTGGGCGCCTGGGGCTTCGACTCGCGCTCGGGTCCAATGGAACTCAACATCCCCGCGATCAAGGGCATCGGCGATTCGCTGATCTACCTCGTGGACCGCTGGCGCGGCAAGGGCGGGCGCAATGGCGGCATCGGCGACATCTCGATCTACGACGTCGACTTCGAGCCGATCGGCGGCGCCGGCATCGACCACGCGGGCGCGGGCCTGACCTACGTCGACCACCTGACGCACAACGTGCACCGCGGCCGGATGGCCGAGTGGTCGTCGTTCTACGAGCGGCTGTTCGAGTTCCGCGAGGTCCGCTACTTCGACATCGAGGGCAAGGCCACCGGCGTGCGGTCCAAGGCGATGACCTCGCCCTGCGGGCGCATCCGGATCCCGATCAACGAGGAGGGCACCGGCACCGGCGGCGGCCAGATCCAGGAGTACCTCGAGCAATACCACGGCGAGGGCATCCAGCACATCGCGCTCGGCACCGACGACATCTTCGCGACGGTCGAGGCGCTGCGCCGCTCGGGCGTGGTGTTCCTCGACACGCCCGACACCTACTACGAGCTGATCGACACGCGGCTGCCCGGCCACGGCCAGGACCTCGCGCGGATGGCGAAGAACCGCATCCTCGTCGACGGCGGCCCGCAGGGCGGCCTGCTGCTGCAGATCTTCACCAAGACCGTGATCGGCCCGATCTTCTTCGAGATCATCCAGAGGAAGGGCGACGAGGGCTTCGGCGAGGGCAACTTCAAGGCGCTGTTCGAATCGATCGAACTCGACCAGATCCGCAGGGGGGTGGTGAGTTCGGGGATGCGGGACGCCTAGCGTCGCACCGGCCGGGCGGTGGGATCGTGCTTGGGTTAGCCTACGGCGGCCTTCAGCCGGAGCCGCGATGACCGTCCACCGCACGTTCGCCCGCCCCACGCTTGCCCGCCACACGCTCGCCCGCCACGCGTTCGCCGTCGCCCTCGTGCTCGCGCCGATCGCCGCGGGCGCGCAGCCCTCCGACGCGATCTGGAGCGGCGGACCGATCGTCACCGTCAACGACGCCCAGCCCTTCGCCGAGGCGGTCGCGGTGCGAGGCGGTCGCATCGTCGCGGTCGGCGCGCGCGGCGAGGTCGAACGTCGCTTCGCGGGCCCGAAGACCGTGCGTCACGACCTGAAGGGCCGCACGCTGGTGCCGGGCTTCGTCGACGGACACGGTCACGTGACCGGCGTCGGTTTCCAGGCGGTGGTCGCGAACCTGCTGCCGCCGCCGGACGGCCGGGTCGACTCGATCGCGATGCTGCAGCGGACGCTGCGCGAATGGATGGCCGCCAACCCCTGGCACCGCGACTACGGGATCGTGATGGGCTTCGGCTACGACGACTCGCAGCTCGCGGAGCAGCGCCACCCGACGCGCGAGGAACTGGATGCGGTCTCGGCCGACCTGCCGGTGCTGCTGATCCACCAGTCGGGGCACCTGGCCGCGCTGAACGGCGCTGCGCTGCGCCGTGCGGGCATCGGACCCGACACGCCCGATCCCAAGGGCGGCGTGATCCGGCGCAAGCCGGGCTCGCGCGAACCGGATGGCACGCTCGAGGAGACCGCGCAGCTGCTCGCGTTGATGAAGCTGTTGCCGCCGGTCGGCGAGCGTCAGCAGCTCGCGCTGCTCAAGGCCGGGCAGGAGCTCTACCTGCGTTTCGGCCACACCACCGCGCAGGACGGGCGCACGTCGCCCGGCGACCTCAAGATGCTGCCGAAGGCGGCGGCCCAGGGGGTGCTCAAGCTCGACGTGGTCGCCTATCCCGACCTGCTGATGAACGGCGACGACCCGGTCATGCGCGGTCCGCTGCACTCGCGCGGGTACACGAACGGCTTTCGCATCGGGGGCGTGAAGCTCAACCTGGACGGCTCACCGCAGGGCAAGTCCGCGTGGCTGACGCAACCGTACTTCAGGCCACCGCCGGGGCAACCCGCGAGCTACGCGGGCTACCCGACGCTCACCGACGCGGAGGCCGACGCGCAGGTGCTGCGCGCGTTCCGCAACCGCTGGCAGGTGCTGGTCCACACCAACGGCGACGCGGCGATCGACCAGTTCCTGAAGGCGGTCGAGTCGGCGTCCGCGCAGGTGCCCGGTCGCGACCGTCGACCGGTCATGATCCACGGCCAGACGCTGCGCCTCGACCAGGTCGACCGCGTGAAGGCGCTGGGGATCTTCCCGTCGCTGTTCCCGATGCACACGTTCTACTGGGGCGACTGGCATCGCGACTCGGTGCTCGGCCCGGAGCGCGCGGCGAACATCTCGCCCACCGGATGGCTGCTGCAGCGGGGCATGAGGTTCTCGTCGCACCACGACGCGCCGGTGGCGCTTCCGGACACGATGCGCGTGCTCTCGGCCACGGTGAACCGCACGACCCGGTCCGGTCAGGTGCTCGGGCCGGAACACCGGGTCGAGCCGATCGTCGGACTGAAGGCCCTGACGCTGTGGCCCGCGTACCAGCACTTCGAGGAAGCCACCAAGGGCTCGATCGAAGTCGGCAAGCTCGCCGACTTCGCCGTGCTCTCGGGCAATCCGCTCACCGTGCCGCGCGAGACGCTCTCCGACCTGAAGGTGCTGGAGACCATCAAGCGCGGCCGCAGCGTCTGGCGCCTCGACCCGCTGCGCCCGGCTGCGGGCTGCGCGTCGACCCCCGAGTGCCGCGACCGGCTCGCGATGCTCGAGCGGCGGCTCGCGCTGGTCGCCGCGCTGTCGCCGACCCGGCCACTGCCGCCGCGGTAGGCCGACCGGGTGCCGCGGCGGCTCGACCGGGGCGCGGCTCGGGAAGACGGCGCGCGGGCGGCGGCCGACCGGCGCGACCCGACCGCGGAACGACGCGCCTCGAAGACCGCCGCGACGTGGCGGCGGCTGCGACTACTCGGCCTTGACGTTCGCGACGCGCACCACCTCGGCCCAGCGTGCGACGTCCTCGCGCACGAACGCCGCGAAGGCCGCGCCGTCGCGCGCGTTCGGCGTCATGCCGTGCCGGGTCAGCGTCTCGCGCACCGCCGGCTGCCGCATCGCCTCCAGGGTGGTCTCGCGCAGGCGGGCGAGTGCCCCCGCGGGAATGCCGGCAGGGGCGAACAGCGCGAGCCAGGCGTCGGCCTCCACGCCGGCCACCCCGGCCTGCGCGAGCGTCGGCAGCTCGGGCAGATACGGCGAGCGGTTCGGCGAGGCGACCGCGATCGCGCGCAACTTGCCCGACTGCACCTGCGCGAGCACGGTGGGCGTGGTCGCGAAGCTCAGGTTCACGTGGCCGCCGAGCAGGTCGGTCAGCAGCGGCGCCGACCCCTTGTACGGGACGTGCGCGATGTCCGTGCCGGTGCGAACCTTGAACAGTTCGAGCGCCAGGTGCGACGCCGAACCCGGACCGGTCGAGCCCGCGGTGAGCTTGCCGGGGTCCCTGCGCGCGAGCGCGACCAGGTCGGCGGCGGTGCGCACCGGCACGTCCGGGCCGACCGCCACGAGGTGCTGCAGGTCCGCGAGACCGGCCACCGGCACGAAGTCCCGGATCGGGTCGTAGCCGCCGCCCTGCGGCAGCAGCGACACGTTGGTCGCATGGGTCTGGTTGGTCCCGAACACCAGCGCGTGTCCGTCGGCGGGCGACTGCGCGACCCGCCGCGTGCCGATCGATCCCGCGCCGCCGGGCAGATTCTCGACCACCACGTTGCCGCCGAGCGTACGCGCGACCTCCACCGCCAAGGCCCGCGCGAGGATGTCGGTCGGGCCGCCGGCGGGATAGGGCACGACCACCGTCACGGGACGCGACGGCGTCCAGCCCGGCTGGGCGGACGCCGGCCACGCGACGACTGCGGCGGAGGCGGCGGTGAACGAGAGGAATCGGCGGCGATCGGGCATGGCGCGGCGCTCGGGGTTGGAAAGCCTGCAGCTTACCGCCCCGGGCGTCGGCGGGGATGCGCGCCGGCCGCCGCGGCCAGCGCGCCCCGGAACGAGGGTCAGGCCCCCGGTGTGGATGCGCCCGACGGCGCCGCCGGACCCCGCGACCCGCCGGGGCCGCGCGGACCGCCGGACCGGGCCCGGTGCGCCTCGCGCATCGCCTGGATCTCGGCCGGAGACAGGCTGCCGTCGCGATCGGTGTCGGCCGCGTCGAACGCCTGCATCCGACGGGCCATCGCGGCCTGCTGCGCGGTCTCGAACTCGCTCCGGCTCACCCGACCGTCGCGATCGGCATCGAGTCGCTGCATCATGCGCTCGCCCCGACCGCCGTGAGCGCTGCCGTGAGCGCTGCCGTGACCGCTGCCGTGGGGACCGCCATGGGGACCCGCATGCGGACTGGCGTGCGGCGCAGTGGGAGGACTCGCGTCCGGCGACGGGGACTGGGCGAGGGCGGCGCCGACGCCGATCGTGCCGATCAGTGCGGCGACGGCGAACCGGCCGGGAACGAACGTGCGTGTCATCGGGATCTCCGTAGGATTGAGGGGAGGCCCGATGGTGGCGCCGGTCGGCGCCGGGCCCCAGGCGGCTTACCCGGGGTTGCCGCTGTTACAGACGGCCGCCGCGCACCGCGCCCGGACGTCGCGCCCTCCGGACGGTCACTCCAGCACGATGTTCGCGGTGCGCGCCACCGTGCCCCAGCGGTCGATCTCGCTGCGGATGTAGGCGCGGAACTCGTCCGGCGAGCTGCCGACCGGCTCGGCGGCCTGCGTCGCGAAGCGCTCGCGCACGTCCGGCAGCTGAAGGATCCGCACCAGCTCGCGGTGCAGCTTCGCGACGATCGCCGGGGGCGTCCTGGCTGGCGCGAGCAGACCGTTCCACGAGCTGACCTCGAAGTCCGGAAAGCCCGCCTCGGCCATCGTGGGCACGTTCGGGATTTGGGGCAGCCGCTGGTTCGCGGCGACCGCGATCGGCTTCAGACGACCTGACTGCATCGACGGCAGCGCTGACAGCGCGGTCTTGAAGCCCAGGTTGACCTGCCCGCCGATCACGTCGGCGAGCGCGGGCGCGGCGCCCTTGTAGGGCACGTGGACCATGTCGATGCCGGCGCGAAGCTCGAGCAGCTCGCCCGCGAGGTGCGGCGAGCCGCCTGCCCCGGACGACGCATAGGTGAGCGTGCCGGGCCGCTGCTTCGCGAGCGCGATCAGCCCCTTCAGGTCGTCGACCGGCAGCGCCGGCGAGACCACCAGCACGCTCGGCGCGGACATCAGCTGCGTGATCGGCGCGAAGTCCCGCAGCGTGTCGTACTTCAGGTTCTTGTACAGCGACATGTTGGTCGCGTTCGCGATCGTGCCGAGCAGCAGCGTGTGCCCGTCGGCCTCGGCCCGCGCGGCCTGCTCGGCCGCGATGTTGGAGCCCGCACCCGGCCGGTTCTCGACGACGACCGGCTGGCCCCAGGCGGCCTGCAGCTTCTCGGCCACCGTGCGGGCGACGATGTCGGTCGCGCCGCCGGGCGCGAAGCCGACCAGGATCCGGATGGGTTTGCCGGGGTAGGCGGCGGCGGCATCCTGCGCGAGCGCAGGCGCGGTGCCGAGCCAGGCAATCGTGCTCGCGGCCAGGCCGGTGCGGCCCAGCTTGGCGAGCCATCGGCGTCGATGGAACATGGCGTCTCCTGGAGCCGTCGTCGCGGCCCGTGATCACAGCATAGCAGCCGCCCCGGGGGACGGCTGCGCCCGCGGGGGCGGACCGCGGCGGCCTGCCGCGGTCGGCCCCGATTGGGCGTGACCGCAGCAGGGTCGATCGACTCGGGCGGGCGAGAGCGGCCGATCATCCGCCGCCGAGCCCGCGCTGCGGCCGCACCGGGCCGGCGTCCAAGCGCCCCTCACCCGTGCGGCACCGTCCCCGAGGACCCCGACGTGAACGATCCCGCCCCGACCTACGACCACGCGCCCTGGGTCGCGCAGTACGGCGACCGGATTCCCCGCGACCTCGCCGCGCGCGAGCACCTGCACCTGCCGGCGATGCTCGCGCAGGCGGCCCGCACCCACGGACCGCGGATCGCCTTCACCACCTGCATGCCCAACGGGATGCACGGCTCGCTGACCTACGCGCAGGTCGATGCGCAGGCCGACGCGTTCGCCGCGTACCTGCGCGAGGTGGTCGGCCTCGCCCCCGGCGCACGCGTGGCGCTGCAGACGCCCAACGGTCTGGCCTATCCGGTGGTCGCCTTCGGCGTGCTCAAGGCCGGCTGCGTGCTGGTGAACACCAATCCGCTGTACACGCCCGCCGAGATGGAGCATCAGTTCCGCGACAGCGGTGCCGAGGTGCTGGTGGTGGTCGACCTGTTCGCCGACAAGCTCGAGGGCCTGCTCGAGCGCACCGGCATCCGGCAGGTGGTGGTGTGCGAGGTGCCGCAGTTCTTCTCGACGGTGCCGCGCGCCGTGATCCGCGGCGTGATGCGCTACTGGAATCGGGCGCTGCCGCCGATCCGCGTGCCTCACGTCCGCCTCGCCCAGGCGCTCGCACAGGGAGCCGAGGCCGCGCGGCGCGGTACGGTCGACCCCGCGTCGTACCTGCGCGACGTCGGTCCCTCGACGCTCGCGCTGCTGCAGTACACCGGCGGGACCACCGGCGTCTCGAAGGGCGCGATGCTGACCCACGGCAATCTGCTCGCGAACCTGCAGCAGGCGTTCTCGATGGGCGCGAGCCACATCGAGCCGGGCCGCGAGGTGGTGCTCACGGCGCTGCCGCTCTACCACATCTTCGCATTCACGTTCAACCTGCTCTGCTTCTATGCGGTCGGGGCGCGCAACGTGCTGGTGCCCAGCCCGCGGCCCATCCAGAACCTGCAGCGCGCGTTCGACAACTACCCGATCACGTGGGTGAGCGGCGTCAACACGCTGTTCAACGCGCTGCTGAACGAGGAGTGGTTCACCGCGTTCCCGCCCGCGCACCTGAAGGCCGCGGTGGCCGGCGGCGCGGCGCTGCAGGCCGCGGTCGCGCAGCGCTGGGAGCGGGTCACCGGCACGAGGATCGCCGAGGGCTACGGGCTCACCGAATCGTCCCCGGTGGTCTGCTTCAACCCGATCGGCGGCGAGCGGCGCGACGAGTCGATCGGCATCCCGGTGCCGGGCACCGAGGTGCGGCTGGTCGATGATGCGGGCGCACCGGTGCCGCTCGGCGCGCCGGGCGAACTCGTGGTGCGCGGCCCGCAGGTGATGCAGGGCTACTGGAACCGGCCGGACGAGACCGCGAAGACGGTGCGCGACGGCTGGCTGCACACCGGCGACGTGGCGGTGATGGACGCTCAGGGCTGGTTCCGGATCGTCGACCGCAAGAAGGACATGATCCTGGTCTCGGGCTTCAACGTGTACCCGAACGAGGTCGAGGACACGATCGCGAGGCTGGATGCGGTGCTCGAGGTGGCGGTGATCGGCGTGCCGGACTCGAAGACCGGCGAGGCGGTGCGCGCCTACGTCGTCCGCCAGGACGACCGGCTCACCGAAGACGAGGTGCGCGCGCACTGCCGTCGCTTTCTCACCGACTACAAGCTGCCGCGCGCGGTCGAGTTCCGCACCGAGCTGCCCAAGACGCCGATCGGCAAGATCCTGCGCAAGGACCTGAGGGCCGAGTACCTGAAGACCCGCGGCGCGCCCACCGCCGCCTGAGCACGGGGAACCGACATGCTGACCGACCTCGAGACCCGGCTGCTGGGCGTGATGATGATGGCGATCATGCTCGGCATGGGCGCGTCGTTGACCTTCAAGGACTTCCGGATCGCGTTCCGGAAGCCGCAGGGCATCCTGGTGGGGCTGGTGTGCCAGTACGGGATCATGCCGTTCCTCGGCTACCTGCTCGCGGTGCTGCTCGGACTGCCGCCGGCGCTCGCGATCGGGCTGATCCTGATGGGCTGCATGCCCGGCGGGACGACCTCGAACATCTTCACCTACTTCAGCAAGGGCGCGCTCGCGCTGTCGATCATGATGACCATCTGCTCGACGCTCGTCGCGGTGGTCATGGTGCCGCTGCTGCTGGAGTTCTACTCTCAGCTGCGGGGCCTGCCCCAGGAGTACACGGTGCCGGCGGGCAACGTCGCGCAGGTGCTGGTGGTGCTGATCGTGCCGACGGTGATCGGCATGCTCCTGCGCAAGTGGAACCCGAACGTGGGCGCCACGATCGAACTGGTCGGCGGACTGCTCGGCATCGTCGTGATCCTGTTCCTCGTGCTCACCTGGGTGCCGCGCAATCACGCGCTGCTCGCGACCACGCCGTTCTCGGTGTACTTCGCGTCGATCGGCCTGGGTCTGGTCGGCATGCTGCTCGGTTTCGCGCTGTCGAGGCTGCTGCGCCAGGACCCGCGACGTTCGCGGACGATCGCGCTGGAGACCGGCATCCAGAACGGCCCGCTCGCGGTGCTGATCGTGCTGCTGACCTTCCAGGGCGACATGCAGCAGCAGGTGCTGCTGATCCCGGTGCTCTACTCGCTGTTCATCGTGCTCACCTCCAGCGCGGTGACCGTGTGGTTCCGCGGGATCACGACCCGCGAGGAACTGGCGCGTGATCGGGCGAAGGTGCCGACGGGAGCCGCCGCCCAGGGCGCCTGACGACCCGCGCCGGGCGGGCCGAGTCTCGAGCGCCGGCATCGGCCCGCCCGGGCTCGACCGCCCGGCGTTCGGGCGCCGGCCGACCACCCTGATGCCGGCATGGGTTAGGATCGGGCACCTGCGGCAGACTCGACGGTGTCGAGCGGCCGTGAGGCGGCCGCACCGACCGCCGGAGACTGATCGATGCCCCGTCGTACGCCCAGGCCCGCTCTGACGGCACTGATCGCGCTCTCGCTCGTACCGCCAGCGTCAGCGCAATCCACCGGCAGCCGTTGGCTCGACTTCGAGGGGCTGCGCTACGACTTCTCCCGCAACGACCTGCGCAAGCCGAACGACCTGTCCGGCGACCGGTTCTCGCTGCTGCCGTTCGCCGACCGTGCGAACACCGCGCGCCTGTCGGCCGAACTGCCGATTCCGTGGTGGGGGACCGGACACCGCCTGCGTCTGACCTGGGCCCCGCTGTCTCTCGGAGGCACCTCGTCGTTCACGGCGCCGGTCCGCTTCCAGGGCAGCACGTTCGCCGCCGCGACGCCCACCACCGCACGCTACGACTTCGACACGTGGCGGGCGACCTACACGGTGCCGCTGCTCGGCCTGGACGACCCCGGAGCCGGCTGGTCCCTGCGAGCGGGCGGCACCCTGGCGATTCGCGACGCGCAGATCCGGCTGACCCAGGGGGGCACGGTCCAGTCCTTCGACAACGTCGGGCTGGTACCGCTGCTGAACCTGTCGGTCACGCGTGCACTCACGTCACGTTGGACGTTCGAGGCCGAGCTCGACGGCGCGCCGGGTCCGCGGGGCAGCGGACTGCTCGACGGGGTCGCACGCGTGCGCTACGACCTGACGCCGGCCTGGTCACTGTCCGCAGGGCTGCGGCACCTGCGCGGCGGCGTCGACACCGACGAGCTGTACAACAGCGTCTCCAGCACCGCGTTGTCGCTGTCGGCGCGCTGGCGCTTCTGAGGCGCACGCCCAACGCCCGCGGCTAAGGGTCGGTCCCCGCCGCCCGGTGTCGACGCCGCGGGTTGGAGTATCCTCGGTGCGCTCGAAGGTCCCGCCGGCTGGGGAGCGCAGGAGCCACGATGAAGCTCGCGACGCTGAAGGACGGCAGCCGCGACGGTCAGCTGCTCGTGGTCTCGCGCGACCTCTGCACCGCACATGTCGCTCACGGCATCGCGCCCACGCTGCAGCGTGCGCTGGACGACTGGGGCTTCGTTTCTCCGCAGCTCGAGGATCTGTACCGCACGCTGAACGATGGCAAGACCCGCCACGCGTTCGCGTTCGATCCGGCGGCGTGCGCGGCGCCGCTGCCGCGCGCGTACCAGTGGGCCGACGGCTCGGCGTACGTCAACCACGTCGAGCTGATGCGACGGGCGCGCGACGCCGAGATGCCGGAGTCCTTCCGGTCCGATCCGCTGATGGTCCAGGGCGGTTCGGACGACTTCCTGGGGCCGCGGGACAGCGCGCGGTTCCTGACGGAGGACTGGGGTATCGGCTTCGAGGCCGAGGTCGCCGTGGTGATCGACGACGTGCCGATGGGGGCGACGCCCGAGGCCTGCGCGTCGCACGTCAGGCTGCTGATGCTGGTGAACGACTGGAGCCTGCGCGACCTGATCCCGGCGGAACTGGCCAAGGGATTCGGCTTCTTCCAGAGCAAGCCGGCGACCGCGTTCGGCCCGGTCGCGGTCACGCCCGATGAGCTCGGCGATGCGTGGCGCGACGGCCGCGTTCACTTGCCCGTGCTGTGCCACTGGAACGGGCGCAAGGTGGGCGAGGCGGACGCCGGCACCGACATGGTGTTCGACTTCCCGCGGCTGATCGCGCACGTCGTGAGGACGCGCAACGCGCGCGCCGGCAGCATCGTCGGATCGGGGACGGTCTCCAACCGCGACCCGTCCCGGGGCTGGTCGTGCATCGCCGAGGCGCGCGCGCTGGAGATGATCGCCTCCGGCCGGGCGCAGACCTCGTTCATGCGATTCGGCGACACGATCCGCATCGAGATGATCGGCCGCGACGGGCTGTCGGTGTTCGGCGCGATCGAGCAGACCGTCGCGCGGGCCGGCGGCTGAGCGGCGGCGGCATGATCGGCTGCAGCCGCGCGCCGAAGCGCAGTACGCCCGGTTCAGAGGAAGCGTGATGTCCGTGTTGATCCTGTCCCGGCCGATGCCCCCCGAACCGTTCGCGCGGGCGCTCGCGAACCGCGGCTTCCCACACCGGGTGCACGTGTCGCTGGACGAAGCCGATCCGGGCTCGGTGCGCTGGCTGATCGCCTGGCGGCTGCCCGCCGGCGTGCTGTCGCGGCTGCCGCGGCTGGAACTGCTGTTCTGCCCCGCCGCGGGCGTCGACAAGCTGCTGGCGACACCGGACCTGCCGCCCGATCTGCCGGTGTCCCGCGTGGCCGACCCCGCACAGGCGCAGGAACTCGCGCAGTACGTCGTACACGCGGTGCTGGACCACCTGCGGCTGGGTCCGCGCTACCGGGCACAGCAGGCTGCGCGCGACTGGACCCGTCACCGTTCGCCGGTGGTCGGCACGACCGCGCTGGTGATGGGTCTGGGCCCGATCGGGATCACGATCGCGCGCGCGCTCGCGATGCTCGGGCTGCGCGTGACCGGCTGGAGCCGCACCGAACGCGTGCTGCCCGACCTTGAGACCGTGCACGGCGCGCAGGGCCTGGCCGAGGCACTGCCGGGCGCGCGGGTGCTGGTGTGCGCGCTGCCGCTCACCGCCGAGACCACCGGGCTGGTCGACGCCGCGCTGCTCGCCCGGCTGCCGCCCGGCGCCTTCTTCGTGAACATCGGACGCGGCGGTCACGTGGTCGAGGCCGACCTCGTCGCCGCGCTGCGCGACGGCCGGCTCGGCGGCGCGGCGATCGACGTGCAGGCCCGCGAGCCGCTGCCGCCGGACGATCCGCTGTGGACCGCGCCGAACCTGACGCTCACGCCGCACGTCGCCGGCCAGCTCGAGCCGGAGGCGGTGATCGCCCAGTTCGTCGACGAGGTCGCGCGGCTGCAGCGCGGCGAGCCGCTCGCCCAGCGGGTGGACGCGGCGCGAGGCTACTGAATGCCGCGCGCGGCGTCGTTGTGGCGCGCCGCAGGCTGCTGCTATCGTTCGCCGCGGACATCCGATGCGGGAGGCGGTGATGGCAGTTGAGACACCGAAAGCGGCGTTCGACATGGGCCGCCTGGCCATGGGCGGGTTCGGCCAGATGCTCGACGGCGTCGAGTTCATGAAGCGGGCGTGGTCGTCCACGCTGAACCTGCCCGGCAGCTTCGTGCCCACGGTCGACATCGACGAGCTGGACAAGCGCATCGCCGACCTCAAGGCGGTCGAGCAGTGGCTGAACATGAACCTGAGCATGCTGCGCGGCACGGTGCAGGCACTCGAGGTGCAGCGCGGCACGCTGGCCGCGATCAAGGCTTTCGGCTCGAACCTCGGGAGCGCGCCGCGATCGGGCGCCGACGACACCGAGGCCGCGGCGGCGCTTCGCCGCGCGATGGCCGAGATCGCGGCAAGGACCGCCCCGCAGCCCGCTCCGGCCCCGGTCGCGCCGCCGCCGGCCGCATCGGCGCCCGCAGGCCCCGCGGCAACCGGCCCGAGCGCAACCGGACGGCGCCCGAGCGCGTCGCGCACTCGCGCGACGCCGGCGGGCACGAAGGGCACCGCGCGGGTCGATCGGACGCCCGGGGCGCCCGCAACCGTGCTGCCGGCAATCAATCCCGGGGCCTGGTGGAACCTGCTGCAGCAGAATTTCAACCAGGTTGCCGAGGCCGCGCTGTCCGGAGTGGGCCTGCAGGCGGCACCCGCCTCGCCGACCGGCGGAACGACCCGGCAGCCACCGGTGGCCGCCGGCACCGCGCCCGAACGCGGCCGAGCGAGCGCTCCGGCACGGCCGCGCTCCCGCAGGCGCACGGGCTCGCGGCCCCCCGGGAGCGGTACGTGACCGCGTTTCGGTACGGGCACGCGACGCACCCGGACTGGCGGATGGCCGCCGAACTCGCGCTCGCGCAGGTCGGCGCGCCGTCGTCCCCGCCGGGCGGGCACCCGGGCACCCGCCTGGGCCTGGTGTACCTGACCGACGCGCTCGCGCCGCACGCGCGGGAGCTGGTCGGGCTGCTCGCGCACCGCACAGGCGTCGGCGACTGGGTCGGCACCTGCGGGCACGCGATCCTCGCCACCGGCGTCGAGTACCTGGACGAACCGGCGGTCGCGATCATGCTCGCGGACCTCCCGACCGACGGCGCGCGGGTCTTCTGCGGCACGCGGCCGCCACCGCCGCCGGGCACGCGCACCGCCGGCGGCGCGATCGCCGGACACTCGGCGCTGGTTCACGCGGACCCGGCGACGCCCGACCTGGGCGAGCTGGTCGAGGAGATGGCCACCCAGATTGCGGGCGGCATGCTGTTCGGCGGGCTGTCGAGCGGGCGGGTCGCGCCGCTGCCGCAGATCGCACGCAGGGTGCTGGCCGGCGGGCTGTCGGGTGCGGTGTTCTCCTCCGAGGTGGACCTGCGGATGCGGGTGACCCAGGGCTGCGCGCCGCTCGCGGGCGAACACGTGATCTCGGCCTGCAGCGACAACCTGATCCGCGGCCTCGACGGGCAGCCCGCCCTGGACGTGCTGCTCGCCGACCTGGGCGTTCCCCGCGCGCACCGCGCGAACCGCGACGGCGCGGCGCTCATGCAGGCGCTGCCGGCTGCCCGACTGCGGGCCGGGCTGTTCGTGGGGCTGGCCGACGGCGGCTCGCCGACCCGCGGCGTGCGACGCGGATTCGGCGACTACCTGGTGCGCAACGTGATCGGCATCGATCCGCACAACCGGCTGGTCGCGATCGGCGCGGTACCCCGTGAAGGCGACCGCGCGGTGTTCTGCACCCGCGACGCGGCCGCCGCCCGCGCCGACCTCGTGCGCGTGTGCACCGAGCTGCGCGACGAGCTGGAGACCGACGGCCTCGCTATCCGGGGCGGCGTGTACGTGTCCTGCGTCGCCCGCGGCGCCTCGCTGTTCGGCGCGCCGTCCGCGGAGGTGGGGCTGGTGCGCACGCACCTGGGCGAGTTCCCGCTGGTCGGCTTCTTCGCCAACGGCGAGATCGGCCAGCACCACGTCTACGGCTACACCGGCGTGCTCGCGCTGTTCACCGAACCTCGGGCCGACTAGGTCAGGACAGCCGGAACGACGCGACGGTCTGCACCAGCTGCTGGGACTGCTGGCTCAGGCTTTCGGCGGCGGCGGCACTCTCCTCCACCAGCGCGGCGTTCTGCTGCGTGGCGCGGTCGAGCTGGGAGACCGCCGTGCCGACCAGGACGACGCCGCGGCTCTGCTCGTCGCTCGCCGCCGAGATCTCGCCGACGATGTCGGTGACCCGCCGGATCGACTCGACGATGCCGCGCATCGACTCGCCGGCCCGGTCCACCAGCAGCGCGCCCTGGTTCACGCGTTCCACGCTCTCGCCGATCAGCGCCTTGATCTCGCGCGCGGCCGTGCCCGAGCGCTGCGCGAGGTTGCGCACCTCGCCGGCCACCACCGCGAAGCCGCGACCCTGCTCGCCGGCGCGGGCGGCCTCGACCGCGGCGTTCAGCGCGAGGATGTTGGTCTGGAACGCGATGCCGTCGATCACGCCGATGATGTCTGCGATCCGACGCGAGCTCTCGCTGATGCCCTGCATCGTGCGTACCACCTCGCGGACGGTCTCGCCGCCGCCACCGGCGATCTCCGACGACGCGGTGGCGAGCTGGCTGGCCTGCCGTGCGTTGTCGGCGTTGCGCCGGACGGTCGAGCCCAGCTCCTCCATCGACGAGGCGGTCTGCTGCAGCGACGCCGCCTGGGTCTCGGTGCGCCGCGACAGGTCCGAGTTGCCGCTGGCGATCTGCGCGCTGGCGGTCGCCACGCCCTCGGCATTCGCGCGCACGCCGCGCACCAGCCGATCGAGACTGTCGGTCATCGTAGCGAGCGCGGCCATCACGCTGTTCGTGTCCCCGGGCCGCAGCACGATCCGGGTGGTGAGATCCCCGCCGGAGACCGCATCGGCCACCGCCTTCAGCGCGCCCGGCTCGGCGCCGAGCTGGCGCATCGCCCGCACGACGAATCCGACGAACACCGCGAGACCCGCGGCGATCAGCACGACGCCGGCGAGCGCCAGCGTGCGGGCGAGGCTGGCCTGCGACCCGACCCCGGCGAGATCCTCGCCGAGTTGGCCGAGCTGGCGGCGCTTCTCGGCCTCGAGCGGCTCGAGCAGGCGGTTGCGCGCCGGGACGGTGTCGCTCACCAGATGCGCGAACGCATCGGCCTGCCGGCCCGCGGCCAGCAGCGCCACGGCCGCGTCCGCGGACGCCGCGAACGCCTGCATCAGGCCGGGCAGCGGCTCGTACGCGCGCCGTCCGTCGTCGTCGGACATCGCACGCCCCAACTCGACGAGCGTCGACTGCAGCGACGCCTTGCGCACCTCGACCTCCTGCAGCGCGGCCTGCCGCTCCTCGGGCGTGCGCGCGAGCATCGCGTGCCGTACCAGCAGCGAGGCCCGCGTGACGTCCAGTTCGAGCTGCGCGACCCGGGTCATCTGCGGCACCCGATCGTCGCCCACCCGCGACGCGGTGGAGCGGATCTGGCCGGTGGTCATCCACACGACGACCGCGAGCACGGCCATGGCGGCGGTCAGGCCGCCGGCGAGCAGCAGCGTGCGCTGGAGCGACCCGAGGCGGCGGGCCGCGACCGGGCTCGAGGCGGGGGAAGGAGTCATGAGAGCGTGCCCGTGGGCGGACGGGTCCAGGTGGGATCCGCTTAGTGTCGACGCGCGCGAGGCGCGCCGAAGCCCCGAACAGCGCCGGTGCCGCCCGCCAGTTCACATTCGAGATCGCTGGGGCCGCCGCTCGGCGGCGGGCAGGCCCCGCCGGTCAGCGCGGCACGGGGTGCGCGTCGCGCCAGCGCCGGATCGCCGGCTGGATGTCGCGCAGATCCGACAGCACGAACACGTCGGCGGGCGGTCGCCGCTGCAGGATCGGGCAGTTGCCACCCGCCCAGACCTCGGTCTCGGAGGGCAGCTTCGCACGCAGCTCGGTCAGGCTGTCGAGCACGTGATTCGGATTGACCACCGCCGAGAACGACAGCGCCACGACGTCCGCCCGATGAGCGCCTGCGGCGAGCACGATGTCCCAGACCGGGGTCATCACGCCGAGCGACACGCAGCGGCACCCCTCGAGGGCGAGGATCGCCTCGGCCATCAGCAGCCCCAACCCATGAGACTCGTGCGGGATGGTGGTGAGCAGCACGCGGGGCTGGCGGGCCGGATGCGGAATCGTCCCGATCGCGCTGCGCAGCACCACCTGCAGCGACTCGGTGTACAGGTGCTCCTCGAACACCTCGACGTAGCCGCGTGCCCAGGCGTCGCCCACCATCCGCGTGAGCGGCGCGACCACCTCCATCACGAAGCGCTCCATGCCCATGCGCAGCTGGGCCTGGTGCAGCGAGCGCCGCAGCTCGTCGACCTGGTGCGCCTTGACCATCTCGACGAAGCGGCTCAGGTCCTCGTGCTCGGCCTGCGCCTCCGACAGCCCGCGGGGCAGCGCGTTGGAGCCCGCGCTCTCGGCGGCGAGCGCCTGCAGCTCGTCGATCGACAGGGCGATCACCTTGCCCGGCCGGTGCCCGGCGTCCATCAGCCGGCGCAACACCCGCAGCTTGTCCACCTGGTCGATCGGGTAGACCCGCTCGCCGAACGCGTCGCGGTCCGGGCGCGGAAACCCGTAGCGACGCTCCCATACCCGGAGCGTGTCCTTGGACAGGCCGGTGTCGCGCTCGACCGCCGCGATGGTTCGCGACAGCGTGGGATTGAAATTACGATCGTTCATGGCCGGCACCTGCCTCCGCCGGGACACCGCGACGACGCTAGGGTGGACAGTTTCGACTTTGTCCTGGACAACGTTTGACCTCAGCCGTCTCGGACCGTAGTATAGGTCCGGACGGTGGCGCTGACCAGGACAACATCGTCACGCACAGGGTCGGAGCAGGCGGGCGTTTAACGCCACGACCGGTTTTCTAGCGAATGGAGATCGAACAGCGGCCGAATTGACCTGGACAAACCGCCGACCGTCCACGACGCCCCGGGCTCGCTGCACGCGCAGCGCCCCGGCCCGATTCCAACCCGCCCACCCGGAGCCGCCCGAGCACGATCGCGGTGGCATCGAATCAAGCCCGCGTGAACCATCCGGTCATTTTTTGACCGATTGGTTTTATCCGGTAGCATTCTGCCGACTCAAATGGAGACGCCCGATGAACGCGCCTGAAAAGATCTTCCTGCCGGACGTCCAGTCGATCGCCGACGTCCGCAACCTCGCGATCCAGCGGGTCGGCGTGAAGGACATCACCCACCC
>Ga0169931_10006472_pt1 | contig 17633 bp, 16 predicted proteins | sample Kivu_15m_20L_FD_129675 | JGI IMG/M metagenome (GOLD analysis project Ga0169931, IMG submission 129675) | Freshwater microbial communities from Lake Kivu, Western Province, Rwanda to study Microbial Dark Matter (Phase II) - Kivu_15m_20L... | ecosystem: Environmental > Aquatic > Freshwater > Lake...
ACTCAAGCTTTTCCAGTAGGGAGTGCACGCGCTGTGCAGAATCAAAGTACTGAAAGTTACCCGCCTCAATCGCACCGAGTTCAGTCACGGTGACCAACACCCGCGCCGCCACCGCAGACAGCGTGGCGCCTTGATCGATGCGGGCCTGACGCAGACGGACCGACCGATCTAACCAATCGGTGGCAACGTCAACTGAGGGAATCATTCTGCCCACAGCCCACTAGGCAACCCGCGCCTGGGTGCGACGGTACTGCTGATAGAGATAGACCAGATGGGTTGCGCCCTGGGCGCCCACCTTGGCCATGATGTTGGACCGATGCATTTTCACGGTGCGCTCAGAGATCTGAAGTGCTGTCGCGATTTGCACACTGCGGTAACCCTTGAGAACAAAACCCAACACCTCCTCTTCGCGCGGGGTCAGGCTCTCAAACCCCGCCACCCGCTCCGACCCTTCAGGGAACCCCTGCGACGACTCTGTACCCATGGATGCCTGCTCAGGTGTCATCGGAGATGGCTCTTCCAGCGTGGTGGGCTTGGGCCATGAAATCTGCATGGCACGACGCAATGCAGTGACCAGTTTTTCGTGGTCCACCGGCTTTAAGAGAAAGTCGGACGCGCCAGCCTTCAGGGCCTCGATGGCCTCGTGCAGTTGGGCTTCGCCTGAAAGAAAAACAACCGGGCTGTGAATGCCACGGTCGCGAAGTTGGCGCATCACCTCAAGCCCAGAGATCTGCCCAGGCATACGCATGTCCAGCAGAAAGCCCACCTGCCCGGCCGCCTGATGCAAAACCTCTGCGATGCGGGCTAACAGATCCTTTCCGGAAGAGAACGCAACCACACGAAAACCCACGAACTCAAGCGCACGAGAAATGGCAAGCCGCACGCCCAGATCGTCATCTAAGAGAACAATGGTCTTCTGCATCCCGTGGTTCCGTCTAAGTTGCAGCGCTCACCTTATAGAAATAAAGGGCTGTGGTCACCTGTCTGAAAGGGAAGAGGCAACCCCATGCTACGCAGACAGAGGCATTTCTGGAGGCTACACCTTCCCGATGACCTTGGTGTGAAATCGGGGCACCAGAGTGACCGGCCAAGAAGATGGGAAAAAAAGACTATCTCGCAGCGCAAAAAGAGGGAATAATCAACGGGACACTTTCTCCGTAAGCCATTCATTTTAATGCACTTTTTTAGTGCGAGATGCCCCATGTCCATTCATGTTGCCCTACACCATATCAGCCACTACCGATACGACCGCGCCATTCGTCTCGGGCCACAGATCGTTCGCCTGCGACCCGCCCCACACAGCCGCACCCGCGTACTATCGTATTCCCTAGGTATTGATCCTTCAGGCTATTTTCTGAACTGGCAGCAGGATCCGTTTGCCAACTACCAGGCGCGACTGGTCTTTCCGGAGAAGACAGACCACCTCAAGATCACGGTAGACCTCGTTGCAGAAATGGCGGTCTACAACCCCTTTGACTTCTTTCTCGAACCCCAGGCAGAGCACTATCCATTTGCCTACGGTGAACTCCTGCAAGAAGAACTCGCCCCGTATCTTGTGCGCGAAGCCGCCACACCTAAATTTGCGCGGTACCTGACTGACATTTCTAAGAATACGGTGCGCACGGTGGACTTTCTGGTGGGCCTCAACCAGAAAGTACATCACGACATTGGCTATCTGATTCGGCTTGAACCCGGCGTACAGACGCCTGAAGAGACGCTGACGCGCGGCAGTGGATCGTGTCGAGACTCCGGCTGGCTTCTGGTACAACTCCTTCGCCACCTAGGCCTCGCTGCGCGGTTTGTCTCAGGCTACCTGATTCAGCTTCGACCTGATGTGAAGGCCCTGGATGGCCCCAGTGGCACAGAGAAAGACTTCACGGATCTGCATGCCTGGTGTGAAGTCTATCTGCCCGGGGCGGGCTGGATTGGGTTAGATCCCACCTCGGGGCTTCTGGCGGGCGAGGGCCATATTCCACTGGCATGCACACCCCAGCCCGCTGCCGCGGCCCCAATCGAAGGGGCCCTAGAGAAGACAGAAGTGGACTTTGCGCACACCATGTCCATCCAACGGATCTACGAATCGCCTCGTGTGACGCGGCCCTATTCCGAGACCCAGTGGGAAAAAATTCTGGCACTGGGGAACGCGGTCGATGCCCAACTCATCGCCGATGATGTGCGTCTGACGATGGGCGGCGAACCCACCTTTGTCTGCACCACCGACCGCGACGCCCCCGAATGGAATACCGATGCACTGGGCCCGACCAAGCGTGCCTATGGCAAGGCCCTCATCGACAAGCTACGCGCACAGTACGGTGCAGGCGGCTTTCTGCATTGCGGCCAAGGCAAGTGGTATCCCGGAGAGCAGTTGCCCCGCTGGGCCTTGAGTCTGTATTGGCGCACCGATGGTCAGCCCTGCTGGCGCGACCCGGCGCTGCTTGCAGACGAGTCGGTGCCGGTGCACCGGACAACTGCCGATGGACAGCGCTTCATCGAGACACTGGCACGACAGTTGGGGCTAGGCACCGACACCATCTCCCCGGCCTTTGAAGACACGTTCTATTACCTCTGGCGTGAACGTCGGCTTCCCATCAATGTGGACCCCTTCGATGCCAAACTCGACGACCCGCAAGAGCGTGCGCGGCTCAGACGCGTCTTCTCTCAGGGCCTTTCGGCCGTCGTGGGATATGTGCTTCCCCTGAAAGCCGAGGAGGCAAATCCGCCCTTCCAAGCGCCAATAAGCGAGACTCGACAAGAGCGAAGCACGGGGCCGCGCTTTGCGACCGGTCCGTGGCTGCTGCGCGACGAGCGGCTTTTGCTGTTACCTGGAGATTCCCCCATGGGCTATCGCCTACCACTCGACGCCCTGCCCTGGCTACCCGAAAGTGAACGGCCACAGACCTTCCCCATAGACCACAGCGTTGCGCAGCCCGCGCTGCCCACCTGGCAAGAACGCAGGCAGACGCCTCGGCAGATACCAGCGCAGACCGAGGCCGCTGCAATCGCTCAGCCAAAAGCCCCGAAAAACACCCCGCAAAACACCCAACGCATCGCCTACGCAGACGCGCAGATCACCCGCACGGCGCTGGTCGTAGAGGTACGTGACCCGATGCGTGCAAACGGTCCGAAAGCAGAGGCAAGCCATGGTGGCGAGTCCGCGCAGCTCTACGTCTTCATGCCACCACTGGCGAGACTTGAGGATTACCTCGCGCTCTTAGACGCGATCGAGCAGACTGCCGCGGCATTGAAACTTCCCGTGGTGCTCGAGGGCTATCCACCCCCGCGTGACCCTCGGCTGCAGGTGCTGCAGGTCACACCAGACCCTGGTGTGATCGAAGTCAACATTCACCCGGCACGTAACTGGTCAGAGGTGGTCTCGCACACCGAGGTCCTGTATGAGGCGGCCTTTGCTTCCCGACTTTCGGCAGAGAAGTTCATGACCGATGGTCGTCATACCGGCACTGGCGGGGGCAACCACATGGTCTTAGGAGGCGCCACCCCAGCGGACAGCCCCTTCTTGCGGCGTCCGGAGCTTCTGGCAAGTCTTCTGGTCTACTGGCATAACCACCCAAGCCTGAGCTACCTCTTCAGTGGCCTTTTCATCGGGCCCACGAGCCAGGCGCCGCGGCTCGATGAAGCCCGCAACGACCAGCTCTACGAACTCGAGATTGCCCTTGCCGAAATTCGCAAGAACCGCAGTCGCTATGGGGAAGCGATGCCCCCATGGCTGGTCGATCGCAGTCTGCGTAATCTGCTCACCGATGTCACCGGCAATACCCACCGCAGTGAGTTCTGTATCGACAAGATGTTTTCACCAGATGGCCCCACGGGACGGCTGGGCCTATTAGAACTGCGCGCCTTTGAGATGCCTCCCCATGCCCGCATGAGTATCGTGCAGCAACTCCTCTTGCGCGCCCTGGTGGCTCGATTCTGGTCTGCTCCCTACCAGGCGCCCGTGACACGATGGCAGACGTCGTTGCACGATCGCTTCATGCTGCCCAGTTTTATTGATCAAGACTTCAAAGACGTCTTGGCCGACCTGCAGGCATCTGGCTTTGCCTTTGAGGCCGGATGGTTTGCGCCCCACTTTGAATTTCGCTTTCCACGTATCGGTGATCTCACCGTGCAGGGCATGCAGATCACGCTGCGGATGGCCTTAGAGCCGTGGCATGTCATGGGAGAAGAGGCGGCTGCCGGCGGCACCGTGCGCTATGTCGACTCCTCCATTGAACGCATGGAGCTGCGCATTAATGGACTGAATCCGAGCCGGTTTGTGGTGACCTGTAATGGAGAGCCACTCCCCCTTCAGCCCACCGGCATCGAGGGCGATTATGTGGCCGGCATTCGTTACAAGGCCTGGAATCCGGCCTCAAGCCTGCACCCCACCATCGGCGTTCATGCGCCCCTGACCTTCGACCTAATCGACACCTGGAACGGCCGGTCCATCGGCGGCTGCCAGTACCATGTGGTGCATCCGGGGGGGCGCAATTACGAGACCTTTCCTGTCAATGCCTATGAGGCCGAAAGCCGCAGACTCTCTCGATTCTTCCGGCTCAACCACAGCCCGGGGCCGCAGACCCGACAGACAGCACATCCATGGCACCAGCCCGCAAGCGCAGAGTTTCCATTTACCATGGATCTTCGCCGACCCCATGTTGATATGAGGACCTAAACGCTTTTGAACGCCGCCCACGCCGCTGCCTACGCGCGCTTTTTTTCGCTCGGGCCACAGACCGAGCAAAGCCACCGCCACCGTCAGGAGGAACTCAATCGGCAGATTCACGACCACGGGCTGAGCTACAACCTCTATAGCAGCGACGGCCGCCCGCAGAGACCATGGTCTCTGGAGCTGTTTCCTTTGTTGGTGCGTAAGGAAGAATGGGAGGCGATTGCCCAGGGTGTCTCTCAACGGGCAAGCCTCCTCGAGCGTATTGCCGCCGATGTCTATGGTGCAGGGCAACTTCTTCGCAAGGCACTGCTGCCGGGTGCCCTCGTCTATGGCCACCCGGGCTACATTCCTGCACTCAAGAGGCAGCCTGCAGATCCGCCACGCGAGTATCTGCAGGTGGTTGCCTTCGACCTGGCACGCCAGCCCGATCAGCGCTGGGCCGTGCTCTCGCAACGCACCCAGGCACCCTCCGGACTGGGCTATGCACTAGCCAACCGCACACTCATCTCACGACAACATGCCGATGCCTTTCAGGCCCTTCAGGTAGAGCCCTGGACGCCGCTCTTGCAACGCTTTGTTGAAAACCTCAGTCGCCTCAACCCCGAGGGCGGCGCAAGCCACATCGCTCTTCTCACACCGGGCCCCTACAACGAGACCTACTTTGAACAGGTCTATCTCGCACGACAATTTGGCCTCACTTTGGTGGAGGGGCACGACCTCGTCGTGCGCAACAATCAAGTCTTCTTAAAGGCCCTCAAAGGGCTTGAGCGTGTGCATGTGTTGATCAAGCGCATGGACGATGCCTTTCTCGACCCCTTGAACCTTCGGGCCGACTCCACCCTCGGTACACCGGGTCTGCTCAATGCCTATTGCGCAGGACAGGTGGCCTTTGCCAACGCGCCTGGGCTCGCCTTTCTGGAGTCTGCGGCACTTCTCGGATTTCTTCCCGGTATCAGCGAGGCCCTGACCGCTGAATCGCTGAGACTGCCGGCGGCCAACACCTGGTGGTGCGGAGAGGCGGCCGCACGCCAGGCAGTCGAGGACCGTTTCGCGCATCAACTCATCAAATCCACCTACCCGAAGAGTCAGTCGCGCGAAGGTTTTTCGACCGTGCTGACGGGCATGCTCTCGCCCGAGGAGCAGCAGGCCTGGAGACATCGCATCGATCAGGATCCGGAGGCCTATACCCTTCAGACCCAACTCCCGCTCGACACCATGCCGGTATGGCGCGAAACCCTCATGGAGCAGCCCTATCTCTTACGCGTCTTTGCCCTGCGTACTGGGCCCGCCCCCGACCAGTGGCAGGTCTTACCCGGCGGCATGGCGCGGGTCGTGGGCGCACAGCAGATTGCCTCGATGCAAAAGGGCGGCAGCAGCGCCGATGTCTGGCTCGTGCGCGAAGACAGCCAGACGGCGACCGACCCGAAGTCTGAGATAGGGACGCAGCCAGGCCGGAGCCTCACGTCGCGGCAGGAACGGCAGCCCATGACAACAAGCCCCGCGATGCCGCCGATTGTGCATCGGGGCGTCACCAGTCGCGCGGCAGAGAATCTGTATTGGATGGGACGGTACAGCGAGCGCAGCGAAAATAGCCTGCGGCTTGCCCAGGTGCGCCTGGACACACTGCTGGGCGAGATTGCACTGACCGCGCCCCTCGAAGACTGGATGGCGCGCCTCTGGCTGCGACTAGGGCCACGCCTCACCGACGGCCCCTCACTGCTTAAAAGCATCATCGAGTCCCTGGGGGCCCCCAATGCCGTGCAGAGTCTTGCCTTTAATCTGGTTCAACTGCGCGCAGCGGCATCAGGCGTACGAGATCGGCTCTCACACGAACACTGGCAGACCGTCGAAGACTGCTGCCAAGGCCTGCAAGAGGCCCTGCGACCTGAGACTGGGCCCTCAGTAGTACAGGCCCTGAAGACACTGGAAGCAACCAGCCGATCCCTGGCCAGCATCACCGGCGCGCAGTCCGACCGCATGATGCGCGACGATGGCTGGCAGCTGCTGATGATCGGGCGGCTCATTGAACGACTGAGTTTTCTTACCGATGTGCTGTCAAGCGCGGCCGAATCGGGGGTACTTCCCCAGCACGATGAGACGGTCTATCGCAGTGCTGCCGTTGGGCTTGTGCTCACGCGCCTCTTTGAGACAACGCCGAGTGAACTCACCCCTCTTCCCGCCCATGCACCGCGCAGACGGCTTATGGACCTTTTTATCTGCCACGACCAGAGCCCACGGTCTCTCACCTGGGTCGCACTCGCCCTGCGTAAGCGGCTCTCCAAGCTCGCGCAGACGCCCATGGGCGAGCCTGATGCGCTGGCCCAACTGCTCGAGATTCCGGCCTCCACGGTTCTCCTTGCACTATCGGCCCACGACGCTCGCCTGCTTACCTGGCTGACAGAACTGCGCAGCGCGGTCTGGACCCTCTCAGACCAGATCGGTCAACAATACTTTGTGCATGTTCATGCACGGGACACGAGCCTTGGAGGATAGCGGCGTGCAGCGCCAGGTGCGACGGCTACGGGTGCACCATGAGACCCGGTACATCTATACGCCCGCGGTCACCACCTCCTGGCATCGGGCGCACCTTGCGCTCAGCGAGAGCCCCTGTCAGCGGGTGCTCTCACACCTCAAGACGATCAACCCCCAGCCGGTCTTTGAAGAAGAGGACACCGATACCTTTGGCAACCGTTCATGGCGCTTTCATCAAGAACGGGCCCATGGAGAGTTGCTGGTACGGACGGTCTCTGAACTGGAGACCTGGTGCCTTTCATCTGACGCGTCGATCGGTGCCCTCGACTGGGAGACCATGACCGCGATGCTGTCCTACACGCGAGGCAGCGCGGCACTTCCCGAGAGTCTTTTTGCCTACCCCTCCCCCTATGTGCCCCGTGGCCCGGAATTCATAGACTTCTCTGCCGCGGCCTTCACAGCAGGACGACCCCTGCGTGACGCCTGCGCCGATCTCTCTGCAACGATTTATCGGGAACTGCAGTACAACCCGCAGTCCACCACAATCCACACGCCCGCCCGGGAGGCCTTAGCCCAAGGCAGTGGGGTCTGCCAAGACTTTGCCCACATCATGCTGGCCTGTCTTCGCAGCCGTGGCCTGGCCGCGCGATACGTGAGCGGCTACCTACTCACCCAGCCTGTAGAGGGGCAGCCGGCGTTGGTCGGGGCCGATGCCTCACACGCCTGGGTCTCGGTCTTTATGGGCGAGGGCCACTGGATCGACTTCGACCCCACAAATAACCGCTGGGGGCACGAGTCGCCCGGCGCAGATTATGTGCGTCTGGCCATTGGCCGAGACTACGCCGATGTCTCGCCCTTACGGGGCGTGATCCATGGGGGCGCCCATCACCGCCTTGAAGTGGGCGTCACCGTCACCCGCCTCGATTAACGTCCGCGGGGGGTGGGTTCTTCATAGGGCCGCACCGACTCAGCCTCAAGGGTATAGCCGGTCACCCCCTGACTCGTTGCAAGCCGGGCCTCACGCAGCGTGCCCTCGACCCAGACGGCCGCCATGCTCTCCGGCACCGCACGAATACGGCTATTGGCGGTGGGCTGAACCAGCATCATCTGGTTGGCAGGCGGCGGAGGGTAATGAATACAGGCGCCAAAGTAGGGCACCAGCAAAAACTCTCGACGCAGATGCCGCTCACCATCGAGCGGTACCACATAGCCGGGAAGCCGCACACGTTGATTCAGATACGTAGTCACGATCGGCGCGGCATTCCACTTGTCGCGCAGCTTGCTCATGGCCTTGTTGGCGGCCTCAGTGCCATCTTCAAGAAACCCCAGGCGGCCCATGAGGGTCATCTCGGCCTGCATCTCTTTGACCCATTTCTCTGAAATCAAATCGTCCCAACTAATCTCCTTAATCGCTGTGGTCGCCCCAGTAGCCGGCTTCGTACCGGTCTGGGCAAGCGCCACAGAGGAGAAGCCCGAGACCAGAAATGCGGCCGCAATACCGGTGGCCAGTCGGCGAAAAAATGAAGTCGTCATGTCGCGTTATCCAAGTTATCCGAGGTGTGGTGGATTGAGTCCGTCGGCAAGCGACAGCCGATAGGCACGGAAGGCGGGGAAGAGTCCTGCCACGAGGGCAGCCAATAAGAGGCCCAGCAAGAGGGCCCAGGAGGTGATTGTCGGTACGCCAAGCTGAAGAGACAGGCCAAACTGAAGGCGCAGCCAGTCGGCCAGCATCCAGAGGCCCAATTGATGGAGTGCCAAACCCAAGACAATACCCGCAAGGCCCACCCAGAAGGACTCCGCAAGCGCCAGCCCCATCAGGCGCCGCGGGGACATGCCGAGCGCCCGCAAGACCGCCAATTCCCGCCGTCGCCCGGACATCGAGACCATGAGCACTGCGGCAATCGATAAGAGGCCCGTAAGCGCCACCATGGCGGTGAGGATCGTGAGGGTATTTTCAATGAGCGCAATCGACTGCCAGAGTTCATCGAGCGTCACCCCCGGCATGACGGCCATCAGTGCCGGCCCGGGTAAGGCCTCAATAGCATCGCGCGCCTGAAAAATCTGTAGCCGAGACGCCAGGCCCACCAAGAGGGCGGTATAAGACTGGGCTCGGAGGTCGCTCAGGTCGACAGCATTTGACACACTAGGCCCAGTAGTGCCGGAAGACGCGCCCGAGCGCCCACTGCCCAAGGCCATGCCCGGTCGAAATCCCGAGAAGGCCCCCTGCCCCCAGCCTTGATGCAGAGCCTCAAAGCCCTGCACCGAGATGACCACCGCCCGATCAATGGGCGCGCCTGTGGTCGCAAGAATGCCCACCACGGTAAAGGGCTGATCTGCATGGTCCTGATCCAGGGCATTACCCGACCCATGCGTGACGACCAGACGATCCCCGAGTGCATGGCCGAACCGCGCCGCGACCTGGGCGCCAAGCACCAGTTCATAGACCGCCCGCCGCGGATCTGCCGCACGGGATGCCTCCTCAAAGCTACGGCCCTGAGCAAACCTAAGGGGCTGCCCCTGGGTCTTCATGCGGGTAAACAACAGAGGGCTGGTGCCCCAGACCGCAAAGCCCCGATAGCTGTCACCGAGTTGTAGCGGAATCACCCAATCCACCATCGGAAGGTTCTGCACTTGATCAAGCACCTGGGCGTCGATATTGCGCGTCGGGCGGCCGAGTTGAAAGAGGCTATAGAGCAGAAGATCGGTGGCACTGCCCCGGGGGCCGACAATCAGATCGACGCCGCCAATGGCCTGAGAGAAACTCGCCCGGGCATCGGTACGAATCTGCTGCACGGTCATGAGTAAAGCCGCAGACAACCCGATCGAGAAGACCACCATTGAGAGTGCGAGCCTCCGCGACTGCGCACTCTGCCAGAAAAATCGCAGCCAAAAGCCCATCAGCCTCCCCCTCCAACAGCGCCTAGCCAGAGTTGCTGATCAAAGGCCTCGGCCATGCGGGCATCGTGGCTCACCATCACGAGGGTGGTCTGCTGTGCATGGGCGAGCCCGAGAAAAAGCCGAAGAAAAACCTCGCGATTCTGATCATCCAGTGCTGAGGTGGGCTCATCGGCGATGACCAGGCGAGGGGCACCAATAAAGGCCCGCGCCACCGCCACACGCTGCTGCTGACCCACCGAGAGTTGATGGGCGGGCGCCTGCCAGAGAGCCGTAGGAATATCGAGTTGGCGCAGAAGGGCTTCGGCTTGCGCCGGCAGACTTCCGGCCTGTGTTGAGGCCTGGTGGGCTCTCGCCGCAAAGAGCCGCCCAGGAAGACATACATTATCGATCACCGAGAGATAGGGCAAGAGATTGAACTGCTGAAAGACCACCCCCATGGCGGCACCACGAAGGGCATCTCGGGCGGGGCCCGAGAGTTGATGCAGTGGCGCGCCCAAGACCCAGCATGCACCCTCTACAGGCTGCAGCACCCCCGCCAAGAGGCCCAAGAGCGAAGACTTCCCCGACCCACTCGGCCCGCCCACAAAAAGCGTACGGCCACTCTCCAGAGTCAAGGCGGGCATATGCAGCAGCAGCGTCTGGCCTGGCCAGGCAAAGCGCAGATCGATCAGGCGGATGGCGGGGCCGGACGAGGACGTTTCGAAGGCGGGGACGTTCTGAGAAGTCTGGGGCATAAGAAGACGGTAGCAGACCGGGCATACACTACCGCAAAAAAGAGGAAAATCTCCCTGCAATGAGACTGCATGCCATAGTTGGCGCAGTCGGGGCTCTGGCCCAAACCGCCTGCACCCTCAACTTGGGAATGATGATGACAACGCCCTTTCGTCCTGGCTTCGATACCCTGGCATTACACGCTGGTGCCACGCCTGACCCCGCAACGGGTGCCCGCGCCGTTCCCATTCACCTCACCACTTCGTTTGTCTTTGAGTCGGCCGACCAGGCCGCAGCTCTCTTTAATTTGGAACAGTCGGGCCATGTCTACTCCCGTATTTCCAACCCAACGACGGCCGTACTGGAGGAACGCATCGCGGCCCTCGACCATGGGGTTGCCGGTATTGCCACGGCCAGCGGACAGGCGGCGTTACATCTGGCCATCACCACCCTGCTGAGTGCCGGCGACCACATCGTGGCCAGCGCGGCGCTCTACGGGGGCTCGCATAATCTGTTGCGCTACACCCTGCCGCGCTTCGGAATTCAGACAAGCTTTGTTCCCCCGGGAGACCTCAAGGCCTGGCAGGCCGCGATTCGACCCACAACGCGTCTATTTTTTGGGGAGACCCTCGGAAACCCCGGTATCGATGTACTCGACATTCCTGCCCTCGGAGAACTCGCCGCATCGCATCGCCTTGCACTGCTTGTCGATGCGACCCTCACCACTCCCTGGCTGCTGCAGCCGCTGGACCACGGTGCCCATCTGGTCTTTCATTCGGCCACCAAATTCCTCTCCGGGCACGGCACCGTGATCGGCGGTCTGGTGGTCGATGGCGGACAGTTCGACTATGAGGCCGCGGGACACTACCCCACGCTCACCGAACCCTATGCAGGATTTCACAACATGGTCTTTACCGAAGAGAGTACGGTGGGCGCCTTCTCGCTTCGGGCACGTCGCGAGGGCCTGCGCGACTTCGGGGCCTGCATGAGCCCGCATACCGCATGGCTTATTCTTCAGGGACTCGAGACGCTGCCCTTGCGCATGGCCCGTCACATGTCCAATACCGAGCGGGTCGTCGAATTTCTTCTCAGCCACCCCTTTGTCGCCTCGGTGCGCCACCCGATGGTGGAGAACCATCCCGGCCATGCCCTGGCCAAACAACTCCTGCCCCGCGGGGCGGGCGCTGTGCTGAGCTTTGACATGAAAGGCAGTCGTGAGCAGGGCAAGGCCTTTATCGATGCGCTCGGCCTTTTCTCGCATCTGGCCAATGTGGGAGACTGCCGATCCCTTGTGATTCATCCGGCCTCCACCACCCACTTTCGCATGTCCGATGAGGACCTCGCACAGGCCGGTATTGGTCAAGGCACCGTACGCCTGTCCATTGGACTTGAAGACCCCGACGACCTGATTGAAGACCTGCGCCAGGCACTGAAGCGGGCAGAAAAGGCGGGAGGGGCACGGTCATGAGGATTCGCGATACCTATGCCTATACCGGGGGCCGTCCCTTTGACCCGCAGCGGCCCTGTATGGTCTTTATCCATGGCGCAGCGAACGACCACAGCGTCTGGGGACTGCAGGCCCGGTTCTTTGCCCATCGCGGATTTGGCGTACTGGCGGTGGACCTGCCCTGCCACGGAAAGAGTCTGGGTCGGCCTCTGGCTTCGATTGAGGCGGCGGGCCAATGGCTGCTTAGGCTGCTATCGGAGGCGGGGGTCTCACACGCCACCCTCGTGGGCCACAGCATGGGCTCACTCATTGCTCTCGAGGCGGCCGCCCAGTCAGAAGAGGAGGCCGCAGCCAGCGGCCCCACCATTGACCATCTGATCATGGTGGGAACCACCTACCCGATGACGGTCTCTCCGCAGTTGCTCTCCCTTGCCCAGAGCGACCCCTTCGAAGCGGTAGAGAACGTGGCGGCCTGGTCTATCTATAGCCTTGGGCCCAAGCCCGGCGCCCCCGGACCGGGTACTTGGCTCTATGGGGCAAGCCGCGCGCTGATGCGTCGCATGATTCGCGGGGCACCCCAAGATGCCATGTTTCTCGGGGGCAATCTCTTTGCCCACGACTTCACCCTCTGCAGCCAGTATGGGCATGGTCTCGAGGCGGCCCAAACGGTGGTGGACGGCAAGAAGCAGACGGCCTGCCATCTTGTTCTTGGAACCCGAGACCAGATGACCCCAGCGCGTGCGACGACTGCCCTCGCCACAGCCCTTCGGGCAGACATCACCCCGCTGGCCTGCGGCCATTCGCTGATGACTGAGGCACCGGCAGGTCTAAGCCAGGCGATCGCGCGAGCAGTCGGTCCGCGCTAGCCAGGAGCATCTGCGCTACGGTTCGCCAGAGATTACGGCGCAGATTTTTCAGGCTGCGTGAGAAACCCGATACGCTGAATACCAGCCACTGAGGCGTCGGAAAGAATTTCGGCAACGCGGCCATAGGCAACCGCCGTATCGGCGCGCAGATGCAGTTCGATGGTGGAATCTTTCTGGGCTGCTGCGCGAAAGCGATTGAGGAGTTCGGCGCGATCCATCGCCTGGTCATAGAGGAAGACGCTGCCATCGGCACGAATCGATACCGACAGAGGCTTCACCTGCGGGCGACTCACTTCGCTAGAGGCCACCGGCAGGGTAAGCTTCACGGCATGGGTAAGCAGTGGCGCTGTGACCATGAAAATCACCAACAGTACGAGCATCACATCGATGAGCGGAATCATGTTGATCTCTGAGGAGATCGCACCATGCCCAGAACGCTGCGAATACGAAAAAGCCATAGAACGATTCCTTTCGCGACGGGGCTACCGGCGCCCAGAACCCGCAAGGGTGAAGTCCTCAATCAACTCCTGGGCAAAGCCATTGAGGTCGGAGAGTAGCAGCCGATTCCCGCGAACAATTAGGTTGTACCCCACCACCGCAGGAATCGCCACGGCCAGCCCCAGGCCGGTCATGATCAGGGCCTCGCCCACGGGCGCTGCCACCTGCTCGAGGCCGGCAGAGCCTGTCATGCCAATGGCCACCAGCGCGTGATAAACCGCCCAGACTGTGCCAAAGAGGCCCACAAAAGGAGCGGTCGAGGCCACCGTACCCAGCAGCGTGAGGCCATTTTCAAGGCGGGCAGCGATGCGGTCCATCAGCGTCTGGGCTCGCTGCGCAAGCGCCTCGGCCGAACGATCGGCCTTTGAGAGTTCGGCCATCAGCCAGGAAAAAGGCTCCTCCAGGGGATCGGCAGGCCGGGTACCCACGAAGTCCGCCAGAGACGACTGGGCCTCCAGTTCCTGCCGAAATGCCCGCGACCGACGCTTCTGAGCAACCTGAAGAATGAGTCGCACCAGAATGACCGTCCAGGAGGCGACCGACATCGCCATCAAAATCACAAACAAGACCCAGCCCACCGTATCGGTCTGGGCCAGGAAATGGGCAACGCCAGGGGTTGGCGCATCATTCATTCACGATCCTCCAGCTTGAAAACCACCGGTGCCAATATCGTCACCGACATGGGCCTGCCATTGACACGATAGGGGTCGAAGCGTGCCTGCCGCATCGCCTGCAGGGCCTGTTCATTGAGGCGACCAAAGGCAGAGGGCTCCGCGAGTGTAACCTCCACAGGAACCCCCTCTGGATTGACACGTACTCGCACGACCACTCTGCCCGCCTCCCCCAGTCGCCTCGACAAGGGTGGATAGACCACCTGCGGGGGCCTGAGGTAGCGCACAGACTCAATAGACACTTCGAGCGGTGGTGTCGGAGCAGAGGCTGTTATAGGCGATGACGAGACCGCCTCAGAGGATGGCGCGGGCGATGCCGGCGCGGGCGCTGCGGACGGGCTCTGCGATGGCGGGGGATCGGCAGGAATAACCGCCTGGGATGACAACGACTGGGCGGCCACTGGCGAGGGCGGCGCTCGCCGAGGCGGAGACGGTATCGGGATCGGTGGCGTAGGCGCGGCAACGGGCGCGGGCGGTTGCATTACCGGGCTATTGGGAGGTGCCACGAAAAACGCCACCATCGCAGGCGCCTCGGTTGCCTGTTGCGTGCGATGTTGGAGCAAGGCAAACACCAACGCACTATGCACCACCAAGACCAACACCAAGACAAGGACAAGACGCCTGACCGGAGGCGCACGGAATAAAAACGCAGACATCTCGCGATTATCGCGAAACGAGCGCGGGCGGTCGCATGTTAGAGAGTCGGGCCAAGACCTCTTCTGGGTCATGTCCATCGATCTGAATGGTCTTGTAGCGACTCTTTTCCCCCGCCACAAGCGTCACCTGAGCACGGCTGCATCCGAGCCGATCGGCGAGCCAGTCAACCAGCGCCCGGTTGGCCCGCCCCTCTACCGGGCGTGCTTTAAGCCGAATCTTCAGCCGCCCATCGTGCCAGCCCTCCACCTGGGTATGGCGCGCGCCGGCCTGGCAGTAGACATGCAGTTCGGTCATGGACGGGGAACTCTCCTTAAAGCAACGCTCGGGAATTCTAGTGTCCCGTACCCTGAAATAACAATGATGTCCCCGTCGTCTCCCAGAGTAAGCCGGCGCAGATTACCGTGCGTTGCACAAAGACCATGGTCTCGCGATACACTCGGGGGGCTCTGGAGGTTTCGGTAAAGAGCAACGGGAGAGAACATTACTCAGGAGGCCGGTCCTACCATGAGATTTGATTTGTCCGAAGTGCAGCGGTTTATTGCCGCCCAGACCCCCGCCTCGAAAATCTATATTGGCGCGGACTCCTGCCGTTTGTCCCAGGGCAACACCTGGTTCGCCGACTACACCCTCGTGGTCGTGGTGCATATCGATGGTAAGCACGGCTGCAAGCTCTTTGGGGAAACCGTGCGAGAGCGCGACTACGACCAGCGTGTCGACCGCCCGCAGATGCGGCTGATGAATGAGGTCTACAAGGTGGCCGAACTCTATCTGAAGCTCGCCCCGGTCTTGGTCGACCGGGATGTAGAGGTTCATCTCGACATTTCTCCCGACCCTGAGAACGGTTCGCATTGTGTCGTTCAGCAGGCAATTGGCTACATTCGCGGCGTGTGTAATGTGCAGCCGCGCGTCAAGCCCCATGCCTTTGCGGCCAGTTGCGCAGCTGACCGCTATAAAGAACTGGCAAGCCTTTCGGGTCAGGCGGCTCGGCTGCGTGCAGCCTAGCTAGCAGGTCGGAAGACACCCTCGGACTTCGGTAGACAGCGTGACAGCACTTCTGCACCCCGCCGTTCTTTTCTTCCTGCTCGGACTCTTTGCGGGAGCGGTACGCTCCAATCTCGAAATTCCTGCCGCGATCAGCCGGTTTCTGGCGCTCTACCTGCTCATGGCGCTTGGGCTCAAAGGCGGACAGTCGCTCGCGGTCACAGGACTCACCCCAGAGGTCATCACCACCCTCAAGCTGTCACTGCTGCTGGCCTGTCTGATTCCAATCCTTGGTTTCCTTGCCCTGCGCCGCGTCACCCATGCGTATAACGCGGTGAGTATTGCTGCCACCTATGGATCGGTCAGTGCGGTCACGTTCATTACCGCGGGGGAGTTTCTCGATGCCCGCGGCATTGAACATGGGGGCTATATGGCCGCCTGTATGGCGATTATGGAATCGCCTGCGGTGATCTTTGCCGTCGTCATCGCAAACCTTGCCCGTAAAGGGCGGCTTCCCGAGGCAAAGCCACTACGCTACGGCGGCGATGTGCGACTGCCTGCTGCAGGGGCGCCCCACCAAGGCGGGTTCCTAGGCGTATTGCATGAGTCATTTACCGATGGCGGTCAGCTATTGCTCTTAGCGAGCATGCTCATTGGCTATTTAATGGGTCCTGAGGGTGCTGCGGCCATGAAGCCCTTCTCCGCAGACCTCTTCACCGGCATGCTTGCCTTCTTCCTGTTAGATATGGGCCTGCTCACGGCCAAGAGCGTACCGGCCTTGAAAGGACAATCGCTGCTGCTCATTGGTTATGCGGTGTCCGCGCCATTGCTGCATGCCCTGATTGCTCTAGTGCTCAGCGCCATAGGGGGCCTGTCTGCGGGCGATGCCATTCTGCTCTGCGTGTTGGCCGCCAGCGCAAGTTACATTGCCGTGCCCGCGGTGCTGCGCGAAGCCATCCCCGAGGCCGATGCGTCACTCTATCTTGGCCTGTCTCTGGGAATCACCTTCCCACTCAATATCCTGCTCGGAATTCCGCTCTACACCGCGGTGGTGCGATTCTTCTGGGGGGTGTAAAAAAAAGAGCGCCTTCAAAAGGCGCTCCTTTTTTCGCTAGAAAAGACAGCGAAAGAATTACTCAGCCGACTTCCGACGACCCGAAGTCTTGGGTGCCGATGCGATGGCAGCCTCACCGGCTTTGGCTGCAGCCTCAACATTGTGCTCAACCATTTCCACGACCTGCTTGGCCGCCTTGTTGATGGCATCAAACGCCGAGTTCGAGGCAGCAAAGGCTGACTTGACCATCGCGACCATCCCTTCGGAGCCTGCAGGCGCCGCCTTTGCCATTTCATTAATGCTGGTGGCCATGGCCTTGTTCACCTCTTCCATGCGGGCCTCTACCATCTTGGCAAACTCAGCCGCGGTCTCTGCATTAATGCTGTAGACATTACGGCCATAGCTTGTTGCCTTCGCGAGTGCAGGCTGGGAGGCCGACTGCACAGTGGCGTAGAACTCAGGGATGTCTTTGACATTCATCAGTTGGCCCGAGGCCTCGGTGGCATCGGCGAGATTGGCCTTGGCAGCCTTCAGGTTCAGATCAAGATGCTTTTCCATGCACTCGATCGACTTTGCCACCATGTCAACCATGGCCGACTGGGTCTGCTTGATGCTGTTCATAAACTGCTCGGGGGTAACGTTTTGGTTCATGACTTATTCCTGTGGGTTGGATCGATATTGACAATGTGTAGGGTGACTTATTGCCCTAACC
>Ga0169931_10006473_pt1 | contig 17632 bp, 17 predicted proteins | sample Kivu_15m_20L_FD_129675 | JGI IMG/M metagenome (GOLD analysis project Ga0169931, IMG submission 129675) | Freshwater microbial communities from Lake Kivu, Western Province, Rwanda to study Microbial Dark Matter (Phase II) - Kivu_15m_20L... | ecosystem: Environmental > Aquatic > Freshwater > Lake...
ATTTTAGCGCATTTATCTACATCCTGTCAAGGATAATATATTATCCTGGTGATAGTTATCTAGAGTGTTAAATGGTTCAGCTAGCTAGTAAACTAAAATAAGATGGCGATAAAAAATCTAAAAATCGGTACTCGAGATAGTAAGCTTGCCTTGGTCCAGACTTATTGGGTGCGTGATCAGCTGATTAACCATTACCCTGATCTAAATATTGAAATTCTTGAGATCAAAACCCAGGGCGATAAAATTTTAGATACTGCACTTTCTAAAATCGGAGATAAAGGTCTTTTTACCAAGGAACTCGAGCACGAGCTTTTGCTGAATAATATAGATCTAGCCGTTCATAGCATGAAGGATCTTCCTACTAAATTACCTGAGGGTTTAGAAGTGGCGGCAGTGAGCGCGCGCGAAGTCGTTAATGATGTGGTGTGTCTGTCGCAACCAGCTCTGGCGCGCGGAATTCAGTCTATAAGCGAGGTTCAGGTTATTGCTACTTCTAGCTTGAGGCGGATAGCTCAGCTTAAGCGGCTCTATCCTGATAAAACTTTTGTCGATATTCGCGGCAACCTACAGACTAGATTCAAAAAACTTGATGACCCGCATAATAATATCGATGCTTTAATTTTGGCGAGCGCTGGGCTAATTAGACTCGGCATGCAAGAGCGTGTGAGTAGCTATCTGGCTCCCAGTGAGGTTTTGCCGGCAGTAGGGCAGGGCGCTCTGGGTGTCGAGATAGCAAGCGGGCGCGAGGATCTCAAAAGTTTTTTGAGATTAGCTCTTAACTCACCAACCGACGAGATGATGATAAATGCCGAAAGAGCCTTCCTAAGAGAGCTTGAAGGGGGTTGTCAAGTGCCGATCGGCGCTTATAGCCAACTAGATCCAGATGATGCTAGCCGTCTTATACTTCACGGTGTGGTTGCAAGCTTAGATGGTAAGATTGAGTGTAGAGATTCGATCACAGGACAGCTGGTAGATGGCGTGAAACTCGGTCAGGAACTGGGCTCTAGGTTAAAATCTCAAGGTGCTCAAAAAATTCTTGAAGGAATAAGAATCAATAAATGAAAAGCGCGACAGAAAAAAAAATTGATTTAATCATGAAGCTCGCTGGAGGCTTGCATACTTACGGAGCTACCGCTCAGGGACTAGAGTCTGCTATGGGCAATGTGGTCGCTAGTCAGGGTTTGAGCGGACAGTTTTTTGCGACGCCGACCGTTATCATGGCGGCATTTGAGACTCAAGAAGGCAGAAAGAACGCTCTTATTAGAGTGAAGCCTGGTGGAATAGATCTAGAAAAAATGACCGAGCTTGATAAAATTGGTGATGATTTGATCGCGGGCACGACGACTCTGGAGCAAGCGGATATTAGGCTTGATGAAATTATTAATCAGTCTAGCCCGTATGGCTCTCTGACAGAGGCTTTTGCCTATGTGCTGATAGGAGCATCGGTGGTGATTTTTTTCTCGGGCGGGTTTTATGAGTCTTTAATTGCTGGTGTGATTAGCTTGGCGGTAGGGATTCTTGCGGTGTCGATTTCGTTTATGCCCCAAACAGCGAGGTTCTTTGAGTTTTTGGCGGCGTTTATTGTATCGGTCTTAGCATCTATGATTTATGTTTTTTATCCTTGCTTCTCTATTGAGTTAGTTACTCTAGCGAGCTTGATAGTTTTCGTTCCGGGTTTGAGCTTGACTGTTTCTATGACTGAGCTTGCTAGCGAAAATTTAGCGGCGGGAACCGCGCGCTTGATGCAGGCGATTACTGTTTTTATGAAACTCGCTTTTGGAGTGGTTTTGGGGACGACTTTGATGAAGCTAGCTTATCCTTCTATAAGTTTTGTCGATAAAGTTAGCTTGCCAATCGCGCCATTGTGGATTATTCCAGCCTTAATTACATCTGCGATGGGCTTTACGATACTGTTTAGAGCGAAGCCTAAGAATTTTTGGTGGATATTAGTAGCCGCGATTCTGGCTTTTAGCGTTACTTATTTTTCGGGTAATTATTTATCGACAGAGCTAGCTCCGTTTATCGGAGGTTTTGTTGTGGGCTTAGGAGCTAATATCTACGCCCGTTTGCTCAAGCGTCCAGCCGCGATGATAGCTATGCCGGGATTAATTTTATTGGTCCCAGGAAGTATTGGATTTAGAGGGTTGTCTTTTTTGGTAGAAAAAAACACTCTAGCTGGCATAGAGACTACCTTTCAGATGTTTATGATCGCAGTCGCTCTGGTCGGCGGTCTTTTGCTTGCTAGTATTTTGGTTTCGCCTAAACGCAGTCTTTAACCGGGATTTTGTGCCCCAGCTTAACAAGAGTTTTTTCTAAACTGGCTAGCCCCATCAAAATATCTCTATCACTTACAAACCCAAGATGTCCCATTCTAAAAATTTTGTCTTGAAGTTCTTTTTGACCGTTAGCGACAGTGATGCCCCAATCTTCTTTTATGGTCTTGCGGATATCAGGCACGCTGATATTCTCTGGCGGGTATATAGCAGTAATAGCACACGAAGCGTCTTTATCGGCGCACAAAAGCTTGAGACCTAAGTCTCTTAAACCTGCTCTGAGAGTGTCTCTCAGGCGAGCGTGTCTGCTGTAGATTTTTTCTAGTCCCTCTTCTTGCATTTTATTCAGGGCAAGCTCTAGACCTACGATAAAAGATACATTTGGGGTCCAGGGTGTGGTGCTGTCCTTGAGAGCTTTTCGAGCTTGGTTCCAACAAAAATAATAGCTAGGCGTTTTGCAGTTTTCTTTTGCCTTCAGCGCGTCAGCCGACACATAAATAAAACTCAAGCCAGGTGGGAGCATAAAGCCTTTTTGGGAGCCAGATACAACCACATCAATCCCTAGAGCGTCCATTTCAAGCGGCATACAGCCAAGTGAGGTAACAGCATCTAATATAACTAGCGCGCCGTGCTCTTTTATGATCGGGATAAGTTTATAGATGTCATTAGCAGTCCCTGTCGAGGTTTCGGAGTGTGTAATAGTGACATATTTATAAGTGTCTTTTTTGAGTGCTTCTTTTAAATCCTCTGCTTGAATGGCTTTGCCGGGTTCTGCTTTTAGGATGGTGGTATCCGCGCCATAGATTTTGGCGACATCAGCGAATCTCTGTCCAAACACTCCTATCACCAGCGACAAAACTTTATCACCGGGATTTATTAGATTACTAATCGCGCCTTCCATCGCGCCTGTGCCGGATGCGGTGTAGATATAAACTTCGTTTTTGGTTTGGGCGAGCCACTGAAGTTTTTCGGTAGCAGACATAAAAATCTTAGAAAACTCTTTAGAGCGGTGTCCAATAGGATGCTTAGCAATAGCTAATAAGACAGACTCCGGTACTGGTGTAGGTCCGGGTATCATCAAAAAATCTTTTTCTTTCATGTAAAAATTATAACTTATATAAGCTTGCCATCTTGGAAGCTTAAAAAAGCTTTTATACCTCGCTCTAAGTGCATTTGCTTGAGGCAATAGCCCAGATTTTCAAGGGTGGCTCTATGAGTTATTAAATCAAAAACTTTTATCACTCCGTCGTTAAGAAGTTTTAGGCTGGCCCTTAAATTACCCAAATTAGGCGAATAACTTCCTAAAACGGTCAATTCTTTGTAATAAATACTATTATTCCCAAATCCCAGATTTTTATGCAGAATTGACGAAAAAACGCAAATTGTGGCTCCATTGCGCGAGTTTTTTAGGGCAGTTTCTACTGCTAAATCCGCTCCTGCACAAAGAAAAATATAATCAAATTCTTCTTGACCGAGATCTTGTTTATGATGATCAAAACCAAGTTTTTGGGCCAATTGCAAGCGATCGGGGTTTAGATCTAAGCCAGTCAGCTCGCTGAGCGGATAATAATGTTTTATTAGTTGTCCCATAATCAGACCAATAGAGCCTAAGCCGATCACCAAAATTTTGGCTGGGATTGTTGCGGAGGATTGGATCGCGGTGCGCTCGATCGCTTTTATACAGCAGGCTATAGGCTCTGTGAAGCTTGCGGTTTCATCGCTAAGATGAGGCGGAATTTTTTGGACGGTGTGAGCGAGATGGTTTTCGCTGAGCTCTAAATACTCACAAAAAGCACCAGGGTTAAAATTACTACTCTTAAACTCTTGACAGAGACTCTCTTGCTTTTTGAGGCAGTAAGCGCATTTTAAGCAAGGCACATGGTGAGAAGATACTATTCTATCTCCGGCTTGAAAGCCGTATTTGGAGCTCATTTCAGGGGATATCGCTTCTATGATTCCGACCATTTCGTGCCCCAAGACCACTCCTGGCTTAACGAGGTTTTGATTAATTTTTACTAGATCCGATCCGCAAACTCCTACACCGCTTAGCTTAATGATGGCATTATTACTCTCTAGAACTGGCTTGTTGAGCTCGTCTAAGCGAAGCTTGTTAGATGAGTCAGCATGAGGGTCGTAGACAAGAGCTTTCATCGCGCGCCTACTTTTACAGAGTGCGGCACAAGGCTAGCTAGAGCCTCGATCAGGAGTGGGTTTGCTTTTGGGAGGCGAGTGATGAGATAGTTAGTGATGCCATGGTGGCTAGCAAGCTCAGCGTATTCCGTGCCAAGCTCGTGAAGAGTTTCGATATGATCCCCCACAAAACTAATTGGCACAATAATCACATTTTTGGTTCCAGTCTCGCCCAGCTCCTCCAAAACATCTTCAGTATTGGGTTCTAGCCATTTGACTGGTCCGACTCTACTCTGGAAGGTAATCATCCAGTCTATATCAAAATCTTCTGAGCATAAATTATTAGTGTAGTTTTTTAGTCCGAGTTTATTAGACAGATTCTGGAGAATCAGACTGGTGCTATCTTCGATTTGTTTTTGGTAGGGATCGCCATTAGTAATGTACTTCACGGGCAAGCCGTGAGCAGAAAACAAAAGTTTGATTTTTTGGTTTTCTTGATTAGCGATAAGAGCTTTCATCTCGGTGAGTCTGTCGATGATTCTCTGGGTGATGAGCTCGATAAAAAACTCGTTATCCTGCCAGCTTTCGATGTATTTGATTTTTGCTTTTTGGTCAAACCCAGTGGCTGAGAACAATTCACGGCACTCAAAAATACTTGATCCAGAAGTGGCGATAGAGTATTGCGGATAGAGAGGGATGACGGTGAGCTCATTAACGCCCAGCGCTTCAATGTCCTTAAAACTATCTTTTAAAAACGGATAAGAATAGCGCATGGCAATAAAACAGCGGTACTCACCGCCTAATCTTTTTTCAAGAGCCTTAGCTTGGCACATAGTCTCAAACAAAATCGGAGAGCGCCCCCCAATCATGTCGTAGTTTTCTGCGACCTTGGGAGCTCTTCTGGAAGAGATAAAATTAGCAAGTTGTTTTTGAAAAGGTTTTAGGAACTTGGGTAATTGGATGATATAAGGGTCGCTAAATAAATTAAATAAGAAATTTTGGATATTGGCGGTGCAACAAGGCCCCCCCATTTGTAACAGTAATATAGCTTTATTGCCTTGTTTTTCCATGCTTGAAGTATAATTATACTTTATGCAACCGATCGCAATTAGAGGAGCCACTACCGTATCAAGCAATAGCGCTGAGGAGATAAAATCCGCCTCAGTCGAGCTTGTTAAGGCTATTGTAGAGCAAAACCAAATTCAAGAAGAAAATATTATTATGGTTTTTTTGACCATGACAGATGATCTCACCGCCTATAACGCTTCCTCTGCTATTCGCATTGGTATGAACTGGAATCTTGTGCCGTTTTTTACTTCTCAAGAGCCCCGAATAGATGGCATGCTTGCACATTGTATTCGGGTTTTGATCCAGGTCCACACAGATAAGTCTCGCGATCAAGTTAAGCATGTGTATTTGGGGCAAGCCGCTAATTTGAGACCTGATATTAATCTAAAATAAATGAAAATCTGGTTTACTATCCCGAATATTCTTTCGTATTTAAGAGTAGTTCTGATGTGTTTTGCTTTTTGGAATTTTTTGCAAGATACTAATAAAATTTTGTTTTTGGTGTTTACCATTGTTGTGGTAGCGATGGATGGTCTTGATGGGATTGTAGCCCGCAAATTCAATCAAGCAACGCCTTTGGGAGCCAAGGTAGATATTTTTTGTGATCGCCTTACAGAATTAGGGTATTGGTATTTTTTTGGATATTTGGGATTAATAGGATTTTGGGTGTTTTGGTTTTTTTTGGTGCGCGGATTGGCTGTAGATTTTCTTACGCGAAAATCATCTAAACCCCTTGGTGATAGCTGGCTAAGATCGGGGCGTTTTATGCGAGCAAGCTACGGCACCCTAAAGCTTTTAAGTTTTGGATTATTGATAATTTGCCCTTTTTATGAGTTTTTGGGCATAAATCCAGCGAGCTGGAGCACTTGGCTTACAGTTTTGATTTGTTTTTTAAGAGCAGTGCCAGTTTTTATGGCGCAAATAGTTAAATAAGTAAAATTTTTGGTATATTGAAATTATGGTAATAAGCCAAAGCTTTGTCGGAAAAGAGTATCCCGTCGTTTCTTATAAAATCGGCAGAGAAAAACTTAGAGAGTTTTTAGTCGCTGTAAAAGCGGATTTAGAAAAGTTTTCAGAACTTATTCACCCGACTTTTTCGGTGGTTTTCCAGCACGAGATTTTAAGAAATGTTTTGTTTGATCCTGATCTAAAGCTGAATTTAAGTAAGCTTGTGCACGGAGAGCAAGAGTTTATCTATTATAAGCCAGTGGTGGTGGGCGATACTATCCATACTATCGCGCGCATCGAAAAGATTTTCCAAAAAGGCGCGCATGATTTTGTGGTGCTTAAATCCACTTCTCTTAATCAAGTCCAAGAGAAGGTCCTAGAGTCGGTTTGGACTTTTGTTATTCGCGGTGGAAACGATAAAGATTTTACTCTCCAAGAAAAAATCGCTATGAAAATTATTAGTTTATTGCCGGTCGATCCTAAGATTAAAAAGCTTCAATTGGAGTCATTGAGCAAGCTTGAATCTATGGCTGATAAGACCATAGATCTCGGGCGCGCTCAGCAAGACCTTTTTTATTTCGATCAAAACTCAAAAGATGAATCAGCGATGCAGGTTTTTATTGATAAATATATGCCTCAAGTTTATGCTGGTGCTAGCGGGGACTTTAATATCATTCATTTAGATTCTGAGTTTGGTAAGTCTGTGGGTCTTGGTGGGAATATTTTGCATGGCATGGCGACAATGGCTCTAGGAGCGAATTTCGCGGTGAATAATCTAGATCCCAAAAAAATTAAGAGATATCGTGTACGTTTTTCTGCTCCCGTAAAACCGCTTGATACCCTTACTTATAAAGGCAAGTGGTCAGAGGATCGTAAGACTTTTAGTTTTAGGGCTGTTAATCAAACAGGTCAGGAGGTCTTAAACTCCGGCTTAGTTGAGCTATTTTAGTTAGCTTGCTCTACTTTTGGTTTGTATTTTTTTTCGAGCCTTTCAATTTCATAGTGGGCTACATTTTTACCATAAACCAGAAGCATAGTCTTAAAAGTTTCTACGCAAAAGAAAGCAAACTCAATTAAATTCAGGCTTTTACCAATTTCTAACATTTCATTGCATAGCTCAATTCTATTTTCAAAATGTTCCATGCTTATATGTTTTAGTAAACCTTCTAGAATCTTCATTTTTGAGCTTTCGTCTGGTGAATTAACTTCTACTTCCTGAGCAAAAAGTTGGTCTTGAAGTTTTTCGTAAATTTCTTTTAGAGTGAAGTCCATAAAATCTTTTTGGACTTGAATAACGCCTGCCAAATGAGCCTTAGTGTCTGAGCAGTTTTCTTCAATAATTTTTAGCAGGTCTTGCTTGAGCTCAGTTTCTACTTTTTCTCCTTGTTCAAAAAGAGCCTGGGGATTGTTTAGATAAAGTAAAAAAGGTTTTTTGAGATTATCTAAGGTTTTTACAGCTTCTTGAAAACTTGTAGAATCTTTTATTCTCAAACAGTTTATATAATCAAAATTCCAGTCTTGTCTTCTTGCCAGTGCTTTTAAGTAATATATTTTTTCTAGATTAGCATCTCCCGTCAAAAGCAATCCACCAGTGGTTTTGTTGCATTCTGGATTACTAGTGCTCAGTAATTCATGGATAGCATTTACGTTGTTTAAAATACCATCAAAAATATGCAAAGCATCTTGATAAATATTAGAATGAATTAGTTTACTCTCTGAGATATTTGGGCTGGTTCTGACTAATATGATTTCATTTACTTCGCTTTCAGTAAGACCTTGTCTTTTAGCAAGAGCTTTTTTGAGTGAATTTTTGGAGTTATCAGCTAAGCGAGAAAAAGCATACAACTCTTCTTCTTTTATATCGATCTCTTTATTACTTAGATATATAACGATTTGGTTGATTACATGATCCTGAAGCTGTTCTAATTGAGATGCTTGATTGAGTAAATTAAACACTTCGTTGCTAGTAACAAAAACAACAATGCTTTTTAAAAGATCTTCTACCAACATAAGCTCTTCGGTAGTGAGTTTTACGCTTGGGCTTGAATAATGTGTTATTAACTGCTTGACAGCTTCTATGATTAATTTTTTTTGACTTGGCTTAGATAGTTTTGCTACTTGGTGAAAAGCATAAGTTCTGATTTCTAGATTTTCATTTTGGTTAGTTATAATTCCTGCCAGCATCGGAACCCCACTGCCATTCATTTCTATTAGAGTATTAATGATGATTTTTTTCTTTTCAGTATTCGCAAATGTATTTGAAGCTCTCAAAAATTCGTCCTTGAAAATATTTAGGGCGTATGATTCATTTATGTATGCCAGTACTGATGCTGCTTTCTGGTAGTAATTAGGCACGCTTTTATACTCTCCCCAAAGCCTACTGGTTTCATTTAAAAATTTAGTAATATGATGATCGACATGAAAACTTTTAAACTCTTTTAGACATTCAAGCGCTTCTAGAGTGATATAGCCCCAATGCTTTGGCTTGTCTTCCAGATGATTAGTAATATAGTTACAAGCTATTTTTTGCGTTTCATAATCTTTTGTCATCATCCAAGCAAGCCATTCTTTTTCAGAGCCGTGATCATATAAATAAAAAATTTTAGCCAGAGTGGGATTTACAATTTTTGAATTTTTTTTGGTTTTTGGGTCATCGTCCTCATCTTCAAGAGATCTGCGATTTTCCATTTCGACATAAACAATTAGTAAGCCGATCACAGCAAATAAAATAGTCCAAATTACAGTATTAGTAGAAATCTGCATTAAACTTTTACTAATCCTTCTTTTTCTATTTGTCTTAATTTGATAAATTCATCTGCATTAATTAATTTGCCATAAATTAATAAGCTAATTTTTAAGTAATCTGCTAAAAATCTTTCATATTCAAGTGGAGACATATCTGCAGATGGCTTATTAATATCCAAATTTTCTAGTTTATCAACACCTCTACTAGCATCTAAAAATCCTAGTTTTGGCATTAAGACCCTCATTTTAAAAGCATCAGTGCATTTGTTGATTTCAATTGCTTTAGGAAATAAATAAGTTAGCTCCTCATCGTTTGATATTAATGTACTAGTTCCTTGGTCGTTAATGGGAGCTTCTTCTTTTAAGGTGCCAATAAGAAATATACTGGGCTCGTTTGCTATTTGTTTGATGAACTTTAATAGAGAGTCATTTTTATTCGTAATTAATTGTCCTAGATCATCAATAAATGCAATGCAAGGTTTATTTTTATTAACAGTATCTAAAAAGTTTTTGGCATTAGAACCAGAGCTGACTAGGTCATCATAATTTCCGTAAATAAATGACCATCTTTTTTCTACTGCTGTTGCTCTACAAAGAAGAATCTTTTCATCTTCTGTAAAACCAGTGATTAAGATGCCCCCAGGCTGCCCACTCTGTTTTTTGGTTGCACGATCTTTTAGTGCGCTCATCAGAGTATCGCTGTATTCTTGAAGAATTTTGGGGACTTCAATCGCTGTTGCGTTATCAATCTTAACTTCAACCAAAGGCGCCTTTTCAAATTTAAATACTTTTAACGGATCACTATATCTCAAAACTTCTTTTTCAGCACCACTAAGACCATTGGATACAGCAAGAGCGTTGGCAACCTTATCTCTCTCATCTTTGATATGATAAAGCAATTTATAAAGTTGGTGATTTTTGAATAGTCCCCGACTGCCTTTAAGTGCTAAGTCTAAAACATTCAAGGTACTATGTGATAAAAAGGTATGATTACACGCTTGAATAATATAATCAAAGGTTTGATCGTTGATGCTTTTTGTGCAAAGATTGAGCAAGGTTTCGTAACAGTTTAAATTATCCTGCCCAATTGGTTCTTTTGTTTCTTCGATATATTTTTTTACGCAAGTGAAAAAGATATTTGATGATTTTTCTGGACTAAATTTTTGCACGACTCCAATGGCATGATTTTTTGCTTTTAGGTTTTCATCCGGATTTGTTAAAATTCTTATAAACAAATGATCGATATTAGCGTTTTCAGAACAGGCAGCAAGAGCATTAACGATACAGATGGTTTTTTCTTCGTTACCTACGCTAAGTTTTTTAGCTAACTCTTCTTCAAGGGTTTTGATGCCTGAGTCTTCATTGATTTCTATAATTCCTTTTAAAGAAGCTTCGTAACAAGAACTGGCAACCTTATATTTTTTCCAAGATTTTTTTGCCACACTTAAATTAGTTTTAAAAATGGTAATATGCTCTCGGTAGTTAAACTTACTAAGCGCTCTTATGGCTTCTGGTGTGATCCCGCCCCAATTTGCTGGAACACTTTCTGTATGCTCGATTAAGGTCTCTATTGCTTTTGTTTTTATATTAGAGTCGCTAAGCTTCATCCATTCAATCCAAGCATCAATATCTCTATGGTGGTATTTAAAAAATATTTGACCGAGAACACCGTTGTTTGCTGAGCTACGAGCGATATCTACTTTGATATTGAATTTTTCCTCTAAAAATTCTTCTATTTGGGGCAGGCAGTTATAAACTGCTACTGCAAGCAATGTTAAAACTATCAACCCCACAAGAATATTGATTATTAAGTCCATAATTACCCTTTAGCTTTAGTGTCCTCCACCATGTCCGCCACCCTTTGCTGGAGCTGGTTCTGCTGGTGCCGCTTCTCCGCCTTCTGCACCATGTCCTCCACCTTCAGGTTTTTCGCTTGGTGGATTAGCCTTCCTAAATGCTTCTCTTGCTTTTTTGCGTCTTAGTTCTTCAAGCGTAGGCAGTCTTGTGCTTTTGCCTTGCGCTTTTGTGATATATTCTTCCGCTTTAAACTGACCTTCTGTTTTTAATTCAGTTTCTTCTAGTCTTTCTTCTTTTACTTGAGCGCCCAGTTCTGCTTCTGGATTCACATATTTAGGTTTTAGATTTTCTTCTTCGCCCTGTTGTAACATTTTTATTGTAATTCTTCTGTTGCCTGCTGACATAGGAACACCCGGATACTTGAGCTGAGTATCAGCGTAACCCTCTACCCGTGAGAATCTTGAGCTATTGACTCCAGCATAAGTTAATCTACTCTTAACAGCAATTGCTCTATCTGTAGATAAATTCCAATTATCATAACTACCGTAGCCAAATTCCTTACTATCAGTGTGCCCCGAGACAACCAGTAAGCTCATTTTGTTTTTTAGAACTTGTGATAATTTATCAATTATTTTTTTGGCTTCTTCTGTTAGTGTAGCTGAGCCGGGATTAAAAGTCTCCATACCTTTTGAGTCTTTGATTTCTATTAAAATCCCATCTTCAAGTAAATTAAATTCAATTTTATTAAGCAGTTCCTCATCAGAACTCATTTCTAGCTCTTTTTGTAATTCGTTTTGAATTGTTTTTTTCATCTCTTCTTTGTTCTGACCAGTGAGAATTAGTTTTTGGTGTTCAAAAAAACTAGAGCCTCCTTCAAATTTGCCAGGGTCGGTAGGTTTTTTAGCCCCACCAAAAATAAATACGTTTCCTTGTATAGGACCTGTTTGTGTGGGTTGTTTGAAATAGCTTGAAATTGCCGCCTTGGAACTTGGATCTACGTTAATTAACCATAAAAGTAAAAACAAACACATCATCGCAGTAACGAAATCTGCGTAAGCTACTTTCCAAGCACCGCCGTGGTGGCCGCCGTGCCCGCCTTTTTTAATAATCTTTTTGATTATTATTGGTTCGTCTTTTAATTCATCAGCCATAGAGCTTCTAGTATCAATATTCCTTGTTTAGGCTGGTCTGCTGAATTTTTCACCTAGGTCAAATGGTTGATTTTAAATAATTTACTTAAGTCTGTAGTTTTAAAGGCCGATTATTTTTATTAGGAGTATGTTTTAACGTTATGAGTACAAATAATATGCAATCAGGACTTGCAAATAAAAAATTTATCAGGAACATGGTCGAGACGGCCAGCCCAATGCAGCTAATAATCTTGCTTTACGATGGGGCTTTACAGTGGTTAGTCATGGCCAAGCAGGAACTAGTAAAAAATAAAGCATCAAAATTACCCAACTGGACAAATTATGCTAACTTCATGGGCAAAGCTCACGATATAGTTACTCATCTTCAAGACAGTCTGGATCATTCGCAAGACCCTGAGTTCTCTGATAAGATTTTTGATTTATATGATTTTATAAAAACATCTATTACAAAAGCTAATGCGTTTAAAAAAGAAGAAGATTTGGACAATGCTTATAAGCTGTTAAAAGATTTAAAAACCACTTGGAAAGAGGCTCTCGATAAGCAAAAGTTTAGCTAAGATCATTTTGACTAGCAAGCAACTAAATTAGCTGTTACTCTAGTCTATGTGCTCGAGCTAAAAAATATTTCAAAATCTTTCGCGCCTTCAAAGCCAGTTTTGAACAATATTAGTTTAGAAATTCAAGATGCTGAATTTTTAGTTTTGGTGGGACCGAGTGGTTGTGGTAAGAGTACGCTCATCAGAATTATTGCTGGTCTTGAACAGCCTGATTCGGGAGCTATTGTTTTTGATGGAAAGGATTTGACGGCTCTTGAGCCCAAGGATCGCAATCTGAGCATGGTGTTTCAAAATTATGCTCTTTATCCTCACAAAACTGTTTTTGAGAATATAGCTTTTCCTTTACAAATAGCAAATCACCCCAAGCAGGATTCTGAACTAGTGGTTAAGAATATTGCCGAGAAGCTTAACATCGCTGATCTACTAGAACGTAAGCCAGGACAGCTTTCTGGCGGGCAGAGACAAAGAGTCGCACTGGCGCGGGCTCTAGCTAAACAGCCCAGTATTTTTTTGTTAGATGAGCCGCTTAGTAATCTGGATGCTAAATTGCGGATGCAAATGAGGCAAGAATTATTCAAACTCCACAAAGAATTAAATTCTACTTTTATTTATGTGACTCATGATCAAGTCGAAGCTATGACGCTTGGAGACAGGGTTGTAGTACTTCACGAAGGTAGTATTCAGCAAGTGGGCACCCCGCAAGAAGTTTATAACAAGCCAGCAAACCCTTTTGTAGCCAGCTTTATAGGTAGTCCTCCTGCTAATCTATTAAACGCACGCGATTCAAGCCAATGCCTGGCTTTAAGACCTGAGTATCTTTATCTCGATCCTGTTCACGATTCTAAAATCGAAGTCGAGATTTATAATATGGAAATTTTGGGCAGTGAAATCTTACTTTATGGCTTAGTACTTCCTGGTCACCATGATTTTCAAGAGCACCAAAAGCTAATTGCTAAGCTGGATAATAACGATAACTCCCAAACTCTTTATAGCGAGTTTCGGTCTAAAACTAGGTCAAATACTGAAATATCTCCGAGCAGAAGTCTTTATTTTGATAAAAATTTGCTATATTGTTTTTAAAGACAGCAATTATGCAAGCATCAGATCCGTTTATATCCAGACAAATCGACCTCAATTTAAATATCGGCCAAGGTTTTGGCGAGCAGGTTTTAGAAAAAGAGCTTTTAGCTTACGCGACTTCGGTAAATGTTTCGACTGGCGCGCATGCTGGAGATCCGCTCCAGATCAATAACGCCATCAAGCTCTGTAAAGAGTTTGAAAACTTATCATTGGGAGCATTGGTCTCTTATCCGGATTTGATGGGTTTTGGAATGCGCAAGATTCAGCTCACTAACGAAGAGCTCAGAGCATCTATTCTGATGCAATTGGGCGCTCTTGGTTCACTCGCTAAATCCCATGGTTATGAGCTTCAGCACGTGAGACCTCATGGGTATCTCTATCAACAAATCGCCCAGAACTACTCTGTCGCTGAAACTCTTGCTAAGGCTATTCAAGAATTTAGTAAGTGGCTAATTTTAGTCGGGCCTGCAAGTAAAGTGCTTGAAGAAGTTGGTGCTTGGACCAATGTGCGTACAGCGTTTGAAGCAAGATTAGATCTTAGATACCGCGCAGATGGCTCACAAATTCCTTTTGAGCTTGAGCATGATGGAGAATTAGATATAGATACTATCGCCCAAAGAGCCAGAGATCTTGTTTATAAGTCTTCAGTAAAAGTAGAAGATGTTGGTGATATCGAGATTAAATATGAGAGTTTACACCTACCAACTAGGCTAAAAAACTCCGTTGAAATCGCAAAATTACTCAGAGGCATGATTTTAAGACCTTTAGCCCTTAAATCTGTAGATTACGAACCATATTTATCAGAATTTATCTAAAACATTAATAAATTATAAAAGCAATTATTTTTGTTAATAATACCCCCCCCAAATAATTAAATTTCATGTTGATTATTTGAAAAGGTGCTATTATTATATTATCCTTCTAGGGGGAATTTCGGGATAAGATTAAAATAAAAAGGGACTTAAAAAAGTGGTTGAACAATTAATAAAAGATTTGGTTGAAAAATATGTTGAAACTCTTGAAAAAGATAACGACACAGTAAAGGCTTATAGATTAGATCTAGAGAAGTTTGTAGAAGCTTTTGGTGAAAGATACGGAACTGAAATAAAAGCAGATGAACTCAAATCATATCTTGATGGTCTTTCTACTCGCTCTGGAAAAAGAGTCAGCGTCTCCACTCAAAACAGACATTACGCCACTATTAGCTGTTTTTTCAATTGGTTGATCAGACAATCTAAACTTATCGAAAACCCGATCAAAAACGTTCAGAGACGTAAGCCTAATAAAGATGCTGGCGAAACTAACGCAAAAGATATTATTAGATATCTTGATAAAGAAACTATCACTAAGATAATGACTAACGCTAAATCAGATAGAGAAGAGTTTTTGTTTGATTTACTTTACAGCAGTGGTCTTAGAATTTCAGAAGCTCTTGCTCTTAATGTCCAAGATATCCGTAACGGTATCATCCAGATCAGAGCTGGTAAAGGTAATAGAGCGCGCGTGACTTATATGTCTAAGTTCACCGAAAAACTCTTCAAAAAATATCTAGAGAATAGAGTTCCAGATAGATCAGTTTTGTTTAAGGCTAAAAACATCGAAGAAGCTCAAGCCCTCAAAAACGAAGGTGCTTTGTTTACTACGAATAACGGCACTCGCCTAGGTTATCACAGAGCTAATCAATTATTTAAGCAAGCATCTAGAAATATCAAAAATCCAGATGGCACTCCGCTTACTATCCATCAATTGAGACACACCTTCTGTACTGAAAGAGTAGGTCATATTGATATTAGAGTTCTTCAAAAACTTGCTGGACACAGCGATATCAGAACTACTTTGCGTTACGCGAAAGTCGCTGATACAGTGGCTCGCGAACAGTTTGAAAAATTTGATAGAGAGCGTAAAGTTGGATTCGATGATAACGGAGAGTTCAGATTACCGACTCAAGAAGATTTTGAAAAAGCAGAAGCTTTAGTTTAATTGGTATCTCAGAAAAAACTAATTATCATCCCAGGTTCATGTTCGCATGTCTCTAATTGGTTTGATCAAATAGAATTTGCTCGGGCTCAGGGTTTTACGGTGGTTTTCTTGGAGCTGGATGCAGATAGATTTCGTGATTTTTCAGATTGCGCTGATAATTTGTTCCATAAAATTAGCCTGCATCTTAATTCGGATCAAGAGGTAGTGATCTTAGCGCATTCGATGGGATCTATGCTGTTACTTAAGATTCTGAGCGGGTTTCATCACTATACAGCTAAGGATCATTATAGCTATGAAAAAATCATTTCTTCGCGATTGATATTTTTGCAGATGCCTATAAATTTACACAAGAAGATTTATTTGGCACTAAATGTATTTAAAATTTTTGCTTACCCTTTTCAGCTCTTTAACGTTTTTTTTCTAAAAGAAATTTTTGCTTGGCTCTTATTGCTTCCCAAAAGATTGATATTATTCTTGCGTCAATTTAAAAAGCTATCTCCAGCTAAAAATTTTTTTGATGTGCTGGATTCCATTATTAATCAGGGTTTGATGCTTAATGGCGTATTAGGTGTTAAGCCTTGGGAGTTTTTTAATTTGGTCAGGTATTATTGGCAGTTTGGAATTTTTACAGCTCAAGGTTTTGATATAGAGTTTGATAAGTATAAAGCTAAGAATTATTTTTTTACCTATGGTGATCCAGATTATTTTTGTGAAGTGGAATCTACACACAAGCTTGCTGAGTTCATGGGCGCAAACCTTACCTACATGCCGTTTAGCATGCATAATCCTCAACATATGTTTTGGTGTCGTGATAAGGTAAACGAGCTGATTACATCGCCATAATGCTATAGCCGCAATCGACGTGAAGTACTTCGCCTGTAATGCCGCCAGAGAGCGGGCTAGCGAGGAACAGAGCCGTTCCGCCAATTTCTTCAACTAGAACATTTCTTTTTAGAGGCGCAACTTCAGCGTGCTTGTTGAGCATCTTGGTGAAGTCGCTAATCCCTCTTGCCGCCAGGGTTTTAACAGGTCCTGCTGAAATAGCGTTGACTCGAATATTATCGACACCTAAATCAGCTGCTAGATAGCGTGTGCCCGCTTCTAGAGCGGCTTTGGCGATACCCATCATATTGTAGTTAGGTACTACTTTTTCGGCGCCTAAATAAGTAAGGGTGATAATCGAGCCGCCGCCTGCTGATTGCATTAGCGGGCGCGCCTTGCGGGCCATTGCCGCTAGCGAGTAAGATGAAACGTCTTGAGCGATGGCGTAGTGATCTCTTAAAGTATCTACGTAGCCGCCTTGCAGGGTTTCGCGGGGCGCAAAAGCCAGGCAATGAACCAAAATATCTAATTTACCCCCAAAAGAACTGACGATATTTTCAAAAGCAGAATCTAGGCTCTCATCGTTACCGACGTCTAATTCCACTAATTTTGCGTTATCTATAGATCCTTCCAGGGTTTTTTCAACTTCTGGCTTGAGTCTTTCGTTTTGGTAACTAAAAATTATTTCAGCTCCAGCGCTGTGAAGGGCTTGAGCTATGCCCCAGGCGATAGATCTTTTGTTTGCTACCCCAGAAACAAGGGCTTTTTTGCCTTTTAGGATTTTTGGGAATTCTATGGTCGATTGTTCTTCTGTCATGGTCATAAATAGTCCTTTGCATTATTTGCAAATATTCTTAAATTTTACCATTTTCTTTGTATTTACTGCTAATATCATATTGACTATTTACTAGTTATAGGTAATATCACCTAATGCCCGTATTAGAAAAAAATCCAATTGCAGCGCCTGCGATCCAAGATGGCCATCGTGATTTATCGCGCTTGCCTGATCTGCCTAAAGAGCCGATCTCTAGTGGCACGCCTGCTGATCAAGCTCAAAAACAGAATTTAAAACTTCACGAAA
>Ga0169931_10006474_pt1 | contig 17632 bp, 15 predicted proteins | sample Kivu_15m_20L_FD_129675 | JGI IMG/M metagenome (GOLD analysis project Ga0169931, IMG submission 129675) | Freshwater microbial communities from Lake Kivu, Western Province, Rwanda to study Microbial Dark Matter (Phase II) - Kivu_15m_20L... | ecosystem: Environmental > Aquatic > Freshwater > Lake...
CAGCATCCTGGTACCCGCCAGCTCTACGCCGACCGTCTGGCTGCAGCGGGCGTCCTCACCGCGGTTGACGCCGAACAGATGGTCGCCGACTTCCGGAAAGCAATGGACGAGGGCAAACACACCGCTGATCCGGTCATCACCAATTTCAAGAGCAAGTTCGCGGTCGACTGGGCGCCTTATCTCAATCGCAAGTGGACCGACAGCGCCGATACGGCGCTGCCGCTGGCCGAGCTGCGCAGGCTCGGCGAGCGCATCACCACCATCCCGGCGGGTTTCAAGCTCCACCCGCTTGTCGAAAGAGTGATCTCGGATCGGCGTGCGATGGCTCGTGGCGATGCGCAGCTTGACTGGGGCATGGGCGAGCATCTCGCGTTTGCTTCGTTGGTGGCAGCGGGCTTTCCCGTTCGTCTGTCCGGTCAGGATTCTGGCCGAGGAACCTTCAGCCATCGCCATTCCGTCCTCCACGATCAGAACCGCGAGAAGTGGGATCAGGGCGCCTATATCCCACTCCAGTTTGTATCCGAGAATCAGGGCCAGTTCATCGTCATCGATTCGGTGCTCTCGGAAGAAGCTGTGCTTGCCTTCGAGTACGGCTATGCCTCGGCCGACCCCAACACCTTGGTGATCTGGGAGGCCCAGTTCGGCGACTTCGCCAATGGTGCGCAGGTGGTGATCGACCAGTTCATCTCCTCCGGGGAAACAAAGTGGGGTCGTGCCTGTGGTCTCACGCTGATGTTGCCGCACGGCTACGAGGGGCAGGGTCCCGAGCATTCGTCGGCGCGCCTCGAGCGCTACCTTCAGTTGTGCGCCGAGCACAATATCCAGGTGGTCCAGCCCACCACGCCCGCCCAGATTTTTCATGTCCTCAGGCGCCAGATGGTGCGGATGTTCCGCAAGCCCCTGGTGATCCTCACCCCGAAGTCGCTGCTGCGCAACAAGGAGGCCGTGTCCTCGCTCGAGGACCTCTCCCGTGGCGAGTTCCGGACGGTTATCGGAGAAACCGATACAGCAATCGAAGCCCGCAAGGTCAAGCGCGTCGTGATGTGTACGGGCAAAGTTTATTACGACCTCTTGACCGCCCGCCGCGAGCGCGCCCGTGATGACATCGCGCTGGTGCGGATCGAACAGTTGTATCCGTTCGGGCACAAGGCCCTCGAGGCGGAACTGAAAAAATACACTCAGGCAAGCCACCTGGTCTGGTGTCAGGATGAGCCGCAAAACCAGGGCGCGTGGTTTTACATACAGCACCACCTGTCCGAGGCCCTCCGTGACGGTCAGAGCCTGAGCTACGCGGGTCGTCCGGCATCTGCCTCGCCCGCAGTGGGGTACTACGACAAACACTACGCGCAGCAGAAAGAGCTGATTGCGGCCGCCTTTGGCGAGACCCGTACCCGCCAGAAAAAATCTGCCTGAATTGCCTTTCAACTGACACGGCCCCTCGCGTCTGCCTCGGTCCCGCGGGACCGGCGGCACGCGCGCGGGCAAAACAAGACGAATTTCCAGGAGTGATGGGATGGCACTGATCGAAGTCAAGGTTCCGCAACTGTCGGAGTCTGTCGCCGAGGCGACATTGCTGCAGTGGCACAAGAAAGTGGGCGAGGCTGTCGCTCGCGACGAGAACCTCATCGATGTCGAAACCGACAAGGTGGTGCTCGAATTGCCGGCGCCCGCGGCCGGTGTGATTGCGTCGGTTGTCAAGGGCGATGGTTCGACGGTCGTATCGGGCGAAGTGATCGCGACGATCGATACCGAGGCTGTTACCGGCGCAGGCTCCGCTGCTGCGCCAGCTCCGACCGTGGCTCCGGCTACCGCCCCGGCCCAGGCCGCGCCCGCTGTAGCAGCTTCCTCGGTCCCGATGCCCGCGGCTGCGAAGATGATGGCTGAAAGTGGGTTGAGCGCCGCCCAAATAGGTGGAACCGGGCGCGACGGGCGAATCACCAAGGGCGATGTGATCGCTGCACAGAAGGCCGCGCCTGCGGCGCCGACCGCTGCGATCCCGACCGGTGTCCCCACCGGAGGGCTTCCGCAGGTCAAGCCGCCCATCAACCTCGAGGCGATGCTCGAGGGGCGTCCCGAGCAGCGAGTGCCGATGTCGAGACTGCGTCAGCGGGTGGCCGAGCGGCTGCTGCAGTCGCAGGCGACCAACGCGATCCTCACCACCTTCAACGAAGTGAACATGCAGCCGGTCATGGACCTGCGCAAACGCTACCAGGACCGCTTCGAAAAAGAGCACGGAGTGCGTCTGGGCTTCATGTCCTTCTTCGTGAAGGCGGCCGTTCACGCCTTGAAGAAGTACCCGGTGGTCAATGCGTCGATCGATGGCAGTGACATCGTTTATCACGGCTATTTCGATGTCGGCGTCGCGGTAGGTTCGCCGCGCGGCCTGGTCGTTCCGATCCTACGGGACGCCGATCAGCTCAGTTTTGCCCAAACCGAGAAGAAGATCGCCGAGTTTGGCAAGCGTGCGACCGACGGCAAGCTAGGTCTTGAGGAACTGACGGGGGGGACGTTCTCGATCAGCAATGGTGGCGTGTTCGGTTCGATGCTCTCGACCCCGATCATCAACCCGCCACAGTCCGCGATTCTGGGCGTTCATGCGACCAAGGAGCGTGCGGTGGTGGAAAACGGCCAGATCGTGATCCGGCCGATGAACTATCTGGCGCTCTCCTACGACCATCGGATCATCGACGGTCGAGAGGCCGTCCTCTTCCTGGTGGCCATCAAGGACGCGTTGGAAGACCCGGCCCGCCTGCTGATCGATGTCTGAAGCGGGAGAATCTTGATGAGCCAAAGTTTTGATCTGATCGTGATCGGCGCGGGTCCCGGCGGCTACATCGCGGCCATCCGTGCCGCCCAACTCGGCATGAAGGTGGCCTGTGTCGAAATGTGGCGCACGCCCCAGGGCAAGCCCGCGCTGGGGGGCACTTGCCTGAACGTCGGCTGCATCCCGTCCAAGGCGCTGCTTGCATCGTCTGAAAAGTACGAGGAACTGAATGGCCACATCGCCGATCACGGCATCGGCGTGGGCAAGGTATCGCTGGATCTCAGCACGATGATGGCCCGCAAGGACGCGATCGTCAGCAAAATGACCCAGGGGATCGAATTCCTGTTTCGCAAGAACAAGATCGTCTGGCTCAAGGGCCAAGGGCGATTTGCCGGCCGCAGCGAGGCCGGTTTCGAGGTCGATGTGGTCGATGGCGAAACTGCGCAGCGCGCGACCGCACCCCAGGTCATCGTCGCCACCGGATCCAAGGCGCGCCACCTCCCGGGCATTGCCGTCGACAACCAGATCATTCTCGACAATGAAGGCGCATTAGCGATGAGCGCCGTGCCCAAGCGGCTGGGCGTGATTGGGGCGGGCGTCATCGGCTTGGAGTTGGGGTCAGTGTGGCGTCGCCTCGGGTCCGAAGTCACCATTCTCGAAGCGATGCCCGAGTTCTTGGCGGCAGTCGATGAGGGCGTTCGCAAAGAGGCCTCGAAACAGTTCACCGGCCAGGGTTTGTCGATCCATCTCGGGGTTCAGCTGGGCGAGGTGAGCGTCAAGAAAAATGGCGTTAAGGTCGCCTATCAGGACGCAAGCGGCGCGCCTCAAACGCTGGACTGCGATCGATTGATCGTGTCGGTGGGACGTGTGCCCAATACCGACGGACTGGGTATCGACCACGTGGACCTCGCCGTGGATGAACGTGGGTTCATTCCGGTGGATCGGTCGTGTCGTACCGCAGTGCCAGGCATCTGGGCGATTGGCGATGTGGTGCGCGGACCGATGCTCGCGCACAAGGCCGAGGATGAGGGCGTGATGGTCGCCGAGTTGATCGCCGGTCAGAAGCCCCATATCGATTACAACTGCATCCCCTGGGTCATCTACACCGCCCCCGAGATCGCCTGGGTCGGCAAGACCGAAAAGCAGTTGAAGGACGCGGGTCGGCCCTACAAGGCCGGACAGTTCCCGTTTGCGGCCAACGGCCGCGCCTTGGGAATGGGTGCGGCGCAAGGCTTCGTCAAGGTACTGGCCGATCAGGAAACCGATGAGGTGCTCGGTGTGCATATCGTTGCCGCCAACGCCTCCGATCTGATCGCCGAGGCGGTGATGGCGATGGAATTCAAGGCATCGGCCGAGGATATCGGCCGGATCTGTCACCCCCACCCCTCGCTTTCCGAGGCGGTCAGGGAGGCAGCCCTGGCAGCCTCCGATAAGCGCGCCCTCAATGCCTGAGCGTCCGAGCGTATGAATGCGCGATTGGATGTGACTGCAGGCCGGGAGAGGGCTGTTGCGATGGCTGTGCAGCCGCCGGTTATTGCGGCTTATTATGAGGCGCTCGAGGCACGTGGCTTTGAGCCAGACCCGGCGCAGTTGCACGCGATCGAGGCACTGCAGCAGCTTTCGGACCAGTGTGTCGCCTACGAGCGTTCGCTTGCAGGCGTGCTGACCCGCTGGCTCCGCCGTTCGGTGCCCCCTCGCGGCCTCTGGCTTTGGGGGGGCGTGGGCCGTGGCAAAAGTTTTCTGATGGATTGTTTCCGTCAGGGTGTGCCGGTACGCGGCAAGACCCGTATTCATTTCCACGAATTCATGCGGGGCGTGCACCGGGAGCTTGATCTGCTGAAGGGCAGGGCCGACCCGCTCGACGAGGTCGCCCGACGCGTGGCGAGTCGCCATCGACTGATCTTGTTCGATGAGTTTCACGTCTCCGATATCGCTGACGCGATGATCCTCGAGCGATTGATGCGGGCGCTGTTTGCACGAGGCGTCTGTTTCGTGATGACATCGAACTACCGCCCCGACCAGCTTTACCCTGAGGGGCTGCATCGCGAACGCGTGCTTCCGGCCATCGAACTGATCAAGGCTCACTGCGAGGTATTGCGGGTTGACGCGGGAACCGACTATCGTCGCCTGGCCTTTGAGCGGATCGAGGCCTACCATCAGCCGCTCGGCCCCGAGGCCGAGAGTGCGATCGGCGAGGCCTGGGAACGACTCGCCGAGGCTGGCGATCAGTCGCCCGAAATCGAGATTGAAAACCGTACGGTCAGATCCCTGCGCCGCGCGGGCGGCGTGATCTGGTTTGATTTTGAGACGCTCTGCAATGGCCCGCGCTCACAAAATGATTACCTCGAGATCGCCCTGCGGTTTCACACCGTGCTGTTGTCGGACGTCCCACGGATGAGTGCGTCCATGGCGTCGGCGGCGCGTCGCTTTGTCTGGCTGATCGACGTACTCTATGACCAGCGCGTGAAGCTGGTGATGACTGCTGAATGCCCCCCGGATGAGCTTTACACGAGCGGCGTGCTGTCCAGCGAGTTTCACCGCACGGTGAGCCGCATCAACGAGATGCAGTCCCGAGAGTATCTCGAGGCCCCGCGCAGGGGGTTGGCGGGCGCGCTGACGGGCGAGTGAGGGCGGATCTTCGACGGCCATGCCTCAGGCAAGCGCCAGCCAGATTGCCGTCGCACACAAGGATGCGCCCAGGGCTCGATTGAAATAGGCGAGCCGTCGGCCTCGTGTGAGCCAGCGTGCGAGTCGTTCGCCGCCATGCGCCCAGAGCAGGAGCGAGAGGGCGCAGCTCCCCGCAAATCCGGCGGTCAACACCGCCATATCAAGCCAGGCTGGTCCAGCGACGCCGCGCCAGGTGGCGGCTGTGCCCGTCATGACCATCCAGGCCTTGGGATTGCCCCACTGCAGCAGTGCGCTCTCCCAGATATGTGGCGGCCGGATGCGCACGCCATGCTCAAAGCCTGTCGAACGCGCGAGCTGTACGCCCAGCCAAAGCAGCCAAGCCACGCCAAACACGCGCAGGGCCCGCGCGAGAATGGGTACGGCCTCGATCAGCGCCTGCGCACCGGACAACACCAAGGTCATCATCAAGGTAACGCCGATGACCACACCGATCAGATGCGAGCCGATACTGCGCAGACCGAAGTGAATGCCGCAGCTGAGCGCCACCATCGTGTTGGGACCGGGCGTGACCGCGCCCACCCAGGCGAACCAGAGGTAGGCGAAGAGCATCGGGAGGTCGAGGGCCCAGTTCATGTAAGGTGCGATAAGGTGAAACCGCGGCGATCTTAACCGGGAAGCGCCCGGGCATCTCCGTGGGTGGCGGAAATGAGCGGGTCTGGCCCGACCGCGCGCAACCGGGAGCAAAGGGCCTGGCGGGTCGCTTCCAGGGATTGAAAAATGCGCACCTCGCCGCAAGATCGAAAGGGTTTAACGGGTCGCTTCCAGGGATTGAAAAATGCGCACCTCGCCGCAAGATCCCGCGCAGGCCGCGACGTTCTCTGAGTGACGCATGCGAAAACGATCGCCCGGGCCGCAGACTCATGCGATAACGGTGGCGGGGGCCATCTCAATTTTTCCGAATCAGGAGTGTCAATGGGCGCGATGAAGGAAACCCTGGGCTTTCAGACCGAGGTCACACAGCTGCTTCAGCTGATGATCCACTCGCTATACAGCAATCGCGAGATTTTTCTGCGCGAGCTGGTTTCGAACGCGTCGGACGCCTGCGACAAGCTCCGCTTTGAGTCGCTGGCAGCGCCCGAGTTGCTCGAGGGGGGAGGGGAACTCGAGATTCGGGTCGACTTCGACAAGGAGGCTCGCACGATCACCGTGTCTGACAACGGTATTGGCCTGTCGCGTCAGGATGCGGTCGAACACCTCGGCACGATCGCCCGTTCCGGTACCAAGGAGTTTTTCGGGAAGCTGACCGGGGACCAGGCGCGCGATGCTCAATTGATCGGCCAATTCGGTGTTGGTTTTTACTCAGCGTTCATTGTGGCTGAGCGCGTCACCGTGTTGTCGAGGCGCGCGGGGCTGCCGGCGGATCAGGCGGTACGTTGGGAGTCCGATGGCAGCGGCAGTTTCAGCGTAGAAACAGTCGAACGCGCCGAGCGTGGCACCGATGTGATCCTCCACCTCAAGGCAGCGGCAGCCGATGACGAGGGCGACTCGACCGACGACCTGCTCGCTTCCTGGAAGCTGCGCTCAATCATCCGCAAGTATTCCGACCACGTGTCGCTGCCGATTCGGATGCCCATCGAGAAGTGGAACGAAGAGGCGAAAGCCCAGCAGCGCACAGGCGAGTGGGAAACCGTCAACCAGGCGAGTGCGCTCTGGTCCCGCGCAAAGAGCGAGGTCACCGACGAACAGTACAAGTCGTTTTTCGATCACCTTGCTCCGGGTAGCGGAGAGCCACTCGCCTGGAGTCACAATCGCGTCGAGGGACGTACCGAATACACCCAACTGCTCTACCTGCCGTCGAAGGCGCCTTACGACCTTTGGGATCGACAGCAGCGGCGCGGTGTGCGGCTTTATGTGCGTCGTGTGTTCATCATGGACGACGCCGAGCAACTGCTGCCCGCCTACCTGCGCTTTGTGAAGGGCGTGATCGATTCGAGTGATCTGCCCTTGAATGTTTCGCGCGAGATCCTGCAGGAGAGCCGCGACGTCAAGGCGATTCGAGAGGGCAATACCCGCAGGATTTTGGGTATGCTCGAGGACATGGCGACCCAGCAGCCCGAGCGTTACGCGGGTTTCTGGAGCACGTTCGGCCAAGTTCTGAAGGAGGGTCTGGGCGAGGATTTCGGCAATCAGGAGCGGCTGTCAAAACTGTTGCGTTTCACAACGACCCAGTCGGAGGGCGATGCGCAGTCGGTATCGCTCGCCGATTACGTGGCGAGGATGAAGGACGGTCAGAAGTCGATCTTCTATCTCACGGCCGAGAACCCGGTCGCCGCACGCAACAGTCCCCACCTCGAGGTGTTTCGCAAGAAATCGGTTGAGGTGTTGCTGCTGACTGACCGCGTGGACGAGTGGATGTTGTCCTTTCTTTCGGAGTTCGAGGGCAAGCCCCTGGTGTCGATTGCGCGCGGTGGGCTCGATCTCGACGAACTCGCAGACGATGCCGAGAAAAAGGAGGCCGAGGCCCGAGGTGACGAATGGAAAGAGGCGCTTGCCGTCCTGAAGGATACGCTCGGTGAGCGCGTGAAAGAGGTCAGAGTGTCAAGCCGTCTGACCGACTCCGCGTCCTGTCTCGTGTCCGACGAAGGCGACATCAGCGGGCACCTCGAGCGGCTCTTGAAGCAGGCGGGCCAGGCCGCGCCCGCTCGCAAACCGATTCTCGAGATCAATCCCTCACACCCGCTGCTTGCGCCGCTGCGCACCGAGCCTCAGCGGGCAAGACAATGGGCTGTGCTGCTCTTCGAGCAGGCGGTGGTCGCCGAGGGCGGGCAACTCGAGGACCCGGCAGCCTTCGTCAAGCGAATGAACGACATGCTGCTCGGGCTGTCGCTGCGCTGACCGAGTGGCCCACCCCGCCGAACCGCCGATCACACTGTCCGAAATGGACGGCGTGAGATACCTGCACTTCGGTTCGGTCTGGGTGCAGGGGGCCATGCGCATACGCGAGCCGATCCGTATCGAGATCGAGTATGTGCGGCAGATGATGGCCTGGCTGCTTTTCCTGGGAGAGGGGCAGCGCATCCTTCAACTCGGCCTCGGCGCGGGTGCCTTGACGCGCTTTTGTCACGCACGCTTGCCAGGGTGCAGCCTTACGGTTGTGGAATGCAGCACGCAAGTTGTAGCAGCCGTGCGTCGTCATTTCAAACTGCCCCGCGAAGACGCGAGACTGCGCATCGTCGTCGACGATGCGGGGCGCTTCGTTCAGTCTGCCGGGGCGGGGTCATGCGATGTGTTGCAGGTCGATCTCTATGATCAGCACGCACGCGGCCCGGTACTCGATTCGGAGGCGTTCTACCGGGCGTGTGCGCGCAGTCTGGGACCGGCAGGCGTGATGACGGTCAACCTGTTTGGCGACGGCCACCACTTCGCCCGCAGTCTTGCGCGGATCAGCGAAGCTTTCGGCGGGCGCATCATCGATTTTCCGGCGACCGAGGCGGGCAATGTCGTCGTGCTCGCCTTCAAGGGGCCGCCCATCGATGTCGACTGGACTGCGCTCGAGGCGCGTGCCGCACAGCTTGAGCGCAGCCTGGGACTGGAGACGCGCGCCTGGGTCGCTGCACTCAAACAGATAGCGGGTACCCCCATCAGCGCTTTCCGCGTCTGATGTCCTGAGGAGGTGTCGCCGCGACTGCCCACTGCGCGATCCGCTCCATCCTCGGCCGCTGCGACGAGCGCCATGAACCTGATCGACGGTATTCATCGACACGCTGAAGCGAGACCTGATGCGCCTGCGGTCGTCACACCCAGGGGGCAGTTGAGTTGGGGGCACCTCGACCCGTTGATCTGGTCGACCGCCCGTAGATTTCATGATCAGGGCATCCGTCCATTCGATCGGGTAGGGATCACTATGGTGGATCCTCTGAATCATTTGATCAGCTGCCGCCCCTTGAAATCCTCAGTCTCGCGGACCAGAGACGAACGAGATCCGCTGCGACCGTGCCGATGCACCCTGGCTGATCCTGCATTCCTCCGGGACGACCGGAGATCCCAAGTTTGCTGAGCTGACCCATCAAGCCGGGTTCGAGCGCTACAAGCGCTATCGATCGTTCTTCGATTGTGGCGAAGAGGACATCTTCTGGGCGGCTTCGAGGCTCGACTTTGTCGTATCGAAGCAGCTTTGTGTGTTTAACCTGCTTGCCGGCGCCACCCTATGCCTGCCGATCGGCTTGAGGATGTCCCGCGAATTGGTCGACTTTCTCAACCGTGCCGGGGTCACTGTGGCTTGTCAACCCTGAGGCAAATGCTCGGTCGTTCCGTGAGGGATGGTTTCATACCGGCGACCTAGGCTATCTGACCGAGGATGGCGCGCTGATGCTTCAGGGCCGCAAGGACGACATGACGATCTTCGACGGGATGAAGATTTACCCGGCTGAGATTGAGAACGCACTGTTGGCACATCCTGCGGTCCACGAGGTCGCTGCCTTCTCGCTCAGGCATCCGAGGTTTCAGGACGTCCCCGCCGCTGCCGTCATACTGACCGATGCCATCGAGGAAGCTGAGTTGATAAGCTCAGGCCGGGAACGGATCGGTGTTTGTCATCCCCGCCGCGTTTTCGTTGTCGACGAATTTCCCCGTAACGCAATGGGCAAGATCCTGAAGCGCGAATTGAGGCAACTCGCGGTGCGACTGGCGGGCGATGAAGAGTCGCCGCCTGAGTAACCTAGCATGGGCGCGACACTCTGCCGGTCCCCCTCAACGCGGCCGCTCGGCGTCCGATAACGGATAAGAGTCGGCGGTGTACTGCGGGCCCTAGGCGATCGTGACCACCACACAAGCGATCGCGGTGACGCCCAGGAAAAACACCAGCGTGAAGGCCAGGCCATAAAACGCGTAGTCGATTTGCTGGATGCGCAATCAATCAACACTGCCGCAAAGCCTACGTCACTTGGAGAGTTCGCGCATTGCGCGCTCGAGCCCCTGCAGCGTGATCGGGTACATCTTGTTTTGCATCAGCTGACGGATCACGCCCACTGATTGCCTGTACTCCCATACACCTTGAGGTTCGGGATTGAGCCAAGCGTATTTCGGGAATCGCTCGATCAGGCGCTGCAGCCAGACGGCGCCGGCCTCTTCGTTGTTGTACTCGACCGATCCCCCCGGTTGCAGGATCTCATACGGACTCATCGTGGCGTCGCCCACGATGATCAACCGGTAATCGGAATTGTACTTGCGCATCACATCCCAGGTGGGGAAGCGCTCGGCGTGTCGGCGGCGATTGTTGCGCCAGACGTAGTCGTAGACGCAATTGTGAAAATAGTAGAACTCAAGATGCTTGAACTCGCTGCGCGCGGCCGAGAACAGCTCCTCGGTCTGCTTGATGTGGTCGTCCATCGTGCCGCCCACATCGAGCAGCATCAGCACCTTGATGGTGTTGTGACGCTCGGGCACCATCCGGATGTCGAGATAGCCCGCATTGCGCGCCGTCGAGGCGATCGTGTCGTCGAGGTCGAGTTCTTCTTCAGCCCCCTCGCGCGCAAATTTTCGCAGGCGTCGCAGGGCAATCTTGATGTTGCGCGTGCCGATTTCGACTTCGTCGTCGTAGTCACGGTAGGCCCGTTGCTCCCAGACCTTGACCCCGGTTCGGTTGCCGGCGGAAGGGCCGCCGATCCGGATGCCCGCCGGGTTGAACCCGCCATTGCCAAAAGGCGAAGTACCGTTGGTCCCGATCCAGCGATTGCCTCCCTCGTGACGGTCTTTCTGGGTGTCGAGCAGCTCCCGCAGGCGTTCGAGCAGCTTGTCGAGACCGCCCATCGCCTCGATCGCAGCTTTCTCCTCGGGGGTGAATTCGCGCTGAAACTGACGCTTCAGCCACTCGAGCGGCAGATCGATGTCAATGCCGGGCAAAGCCTGAACACCCTTGAAGTAGGCGCCGAAGGCCTTGTCGAACTTGTCGAAGTTGCGCTCGTCCTTGACCAGCGCAGCCCGCGAGAGCACGTAGAAATCGTCGATCGACTGGCCGATCACCCCCCGCCTGATCGCCTCGATCAGCATCAGGTATTCCTTGATCGAGACGGGCAGCTTCGACTTTCGAAGGTGAAGGAAGAAGTCGATCAGCATGATGCGGCCTCGTCGATCAGCGGTTGTGGCGGGCCATGAAGATGAGGCGCTCGAATAGATGAACATCCTGCTCGTTTTTGAGCAGCGCGCCGTGAAGCGGCGGAATGATGAGTTTGTTGTCGGCAGAGCGGAGAGCCTCGGGCGGCACATCATCGGCGAGTAGCAGTTTCAGCCAGTCAAGTAGCTCGGAGGTAGACGGCTTCTTCTTCAATCCTGGCAGGTCACGAATCTGGAAAAACGACTCGAGCGCGCTCGCCAGCAAGGTCTTCTTGATCTCAGGGAAGTGGACATCCACGATCCGCTGCATCGTCTCGCGATCGGGAAAGCGGATGTAGTGGAAGAAGCAGCGCCGCAGAAACGCGTCGGGCAGTTCCTTTTCGTTATTGGATGTGATGACAACGATCGGTCTGTGTCTCGCCTGGATGAGTTGACGCGTTTCGTAGACAAAGAACTCCATGCGATCGATTTCGCGGAGCAGGTCGTTGGGAAACTCGATGTCGGCCTTGTCGATTTCGTCGATCAGCAAGACGACGGGTTGGTCTGACTCGAAGGCCTGCCACAGAACGCCCTTGACGATGTAGTTGTGGATGTCCTTGACGCGCTCGTCTCCGAGTTGCGAATCCCTGAGCCTGGAGACCGCGTCGTATTCGTAGAGGCCTTGCTGGGCCTTGGTGGTCGACTTGACGTGCCATTGCAACAAGGGCATGCCAAGCCCCGCCGCGACCTCTTCGGCCAGCATGGTCTTGCCGGTCCCGGGTTCGCCCTTGATCAGCAGGGGGCGCTGCAAGGTGATGGCCGCGTTGACCGCGAGTTTGAGATCGTCGGTGGCGACGTAGCCTGAAGTGCCTTCGAAACGCATGAGCCTGATTCCCGGGGACGGTGAGGGTTGGAGTATAAGTCGATCCAGGCTCGCGCCGATCGAATCACGGTACTCGGATACCATGCCGCGATCGCTTGGCGCGGGGGGCCGCCTCGGCTACAATTCGGCCACCCCAAAGACACACACCGGCGCGCTCGTCTCCTCTCGGTCAGGCGCGGTTCACCATGTCGGCTCAGGGATCATGAACAAAAAACTCTTTATTTCAGCTGTACTGTCATTGGCTCCGCTTGCGGCGTTTGCGCAGGCGAGTGCGCTCAAGGGCGATCCGAAGGCGGGCGAGGTCAAGACCGCGATGTGCATCGGTTGTCATGCCATTCCAGGTTACAAGGCCTCTTTTCCGCATGTTTACCTGGTTCCGATGATTTCCGGGCAGTCGCAGGCCTACCTGGCCTCGGCGCTTGAGGCTTATCGCAAGGGCGATCGCAGTCACCCGACCATGCGTGCGATTGCCGGCAGCCTGAGCGATCAGGACATTGCCGATCTGGCCGCTTATTACGCGGGTCGTTGAGCGGTCGTGCCCGGCTCTGGCCGGGACGGTTTTTATGTATTGAATGTTTCAGGGGACATGCATGAACCGCATGCTTTTCGCACCTCTAGCAGCGCTTGCGTTCGCAGCGATCTCGCCCTCGGCTTTCGCAGGGGATGTGGCCAAAGGCCAGGAAAAGGCTGCCCAGGCCTGCGCGGTCTGCCATGGCAAGGACGGCAACACGCCGATCGATCCGTCCTATCCGAAGCTAGGCGGTCAATATCGCGATTATCTCGAGCGTGCCTTGCTCGACTACCGCAACGGCCAGCGCAAGAACGCAATCATGGGTGCTCAGGCCCAGGCCTTGACGCGAGCCGAAATCAGCAATCTCGCCTCCTACTACGCGAGCCTGCCCGGACAGCTAAGCCATCGCCGATGATCCGGTGCGCTCGTCTGGCAAACGAGCTCAGACACCCTTGCGAAGCCAACGGGCGAGTGCTTCATCGTCTAGGCGCCGTTGTGATCTCATGATTGTCGGCTCCCAGGATCGAACGCCCACCAGGATGCTCATCGGGTGGCGCTTGGCGAGCGGTAACCGGGTGTTGGCCACGTGCTGCTCGGAATACTCGTCCAGCAAAGCCATGAGGCGGGCTTTCAGCGACAGCCTCGCCTCATTCGAAATGCGCACATTGAGTACGCCGACCGTCTCGCCTGGTCCGTCGAAGCCATGCGCGAGAAAATCCGTAGCCTCGCTCCTGAAGTATCGGATGATCGGGCCGTCCGGCAGCCACCGGAAGGTCCGTGAGACCCTCAAGCGGTAACGGTTGTTTGGATGCAATTCCAGGAAACCGATCTTCTCCAGCCGCAACAGGTGCCGCACGCACTCCGCTTGGCCGATCCGATAAATGCTGATGATCTGCTCGTAGCTGAGCAAGGAGAGCGTACATACCGCTACGGTAAAGAGCCGTGGGTCGCCTACGATTTCGGCTTCCTGGTCCCAGGTCATTTTGTCGAGCAGATGGTCGGGCTCGCCGAGCGTGGCCAGCATCGCGTGAGGCTCGGCGCCCACTGCCTCGAGTATTGCGTCAAGCCGACGCAGGTCGATGCTGTGCTGCGAGAACATGCGTTTGACCGTGGCTTCGGACAGTCCGATTCTCCCCGCCAGCTCGCGGTAGGTGAGACCCCGCATGCGGAGCTCGCGCTTCAATGCCTTCACCAGGGTCTCGCTCACTTTCATTGGGACTGCCTTTCCTGATTTCCGCTGCGCTCACATAAGGTTCTCATCATGCAGACAAGCGATGCTTCGCTCAAGTTTCTGGGTCCGCAGTGGTTCGCGGTGGTGATGGGCTGGGGAGGCCTTTCGCTCGCCTGGCTGCGGGTCAAGGGATCGATCGATCCGGCGCTTGCCGGCGCGTTTGCGGCGGGATCGGCCGCCGTTGCGTTCGTCGTCTATCTGGTACTTGTGGTGTTGTCCGTCATCCGGGCGCTCCGATACCGCGCAGCCCTGCTCGAAGACCTGGCCCACCCCGTGCGTCACGCCTTCGTGGGAGCCTTCCCGGTATCGACGATCGTGATCTGTGCATCGCTTGGTGCGATGTTCCCGGGCCATGCCTGGATCAGGGGCCTCTTCCTCGTGACAAGCGCGATTCAGCTGGCGGTGACGGTGTGGGTGATCTCGGGCTGGTTTCGATCGGGTTTTCGCTGGCCGGCAGCCACGCCTGTTTTGATGATTCCGATCGTCGGGAACGTACTGGTGCCGATCGCTGGCATTCCGCTCGGATTCGAAAAGCTGTCCTGGGCGTATCTCGGGCTGGGCGTGCTGATGTGGCCAGTCGTCTTGACGCTGATCCTGGCGCGTACCGCCGTCCTGCCCATGCCAGATCGATTACTGCCCAGCTGGTTCATCACGATTGCGCCGCCCGCAGTGTCGGGTGTTGCGCTGGCGGTAGCCGGTGCGCCCGCATGGACCGTGAACGTAATGGCAGGAATGGCCGGCTTTTTCGCATTTTGCGCGCTGACGCTGGCTGTTCGATTGCGCAAGCTGGAGTTTGGCATGCCATTTTGGGCGATGTCATTTCCGAGTGCGGCACTCAGTGCGATCATCTCCACGCTGGCCCAGGGGACCCCTGATGCGATCTGGGGTGCGCGGGTGCTGGTCTGGCTGGTAACGGCCGTGATCCTGTGGCTGAGCGCAATGACGCTGCGGGGACTGCTCGCGGGCTCGCTTCTGGTGGCAGAACCCGTGCCCGCACCGCCCCTCAAGGATGGAGCAGGCTCGCCAGCGGCACGCAGCTGACCGGGTCCCCGGCGGCGCAAGCTGCCTGGTCGGCGGGCATCACAATAATGCAGTCGGCCTCACTCATTGAGCTGAGCATGCCCGACCCCTGGCTGCCGGTGAGTGCGACTGTGGCGTGTCCGTCTTCTCCAATGCTCAGCCGCCCGCGCTGATACTCGGTTCGACCCGCCCGTTTCGCGATCCGAGTGGCGGCACGGGCGCGGATCACGGGTAGCGGCTGGATTTTCGCTCCTGCCCGGCGCAGCAAGGCCTCTCGCACCAGGAAGAGGAAGGTGATCATCACGGCAACGGGATTGCCGGGGAGTCCGAAGTAGAGTGCACCGCCGATACGGCCGAAGGCAAGTGGGCGCCCGGGACGCATGGCGATGGTCCAAAAGGCTATTTCGCCCAGCCTTGAAAGGACCGACCGGGTGAAGTCGGCGTCCCCCACGGATACGCCCGCCGAGGAGATGACCATATCGGCGCCTTCGGACGCCTGGCGCATGGTGCGCTCGAGCGCGTCGGGGTGGTCAGGTACCACGCCCAGGTCGATCAGCTCGGCATCGAGGCGCCTGAGCATGCCCGCAAGCGTGTAGCGATTGCTGTCATAGATCTGACCGTTGGCGAGGGGTTTCCCAACTGCCTGCAATTCATCGCCCGTGGAGAAAAACGCGACTCTGACCCGCCGGCGAACTTGTACCTCCGTCAAGCCGAGTGAGGCAATCAGTCCGAGTTCAGCCGGTCCGATACGAATGCCGGCTCGTAACGCAGGCTGACCGCGTCCGAGGTCTTCGCCGCGGAGGCGGCGGTTCTGCCCCAATACCTGGCCAGTCGGCACCCAGACCCGGGAGCCTTCGACCTGGCACTGCTCCTGCGCGATCACGGTGTCGTGGCCAGGCGGCATCATTGCGCCGGTCATGATGCGGATGGCCTGTCCGGGACCGGGCGCTTGTCCGGATGGGCGCCCGGCGAGCGCCTCGCCCACGACCTCGAGCACGGTCTCCCCTTGAGCCTGGAGATCAACGTGACTGAACGAGTAGCCGTCCATCGCCGAGTTGTCGTGCCCGGGCACATCGATGGGTGAGATCAGGTCCCCACCCAGGATTCGATCGAGCGCCTCTTCGATCGGGCAGGTGACCGTCTCCTCCACGGGCTCGCAGAGAGCGGCAATGAGCGAGGCGGCCGTCGACACCGATACCGAATCGGGATCGAAGCCGTCGATATCCCGAACCAGGCTGGCGAGACTTCGAGGTTCGGACTTCATGCACGCTCCAACTCAAGTAGATCCGAGGGCGTGTTCAGGTTTGAAAAGGCAGTCGGATCGGGAAACTCGCATTGTGCCGTGTCGATGTCATCGAGCCAGGCTTCGACCTTGCGCGCTCCGGTGTTCAAAAACGCCTCGAGGCGATCACAGAGTGCGACATCCAGCAGGGCAAAGACCGGATGGGTACGTCCACCCGCCGTGGCAGTGATGCACGAGGCACCGCTTGTCCGTTGGGCCGCAAGCAAGCGCTCAGCCAGATCGGCCGGAAGCAGCGGGGCGTCGCAGGGCACGCACAGCAACCATTGCGATTGCGACGCCCTCATCCCCGCATGCATGCCGGCAAGCGGGCCGAGTGCCGGTCCCAACTGGTCTTGAATCAGCGGCTGGCCCAAAGCGCGCCAACGCGGCTCGTCAGGCGCATTCAGCAGCAGGCTGGCGACCTGGGGCGAAAGACGTTCGATGACATGCTCGACCAGCATGCGGCCACGAAACGGCAAGAGGCCCTTGTCCACACCCTGACCGTCTGCGCTCATTCGGCGGCCCTTACCGCCGCATAAAATCAGTCCGGTCAGATGATGCGAGGCGGCGGACGGACAGGTCACGGGTTCGGTGGGACCGTGTGACGACACGTTCAGCCGCCGATGTAGGACATCTCGATCTTGCGCAAGCCCGCCGTTTCGGAAGAACGCAGTTCCGAATAGCGATCCGATCGGCCTTTCCAGATATGGGCAATCGCGGCTTCGATCTGCGCATCGGAAAAATCGCCGCGAAGCAGCGCGCGCAAATCATGGCCCTGGGTTGCAAACAGGCAGGTGAAGAGCTTGCCCTCGGTCGACAGACGTGCGCGGGTGCAGTCCCGGCAAAATGCCTGAGTGACTGATGCAATTACGCCGATCTCGCCCGAGCCGTCGCAATAGCGCCAGCGCTCGGCCACCTCGCCGGTGTAATTCGGCTCGACGGGTTCGATCGGAAACTCGCCCGCAACCCGTTCGAGGATCTCGCGGGCAGGCAGAACGTCGTCGAGACGCCAGCCGTTGGAGGCACCTACATCCATGAACTCAATGAATCGAAGAATGTGGCCGCTATGCCGGAAATGCCGCGCCATGGGTAGGATCTGGTGGTCGTTGACACCCTTCTGCACCACCATGTTGACCTTGATCCGTGAGAAACCCGCCTGCTCAGCCGCTGCGATACCGGACAGGACGCTCGCGACGGCAAAGTCGACATCGTTCATTTGTCGA
>Ga0169931_10006475_pt1 | contig 17632 bp, 20 predicted proteins | sample Kivu_15m_20L_FD_129675 | JGI IMG/M metagenome (GOLD analysis project Ga0169931, IMG submission 129675) | Freshwater microbial communities from Lake Kivu, Western Province, Rwanda to study Microbial Dark Matter (Phase II) - Kivu_15m_20L... | ecosystem: Environmental > Aquatic > Freshwater > Lake...
AGGCATCCCTTGAAATCTTGCATGTTCCTAGGTTTAGGGGATTTAGTCCTTCCAGGATTTGTACTAAAATTTTGTCACAGGTTTGATTTTATTAAACATACATCTGTTTATTATAGGACTTCAATTTTACTCTATGTAATAGCCTTGACTTTGTCAGGGATTGTGATTGCAGTTTTTAATTATCCTCAACCGGTTTTGTTTTATATGTGCCCTATAATTTTAGGAGGTATTCTTCTCACTGCCTATTGTAGAAATGAAATCGGTGACATTTGGAATGCCGATGTTTTAGAGGAAAATTTGACTTTCAGAAATACTCAAGAAATTTCAGAGAATGAAGGAGATGCTAGTAATCCGCAGTATAATTATATTCATAATCCTGATGCTGCAGAAAATTATTCTGAAATTGAGAATAAAAGTATTTATGGCTTTAGAAATGAAATTAGTAATGCCAATTCTTCTCATGATATTAACAATTTGTAATTAATATCAAATAAATTTTAACTATATCTAATTGCTTTCTGTATATAAAAGGTTTTATTTTTTAATAAATTAATAATGAAGAGTTTTTAAATTAATCGATATTTAAATTTCGTCTATTTCTGTAAAAACTTAACAGTAAAGAAAAATTTTTAAATAATTTTAACTTTAATGTAGAAATCTTATTTTCCATTTTCACCTATAAAAAATTATTTTAAAATTTAATTTGTTTTTCTTAATTAACATATAAATGATAATAGAAAAGTTCTTATCTTCGAAAAAACTCTCATATAATATAGTAAAAATAAACATAAATAAGTGGCATAAACTGATTAAAATCAATAAATTACAGTTTAAAAATTATTCCTTAAATATATATGAAAACACCTACGATTCAATACAGTCAAAAATTAAAAAAAAGTAATAAGATTGAATTTTTCAAATCCAATTTTTTCTCTTAGACACAACATAAATTACACTACTTCCTCAACTCCAATTTTAAAAGATGAAATGGAATTACTATTTACAAACAATACAAAAATATTTATTGATTTAGAAGTATTACATTAATTTATAGCTTATTATTACTTTAGTGTTCCTCGGTTCATTTAACATTGTTAGATTACATAGAGAAATTAAAGTTAGATGATCCAGAAGTATCCCAGAAAAAAGGGAAATTAATACAAATCACAAAAGAAAAAGAAAAATTTTATTCAATAAACATAATGGACATCATTAAATTCAAAATTAATCAAAAAATTATTACTGCAATAAGAACCATCGTTTCTTCGAACAATACCCTCAAAAATGTTTCAGAGATTAAAATTTTCTTTGATGGTGGTTGCTCTAACAAAGAAAGACTAGGCTTCTTCGGATGCAGTTTTTATTTTAACGACTTTTCTCTGTTTCAAATAGCTGGGAACATAGGACCACATAATACAAACAACACATCTGAATATTTTGGATTGATTATCTCATTAATATTTTTGGATTTATTACAAATAAAAGATTTTAATATTGGCGTTGTGAAAATTTTTTCTGATTCAGAATTAGTCTGCAGACAAGTACAGGGAAAATATAAAATTAATACTCCACATATAATTATATTAAACTCCATCGTCATGGCACTACAAAAGAAATTTTATATGAATAATGACAAGGGGATAATTATAAATTATACTCATGTACTTAGAGAATTCAATGAAGAGGCTGATAAATTGGCCAACATAGGAAAAACTTTTGAAAACAATTGTTTAGTTGTTAATTATTAAAGAATTTAAGATACAAAAGTTTTGAATTTTCATGAATTATTATAATATGAGATTCATACTTCTTTTATATTGACAGTTATTTATCTTATTATTATCTTCCATGATATCCAGTTAATTTAATATCTTTAATAAAATTTAGTATGAACAGGAAACTAGAGATAGCATCAGATACCTTAATATCGATTGCTAAGTTATTATGCCTCTATTATGTGATTTCTCTTTTAGGAATTATAAGAGCCTTTGCCATAATTTACCTCTATTGTAAATTAACTGAATTTTTACTTAAGAAATATTTTAATTTAGAGAAGGTAGAACCCACAGATCGAGTTTTCTTAGAAAAAGAAATTTGGGAAAGGTACAACGTTGTAATTGTTTTGAAAATGAAAGATTTCAGTGAAGACAAGATGAAGGAATTTTTGATAGAAAGAGTTGTTAAAAAATTTCCTAAGTTTACCATAGTCCTGGTAGAAAAATTTCACAATTTCTTTTGGAAAAATATGCCTTTAGAAAATGCGATAAGAAAAATTAGGAATATACAGACGGAATATATCAAGGATCAACTAGAATTTCTAAATTATATTAATATTCAAGTGAATTCACCGACAGATATATATAATGACTATGGATATGAATTCCATCTGATAAAATTTAATGATAATCCGAAAGAGGGAGCTCTTGTTTTTAAATTCGATCATGCTTTCTCTGATGGATTAGGAGCACTTTCAGTTATAGCGTGTATAGCTGATAATTATGAATCCTCACTTTTTCCTAGAATTATGCATAAACAAAATCATTTCAATTATTTGAATTTTTCATTTATCTGGAAATTAATTAGTGACTTCATAAGCTTTCCTTTCCTGTTTTACAATTGCTCAAGGTTTGTTAATCCAAATCATATTTTAAATCCCCAAAGTGTAAATCGAACAGGTGAATCAATAATTTCTATATCCAAGTCCTATAACTTTGAAAATCTTTTTGATCGTTGTAAAAAACTAAACTTGAGTTTCAACGAATTCTTAATTGCGAATTTTTCTGCTGGGTTGAAAAGATATATGGATAGTGTTAGAGATTCTGATTACAAAAAAAAGCAGATGAGTTGTTTTACAATTCCGAAAAGTTTAATTGTTACAATCCCTCTAGGGAATAGAGGTATTCCCAAATGTGCAAGTGAAGTTAACCTTCAGAATGTTGCTAATGTTGCTTATGTGAATCTTCCATTAATAGATGAACCAATTAAAGACTATCACATAATAAAGAAATCCTTAAATAAAAGCGTAGGGAATATCGTACAACATTTTTTTCATAAAATTTTTACATATGTTACCTTGCAAATACTGCCTAAATTTGTGTATGAATACCTAAAAGAAATATTTATAAGTCATTTAGACATGTGTATTTCGAATGTACCTGGAAGTAAAAGAACTCTTCTTTATTCTGGAAGTGAGGTTTATGATATAATACCTATTGTTAACTCGGGTATTACCTTTTGTTTCGTATTGATGTCAACATACAATAATAATTTAAGATTCCAAATTGCTGTTGATAAGGTCCTTGGAATAAACCCCAAAGATATAATTGACTCATTAGAAACAACTCTTGATAAGGCTATTAATTGAATAATTAATCCCTTGTTGAGGATATATCAAAATATTAAGTAAAAATCAATATAAACAAATTTATTAAATAAATTTCTTTGGTTGTAATTTTTAAACTTTGATTTAAATAAAATAATTTTAGTTATCTTATATAGATTTCTTTATCTATTGATTATTAATATCTGAAATTCTCTTTGACTTTTTAAAAGTTATTTTTTCATTCGCACTTAACCATTCAATTTGATCCAAAGGGAAAATAAAATTTATTATTTCTGCTTTTATTTCTGGAGTGACTATTATACCTAATGCATTTTTGACATATTCTATAAGAGTATTCAATTGGCTATATTTATAATTTCCGTAATAATCATAATCAGAATGTCCACTTCCTCCCTGAGAAAGGGCCTTGATAGGCACTCTCCACATTGGGCCATAGAAATATTCTAATAGAACTTCTGGTCGTCTCGGTGCAGGGAAAAATCTATCATTGATTCTAGTGGTAGTTAATTCCTCTACGAATAGATAAGGAAAAGTTGAATTAGGATAGTAATATATTTTTTCGGCTTCGTCATATCGTCTCACAAACCCATCTTCAAATATTTTGTAAATATACAAATCTCCGACTGGCCTCTCTTTGTAATTTAATTTTAAAGATACTCTCCATTTGTATTCACTTTCTTTCTTGTTTAAAGGATTATAAACGACTCCGAAGCCTTTTTGCAACATATATCCATCCTCATTTATTATTTCGTTGAGGTTCAAAATTTTTTCGTAATCTTCATAAAAAATCCCTATATCAAAATCATAGTCATATTTTATTATTCCTTTTTCTCTGACACTTCCTAACAAAGTTCCATAGACTATCCAATGTTTTATTGTTTTCGCTTTCAAAACATCGCAAATGTAGCATAAATGTTTATAAATTTCTTCTTGAGTTAAAGGAATTTCTTGAATACTGGAAAGCTGTTCTAAGTAGTCCAATTATAAAATAAATTAAATGTACATTTTCTTTTTAAATTAGAATAAAAAATAATTGCAAATCGTAACTTACAAATTAAAGGGAATATCATTTGAATATTGATAAAGAGACATAATAATTTTATTTTTATCACTCCTTAAAATATTAAATAAATAAAACAACTTATCATATAAATAATACATTACTATCATATTCTTTTAACAAAAATTAAATATTTTATTATTTATGTTGAATAAAAATAATATCCTATAAATATAAATGCAATCCCATGAAATCACATTGAACAAGGAACTTTTTGTCGGAAAAGTTAAAGGGGCTATCACAGATCAATATCAAATTTTAAAAGTAAAGATAAATTTGTTTTAATGAATTATAGGAAATCGGATCTGGTAGCTACGGAAGAGTTTACAAAGTTAAGAATAAAACAACAGGCGAAACAAGAGCATGTAAACAATTAGCGAAAGGAAGAATCGCTAGTATGGAAAAATTCACCCTAGAAATAAACATAATGACTAAAATTGACCATCCCCACGTTATAAAACTATATGAAATATTCGAAGATAATCGTTACCTTTATCTCGTTATGGAAGAATGCAGTGGAGGAGAGTTATTCGACAGAATTATTGAAAGAATAAATGCTCAGAAAATGTTTACTGAAAAAGAAGCTGCACTCATGTTTAAACAAATGATGAGTGCCATATGCTACTGCCATGCTGCAGGAATATGCCACAGAGATCTTAAACCAGAAAATTTGTTATTCCTTGGAAAAGAAAGTGACTCTCCATTAAAAGTAATAGATTTCGGACTGAGCAGAATTTTTCAAAAAGATGATCACAAGATGAGTACTAAAGTAGGAACTGCTTATTATGTAAGTCCAGAAGTTCTCCTAGGCAACTACGACGAAAAATGCGACATATGGTCAGCGGGTGTTATTTTATACATTTTGTTGTGTGGGGATCCTCCCTTTAACGGAGCAAATGATAACGAAATTTATAGAAAAATTCAAGCCAAGAAATATTCCTTCCCGTCTCCCAAATGGGATAAGGTTTCAAACGACGCAAAGGATCTTATAAAACACATGCTTTGTGATCCTGATAAAAGATATACCGCAGAGGAAGTTTTAAAGCATACATGGGTCAATAATTTGGCTCCCAACTCACCCGAAGTAGTCCTTAATTTAAACACAGACAGCATGAAGAATTACACCAATTCAAATAAATTAAAGAAGGCCGTTCTTACTTTCATCGCTTCTAGATTGAAGGAGGACGACATTAAAGAATTGAAAGAAATTTTCATGAATTTGGATAAAAACAAAGATGGAACTCTTACCTTGGAAGAAATCAAGGAAGGTATAGAACAGTTAAAGGATTCGAATATTAATGCTGAGGAGATTTTTAAATCTATAGACACTGATGCATCTGGAGTCATCAACTATACTGAGTTCTTAGCCGCTACTATTGACAAAAAAGTGTATTTAAAAGAAGAAAGACTTTATGAAGCTTTTAAAGCTTTTGATACTGACAGCTCGGGAAAAATTTCATCACAAGAAATCATAAAGATCATGAAGGCCGATAAATCTGATGCCGATGCTATTGAAAACATGGTCAAAAAGTTTGATATTAATGGAGATGGGGAAATCGATTACAATGAATTTATTTTTATGATGAGCAAAGTCGAAATTTAAACTATATTTAGCCTAAGATTTATTTTCATTGAAGATTTAAATAAAAACTCTTAAAATTTATGTCTATTTTATATTTTTATTATATGATAATTTATATTTTTTCAATTTGCTATTTATATATATATATTTAACAGGGAAAATAATTTATCATTCGTAATTATATAATCTTATACTTTAAAATTTAACAAATCCATATAATATTTATGACTTTCTTCAATTACCTTTAAGGTATCATCGACATTCAAAATCATATCGTTATTGTATATAATATTTTCATTCTTGCCTTCATAAGTTTTATAAATCTTAAACCATTTCTGAATTTCTTTAATTCTATTCATGTTTTCTTCTTTTTTTAAAAAGTTTCTAGATTCGTCAATGTTTATTTCATCACTATCTACCACTAATAATTTCCAATCGCATTCATCCTGATCTATCAGACAAAACGACCCAACAGGATAAACTTTTATAATTTGTCCAACATGATATCTTTTTGTTGTTGATAATTCGACGAGGTCTAGAGGATCATTATCTCCAACATATTTTTCGAAATATTTTACTTGGTTGTTTTCCCATGTTCTCGGAAGAAATCCATAATTGAAATTTGGTGTAAGTTTGTAAAATCTGAGATAGCTTTCTTGGGTTATTTTGTTCTTTTTAACATCTTGCTTGATCGGGTTGTGTGTTTCTTTTGACATCTCCATCTTGGCGCATTCACCCCTTGGCACTTCTATCACCATGTTATATGTCGAATCTGAGGGATTGATTAAAGGTACATCATGCCAATAGGAGGCTTTATGAATTCCATCTGGATCTTTGTGAAGAAATACTCTGTATTCAAATCCTTCTTTCTGGTTCGAGCGAGGGAAAAAGTTTTTAATTGTATGAGGATTACTTGAAGAGAAAAGTTTTCTGGTTATATTTAAAAACTTCATATTTGAGGAAATATAATTTAAAAATTGATATTCATTTTAGAGTAAACTCAAAAGATGATAAAAGACAATTTTATTTCTAATAATTATAATAAGTAATGATTCATTAATCAAAATCAAATTTAATTCTACGTTCAAAGTAAACTTAAATTATTGTATATTGATACCTATTTTTGAAAAATTAAATTTGATAAACAATTTTTAAGTGAATTTCAAAAATAAATCGGATAATTTTTAAAAATAACTGACAACCGAAAATTTTCTAATAGAGATATTACTTAATTTTATAGTACATGTCTCAACTAAGTATATATTATCTTTCAGTTGCAGTAACATGCTTAGCTGTGTCAATTTACAATTTCAGCGTAGCCAACAAATCTAAAAACCTCCAGTGCTTTGAATTAGAACAAGTCACTCTACCAGATTATCAATCTTATGTCTATTCACTCAAGAACAACACACAAGCCTATAATAATTTTATGATAATAATTAACAGGAACGAATCTGGTAAAATATACGTAGACGAACACATAAATGAAAACACAGAGGACGAGCTCATAACGATTCCAGTTCTTACAAACAATCGATATGCTAGTTTACAAGCAGGGATAGGGGCACTTTATGTAATTATGATGTTTTTCAGCGTTATGGAATTCCTTTCAATTAGGTTTATGTCCGATATGGTACCCGAAGAATTTATCCACTTAAATAAACTCACACAAAGTTTTGGATTTATTTCAAAGAATTTACCTTATTTTTTAGCTAGCCTACATTATGCAGTGTTTGTGTTGATAATTGTTATTTGGGGATACATCGCAACTACTTCATGTTTCTACTCTGTCAACATTCAGCCTGGTGAATATTCATATTGGAACGGATTATTTATTGATACTTGGATAATGAATTTAGTAACTTCTATTATTTGGTTATTACTCCATTATGTAGGGAGTATAATACGAGAAATTTTTTATAAGGAACCCTTTATGTATATAAACTATAAAAATCAGAGAGGAAAATTTAGGTGTTGTAGATGGTTGATGACGCGAGTGGGGCCCTAAGAATTAATCAATTTCAAAATAGAATTTATATTGTACTATTATCTATATATATATCCAGCTTCTACTTATATTTTATTGAAATTATAATTAATAAATCTTTAAAATCTCACTAATGTTACTAATAAATGTACCATATCGTTGACTCAAATACTTTCAATTTGGGCACCAAAAGCGACCTTTTATTTCTAAAAGAAATAAATGAAAGTAGCCTTAAGGAATATGGACCTTCTAATTGGCTATAAAACATAGCTGGTAATCAGAAGATTTATTTCATTAAAAATCTAATCATCATACAATAAGATTATGATGATCAAAGAGATTTCTAATTCGTAAATTATCGCTTATAAAATTTATTAATAATAATAAAAATATAATTTAGGGTTGGTAATTAAATTTATCATAAAATAAAATTTTACTCAAATTTTATATTTCTAGAAAATGGACAAAACTAATAGCACAATAGAAATGTACGAACTTGATTTACAAGAACTCAACAATTTTATTTCACAATCAACCAGACCTAACTTGAAGAGACAATTAGAAGAATATAAAAAATCTTTGACTTCTCTATATGAGGAAGAAAAGAAAAAATTAGTCACAGTAAAAGAAGAATCACAATCCCCAGCCACCACAGAAAATATGCACTCAACTTCTGAAGTAAAACTGGACATTCCTTTACTACCTATAACCAAATACGCCTTTGAAAACGGAGATAAATTTGTAAAGTAATATGCTATTTTAATTTTAAGAATTTATATCACTGATGGATTTATCAACTTAAAGAATCACCCTAAAGAAAATATTTTATCAAAATTCCATTCGAAATCATTCGAACTCTGCATATTGAATTGGAACAAAAAGAATTACAAGTTTGTCTGTAATAATTTGAATCACGAAATTATACCTGATGGATCTTATACTAAACAAACATCAAGTGGATTGATTGTCTATCTTAAAAAGGCTAAGGCTACTGATATTTGGGATAATCTAGAAAAGAAAAAATCTTTAATTGGTAATGATGAATCAAAGCCAAGCAAGTCAAAAGACCCTAATGAATCCTTGATGAACATGATGAGAGAGATGTATGAAAATGGTGATCCTGAAATGAAAAGAATGATCGCAGAGTCTTGGACTAAATCAAGAAGTGGAGAAGCAGCGAAAGGGTTCGATCTCTAAATTAAGAATTGGACAATTTTAAAAAAATTGCTTATTTAAATAATTAGATTCTGTTAGGAAATAAAGAATTCTCATATAAAATAATTTCTAATAAAATTATATTTTAAACATATTTTAATATTAGAATTCTAAGGTAAATTTGAAAAATCTAGTTTATTGTCTTTTATATGGGAGAGATTATATCAATTCTTTAGACAATGGGTTATTTTAAATAAAATTGCTATTTATGAATATTTAATTAAATTATATTTTATAGGCAAATAAAAAAATTAGATAGAAGAAAAATTTTTAAAACGCTTTAGATGAATTTATGAATCCTTTGATTTTCCTGTTAATTCTTTTATTTCTTGTTTAAGTTTTGCCATATCTTTATTGAGACTTTCAATTTTATCTTCCAATTCTTTTTTCTTCTCCATTTGATCTCTTTTCTTCGGAAATTCTGGAATTTTATTCAACTGAGCTTTAATCTAAAATTAAATTCGATTTTTTACTTTTTCTCTTTCGTTATTCATTAAGAAATACTGATCCTCTACAATCTTTAGTCTGCTTTCTTTTTCTGGATTATTTTTACTCAAAGCTAGATTATTATTTGGGTTGGTGTAATTATTGCTGCCACTGTAAGTAATATACTGATTTTTATTCTCACTGCTGTAAAAATTTTTCAAGTTCTCATTATACTTATTAAGCTTTATTGCTTCATTAGAGCTTACCTTCTGTATGTCATTTTTTTCATTTGTGTTTGAATTTAAACCTGAGGAATTTTTATTATAAACAATAACATTCGCCATGCTCGTTTGCAAATTACTCTCACTTATAGAAGGATTGACATTTGAATTAATGTTTCCGCTTCCAACTAAAACCTCCATATCACTACTTAAAATATTTTTTTTGTTTGACTCTATCAAATCGTTTCTTAATTTCTGAATCGTTTCGTTTTTTGTTCTCATTTCTTTTTCATACAGCATCAGATCTCTCTTAAGATTAAAATTTTCATCGTTTATTGCCTGATATTTCATGTTTAAAAGTTCGTGTTGGTTTTTGGTTTCGTAGTAATTTGTCTTAAGAGAATCATAGTTCTGTTTGCTCTCTCGTAAATTTAAAATTTCTGTGTTGTTTTTGATTCGAGTTTCGTTAGCTTCTTCTTCAAGATTGAACAATTTTTCTTGGAGTTCTGCTATTTTCTCTGATTTTTTTATATTCTCGTTTTTGTTGAAAGACAGTTCTGACTTTAAGCTCTCTATTTGACCTTTTAAATAAGAAATTTCTAATCCCATGTTATTAAACTTTTTTTCGTTATTTGAAATTTCCGAATGTAATTCTTCGATCGTCATGTTTCTTTCCAAAATGTCAGAATTTAATTTGTTGATTGTTAATTTAGATTCTGTGTATTTGTTAGTTAGAAATTTGTTCTCGTCTTCCAAACCGTTAATTTGATATTTTAGATAGTCAATTTCTACTCTTAATTTCTTCTCTGCTTCTTCATTTTTCTGCTTTTGAGCTTCTGAATTCCTGGATAGTTTTTGATTTTCTTCCCTCAAAATGAGAAATTTTAGCCTTTCTTCTTTTATTTGATTTTTGTAAATATCCAAGATTTCTTGAGGAATCTGTGGAAAATTAAAATTTTTTGGTCTGTTAGAATTAACTTTAGTCAAGTTATTTTTATTTAAATTGCCTGATATATTAATATTATTATTTTTGTATTCTGAAGAGTACGAATTCATTATTGGATTATCTTTTGAAGTTACCGCTTGATATTTCCTCTTTAAAGTTGAATTAGAAGTTGGGAGATTGTTTGAAAGATATTTTGAAATATCTACTTTATCCGAATGTTGTTTGAGAGAGGCCATTGTCGAAGAAGTTTTCAATATTGATTTTTCATATATAGATTTAGTTTTTAAATTTGTAAATCCTAAGACTATTTGATTTATAAATTCTCTATTTGAACCGTCATAGTATAAATTGCAATTATTGTTATTAATGGATTTTCTATTTGTTGTGTTGGCATTTTTTATATTATCAGTTATGAACTTTTTAAACGTTTGAGTTTCTTTTACTTTAGAGAATTTATTAAAAATTTCTTCATCTGTCAGATTGTAGGGGTAAAAATTTGCTACCTTATAAAAAACTAGGGAAGTATTAGTATTTGAATTCGGACCGAAAGAAAATTTTAATTTTTTTTCTTGTTCATGGTTGATTTTCCTTAATTTACGTCCGTTTAAAAAAGTTTTATCTGTATTAGGGGGATTTTCGACTCTCTCAACTGTTTCTATTATTTCGAAATTGTTTACTCGGTTCACAATGTCTATAGATTGTATTGGGGTTATAGTAATGGTTTCTTTTTTTTCAACTGACAATGGGTTAAAAATTTTGTTTACATTTTCTAGCTCCCTATAGTCATTTAATTCGTTCAAAAAATCTGGAGAAGCCACATCTAAATGACTAAACCCTGCCTTGTCTATTTTATCGGTATTTTCACCCTTTACATTAATATCTAGCTCTTTATTTTGAGGAATTTCTATCATAGATAGATCTAATTTACTCTGATTTATTATTTCGTTATAATTTTTAATTTGGTATTGACTTATTTCATTTAAGAAGGCTTTAAATTTTTGTTTTTCTCGATTTTTAAATTCTTGAAAAATATTATCATCAATTTTAGAATCATATTCATAATAGTAGTCATCAAAGTTTTCATCTATTTCAGGAAAATTTAAAGCTGATTTATCTTCTGTATAGGATATATTTTTGTCTTTCTCTTTAGGAATTTTTGAATTATCTTCATTTTTAGTATGTTTATTTATATTCAAATCGTCCACTATTTTCTTAAAATTCTCTTCCTCTATTTTTGTAAGATTGTTAACTTCGATATCTATTCCTCTTCCTCCTCTTGATTCGTTATTCTCATCTACATCTTCCTCAATCTCATCAAGATCTATAAAATCTTTGCTAGTGCATTTTTCATTTTGATAAATTTCTTTAGTTGACATCTAATTATATTTTATATAAAACATATTAAAAATTAATATTATTGAAATCGTGAATAAGTTTTATTCAACTACGATCTATTAAGGTTTAATAAAAAATTTCTTATATCTCCTATATATAATGTCGAATATTAAACAGACATTACACACAAGTTTTCGAAATTTCCTTCCTTAATATTTAATTAAATTAAAATTAGACAAATTATTCAAATTTTATTTTATCAAATTTGTCTATTTAAATTTTTAAATAAATATTATGATTGTGCCCCTTAATCTTTTTTAGGGTCAAAGGGAACTAAATTAAATTTCTCACTACATCTGACCATCATAACGAATGGGCCATAAATATTGGGACCATAAGTTGCAGGCATAATTAGGTAGCCCTTAGGATCAACTTTATGATCATTAAATACCAACTGAATTTCATTCTTGGGAACAAACTCCACTTTCTCTGAATTAACGCAAAGGTCTTTCCACTTTTCTTTTTCATATTTAAAGATGTAAACTCCCATCATAGTGTTAATAGCACTATTTGCAATCTTTTTTTTCCAAATTGTTTCCGATCTGCTTAAGAAAACTTCAAATTTGACTTCATTTATTCGTTCCTTATTTTCAAAATTTATAATAAATTTCGGATTATCAAAATATGTCAAAATTCTTTTAGAAAAGTTTTCTTCATCTTTTCTTTTTCTTTTATTGTCATCAAGTAGGTGACAACCCCCTGCGTTTGTTTCTTTCCATTCCCCACTTATAACTTTACAATCTTCATTGTTTAAAGAAATTAATTCTACTGGCTTGTTGGAATGGACTGATAGTTTGAAACCGAAATTTGCTTCAGGATATTCCAGAGTAGGGATTACCATAATAGGCGAATCGATTTTGTTGAAATTCATAAATGTAGAAGCACAGAATTGATTTGAATAAGATGATTCGATCACCCATTCTGAGGGATTTGTTGAGAGTTTCCGTTTGACATCGTCATAATTAATTTGTTTTTGTTGAAGGATTTTATTTGTGCTATCTAGTACTTTTTGCATCTGATCATTTTTGCTATATTCAGAGGGCTTCTTAGATTTGACGTGTGCCTTGGCGGTTGTGAAATTTTCTTCTATTTGGGGTTTTGTAAGAATCATACCAATTTTTGTGTCTTCATATGTAAATCTACCCTGGAGCTTTCGCAGAATAATTTTCATTGAGACGTTCTGATCGAATTTGATGAGAAACTGAGGATTGAGGGGCCATAAAGGATTCTCTATTATTTTATTCTTTACGATATCTTTTACATATCTGGCTCCCCCAGCAGTAGAATCAGTCCAGCCACTATCAATCGATTTTTCAAAAGGAAAAGGAAGTTCTGATAAATTAATTTCATCATTAGAGAAAATTCTTAACCAGAATATGCAATCCTCTTTTACTAATTTGAAGGCTCTTGTGTTCATTACTTTTTCAATCTCGTATTTTTTGTGATATTCTAAATATGGTATAATATTAACATAAATTTTATCATTTTTAGAAACTAATTTTTTCCTCTGCTTTTCAGAGATTTTCTTACTAACTTCATAAAAATCTAAGCTCAGGGTTATTTCTCTTTGGACATCTATTATTTCACCTTCGATCGCTTTTTTAATTAAATTTTCTTCTTTTATGTCCCATACTCTTGAATATTTCCCTTTTGATGCAATAATCATCATGTTACATTTCTGATATGGTTTTCTGGATAGTCTCTCATCCTCTTGCATGAGGGAAGTTATAATTTTTAATCCCGGCCTAAGCTCAAGTTTGAACTGAGGATTTAAAAACCATCTATCTTCTGTGTCATTCACAATTACACGTTTGATTATTTCTTTATTCTTTGTTTTATCTTCATGATGGATTTTTCCAGTTTGTCGAGCTATATTAGAATTCATCTGATTATTTGAAACTCCACTATGATTATTTTTGTTAAAACTAACGCCTGACTCTTTAAAAGACATCTGAGTGGGGTGTAAGGCAGAGGCCTTTTTTGTGATTTCCGGTAAGTTGAATTTAAAATGAGAAACACCAGCTTCAGATGTTTCATCAACAGGTGGTAGCATATTTAATTTAATATTCTCTTGAACGGGGGTAGGGTTATTATTTGATTTCCTCGTTGAAAAGAGAGAGGTGTCTTTCATAAAAGGCGAAACTTGACTGTCTTTAGTCACAATTGAATTATTTTTGGTTTTTCCATAACTAGATATTTTGCCTCCTGTAGGGATCTGGTTTTGCTGCTTATCTTCCATAAGTCTTTCAGGAATCCACACTCCATCCAAATTTTTAGGGGGTGCTCCTCCACTTGTCATTCCGCTCCATGCACCTGGTACGCAATATTGAGACCACGACTCCGGAAAGATTCTACAATAATATATTTGATTAAAACGGGTCAGCCAGTCTTCAAAAGATATCCAAAATGTCCCGTCAGTTAGATGAATCTCATAATTTAACTTCTCTTTCAAGCTTTTATTTGTTTCCCATATATCATCTTCTGGATGGAAAGTGAAAGTAGATTTTCCTTTATTCCAGTGATTGACTAAAAACATTAGTCTATATCCATCAATTTCTTGTAAATCTATAATGTTGTACATAGAGTTTGTAATTATATCTTCATCATCAATTTGATCGTCACGACTTTCATTAAGCTGCAAATTTATATAACATATTAAATTAGAAAATTACATCATCGTCATTTTCATCAAATCTAAGGCACCCAATGAGATATTTTTGATTAAGACATCTTTTGATTTCTTCAAAAAGTATTTTCTTTTCATTATCATCCAATTTTTCTTTTAAATCAATTTTCTTCGATATCCCTCCTGTAAATTCAACAAGTGTATTCTTAATAGAGCTGTTATTCAATACATCATATGTTCTGAATAATTTTGAATATGCCTTAGCCAACAGACACAACCAAATAGAATTTTTATTCGAGGTTGCTGTACTCAGAGCCATGTCATCAGTTTGATGGGAAGGTAGTCTGGTATCTATTGTCACATTTTTCCACTCACCATTTATAAAGAAAGTAAATCCACAAAATCCAGCATGAAGATTTTTTTCTACATTTTCATAGTCTAAAACTAGATTTGAGAAGAATTCTTCCTTTTTTCTAAACAACATTAAGACACTTCCTAAGAAAGCACGATCATACATCACTCCCCTTTTAATTTTGAAATCGTAATTAGTATTGTGTGATTGATCACAATCGAAAAACTTGACATCTTCAGCATCTGAATTGATTCTATCAAATAAAATTTCTATGTTATTTTCCAAAAATCTCTCAGGCATCACTCCATCTTTTCCGAATAAATTTTCATCGGGAGGGAATTCAGGATCTTCCCATGGATTTTTCGAATCATATTTAGATCTTAAATATTCATAAAATTCTAAAATATTCTCTTCGTCGAATTTAGAGTATTTCTTCACTGAAGAATCGATGTTATCTTCCGCACCTGATCCAGAACTATTATTTTTATTCAATTCGACTTCTTCCTCTTCAGCACTAGAACCCGAATCAGGGTATCTAATGACTTCGTTATTTTTCTCTGTATGTTGTTTATAGTAATTTGAATTTCCATCCAAATCAATGTTGTCTCTTAAAAATTTAACGGATTTCGAAGTTGATTTTTTATTGTGGATGATATCTGATTGATTTTTGGAGTTATTCTCGGTTTCTTCTTCAGGACTTTGTTTGTTGAATTCTTCTGCATCTAATTAAATCAATTGACATTTATTATAGTATTTACTATCATCAGAAAAAGCATCCGCTGGCTCGTTTCGTTCTTTATATTTTGAATTAGGGCGACTATCTTTATTTGAAGTAACTATGTCTTCCATTTTATTAATTGAATAAGTTATAGTTAATAATTAATTTTAAGGAATTGAAATTACGAATAATATTTATTAAATATTTTTATGAAAGAATTTTAAATGGAAGAAGAATATTCAAAAAATAATCTTATGGTACTAGGAAATAACCAAGATGGGTGTCTCTTGACCGGTGATAAAATAGATGTCAGGGATTTTCTTTCTATACATAATGAAGAACTGAAATGTCTTGCAGATATAAACAGAGGAAGTTTTAGAATAAAAACTGGAATGAATATGTGCGCTGCATATCTGAAAGAAAGGTCATCTTATGTATTACTATGGGGAAGAAATGTTGATAATATAAATAAATTTATGAAGATAGAATTTCCTGAAAATATCAAGAAGTGTGTGATTGGAGATAGTCATATTTTATTCCTTCTAAATACCGGTGAAGCATATTCCGCGGGAGAAGGACATAATAGACAATTAGGATATGATGATCAAATTAATGTTAGTTTCAATAATCCTTATAAACTGAATTTTAAAACTAAGATAACGAATATTTATACAGGCATACGCACATCCTTTTTTATTGATGGTATCTAAATATATTTTTATCATGCTAAATACTTTTGTATGTAGAAAATAATAATTTGCTCTGCTGTGGTTCAAACAGACATAATGAACTAGGACTTATTTTAGAGAGTGACAGAAACTGTATAGAATTATTGACTGATATAAAATCCCCCCTCCTTAATACTCATATCAAAAATGTAAAATCTGTTCAATGTGGATTTAAACATACTATTTTTATTTGTGAAAATTATTTAATCTACGGATCTGGGGATAATTCAAAAGGTGTATTGGGATTAGGTTTTCATTCAAAAGAAAATGAAAGTAGAATTATTAAAAAGGAAATTATGGCTCTTACAAATTTAAATGACATTGTTTATCAGAATATTAATGAAGAAATTAAAAAAATTAAATGCGGATGGAACAATACTTTCATATTAACTAGTATCCATTTATTAAACATTTAGAATCTGGTCATCTATTTTCGACTGGATATGGAAGATTGGGCCAGCTGGGATACTTAATCAATTATAAAATACCAACATTTTCCTCCAAATTTCTTAAGATATCTTTTCCTGACGACGTTTTAATTGAGGATATTATTACCGGTTCTGATTTTTTCTATGCAGTAGATAAAAGTAAATTTCTATTAAATTTCAGGTCAGAATATATATTCTTGGGGATGGAACGAACATTTTAATCTGGGTTTGTTACACGATAAAAATGTACCTACACCAATAGTTTTACAATCCGTATTAATAGAAAAGATACGAAAAGAAAAATTAAAAGTATTCTAAATTTTTTTTAATTCATCTTAATAGATTAAGGTTGGAGGAGCTTTTCTAATTTGTTATTAGATTAGATTAATTGTTTTATAAAGTTTATTTCCTTAATAATAAATATTCAAAATTGAATATATTTAATCACATGAATAATGTCCGATATATATATAGTCCTTTTAATAAAATAATGCCTATAAATTAAAAAAGAGATAAATTTAAAATGTACATGAGTAAAAAAGTAGGCGAGGAAATTGAAAAGAAAGTAAAAGAATATATTTTCCCTTACTATAATGAAGACAAAG
>Ga0169931_10006476_pt1 | contig 17631 bp, 17 predicted proteins | sample Kivu_15m_20L_FD_129675 | JGI IMG/M metagenome (GOLD analysis project Ga0169931, IMG submission 129675) | Freshwater microbial communities from Lake Kivu, Western Province, Rwanda to study Microbial Dark Matter (Phase II) - Kivu_15m_20L... | ecosystem: Environmental > Aquatic > Freshwater > Lake...
AGATGGTCCCCGGGTGCTTGTGGCGCACCCAGAGCTCGCCGACCTCCCCTTCCGGCACGGGCTCCCCGGTGTCGGGGTCGGCCAGGCGCACCTCGAACCACTGGTCGACGAGGACACCGCTGGCACCCGGCGGTCGCGGCGCGTCCGGCGGGGTCATGAACACATTGGAGATCTCCGTCTGGCCGAAGCCGTCGACGAACTCGCGCACCCCGAAACGTTCACTGAAAGGCCCCGCCAGATCGGGCGGCAGCGGCGCCGCGTAGATGCGGCGGACCTTGTGACGCCGGTCGTCCTCGCGCGGCGGTTGACCGAGGATGAAGGACAGCGTGGCACCCAGGAGATTGGTCACGGTCGCGCCGCTGCGACAGGCACGCCCCACCCAATCGGACGCGCTGAACTTGCGGTACAGCACGCAATGGGCGCCAGCGATCAGGCAGGGGTAGACGGTCAGGAACTGGGCATTGCCGTGGAACAGCGGGAAGCCCGTCATGTAGACGTCATCGGGACCCAGGCGCACCAGTTGCACGTCCTCCTCGGCGAAGAAGTAGAACTGCGAATGCGGCATCACCACGCCCTTGGACGGTCCGGTGGTGCCCGAGGTCAGCAGGACGGCAGCGGGGTGCTCCGGCAGAACGGTCACCCCGGGATCGTCGTGGCGCCCCGAATGCAGGCTCGAATACGGGACGCAGCGGATGCGGCGGAACGCTGGCGGCGCCTCGCCCGGATGCTCCGGGTCGTCGACCAGATACACCGTCTCCAGGCCGACGTCATCCTCGATCTCGAGCAGCCTCTGGGCCAGCCGCGCCGTCGTCACCACCGCCCGCAGCTCGGCGAGGCGCAGGGGATGGGCCAGGAAGCTGCCGACATAGGCGTCGCTGATGGCGACCTCGACGGCGCCGAGCTTGTTGAGCGCGAACCAGGCATGGACGAATTCGAGGCAGTTGGGCAGCAGGATGCCGACCTTGTCACCATGCCCGATGCCCGCCGCGGCCAGCCCGTGCGCCAGACTGTTCACGGTCTCGTTCACCTCACGGAAGGTCTGCGGAACGCCAGCATCCGTCCAAGAAAGGAAGGGCGCGTCCGGGCGGACGCGGCTCTGATGCTCCAACACCTGCGGCAGGGTCCACTGGGCGCGTTGGAAATGAGGCTGGAAATGAGGGAAGGTGAGCATGGGCACGGTCGGTTCGCAGTCAGCCGAACAATCCGTGAGTTTGGCGTCACTGCCTGACACACGTGTGCACCAAGCCCCACCACAGGACTCGCTCGACCGATGCTGTCTCAGAACTTTGTATAGATCTCGGTATCCCTCAATATACATTGACGGGACGTCTTTTGTAACGAACAATGAACTCCATGGACAGATCGACCTCGTCTATCGATTCGGCGGGCGGATCCAGCGCCTCTTCCGGCAAGCGCCCGACCCAGTGCGCCATCGTGCGCAGAGCCATCGAGAACGACATCGTCACCGGTGTACTGCCCCCCGGGGCGCAGGTGGACGAAGACGCGATCGCGCAGCGCTTCTCGGTATCCCGGACGCCGGTGCGCGAGGCCCTGCTGCAACTGATCGAGTCCGGGTTGGTCAAGAAATCCCCTCGGCACCCAGCCGTGGTGGCACCCCTGGACGTGCGCCGTCTCATCCAGAGCTTCGAAGTCATGTCAGAGCTCGAGTCCTTGTGCGCCCGGCTGGCGGCGCGCAGGATCTCTGCGCAGGAGCGCAAGGAACTGTCAGCCTTGCAGCAGGAGGCTGACACGGCACTCGCCCGGGCAGACCACGACGCGGTCGGAAGGCTGGGCAGCCGTTTCCACCAGAAGATCTGGCAAGCCACGCACAACGAGGTCTTGATCGAGACCGTGACGCGCTTCGCCGTCGGCCTGACACCCTTCCGGCTCTTCCAACTCAAGTCGGAAGGCCGCCCCGGCGCCAACAACGAAGACCACCAGGCGCTGTTGGCCCTGATCCTGGGCGGTCAGTCCGACGAGGCTGCCACCTTGATGAAGCGCCATGTGTCGGTGCAGGGCGACGTCCTGGCCGACTACATCTCCATGGCGCAGAGTTACAAGGCAGGCTGACGTTGGAACAGGCCTTCAAGAGCGCATCGGGAATACCCGATTGACGTGTCGCTCTGATGGGCAAAAATATCCGTAGGAGATGTTCCGTATTTTTTCCAGAGTCATCACCCACGACCTGGGCCGGTCCACGCAGCCCGCGCGCACCCCTGCATGAGCGCCGCGCCGTCAGGCTGCACACTTCGAGGAGGAGCATCCATGCGCGACCCCGTCATCCAAGGCCATGTTCTCGAGGCCATCCGTGGTCTGGCAGCCTACGGGCTGGGCAGCGGTATCGGCGGTCACGTGTCGGTCCGCGTGCCGGGCCAGCCGATGTTCTACATCAACGCCTTCGAGAAGACGTTCGAAGAGATGCAGTTGCAGGACATCGCCCTGCTCGATTTCGACGGCAAGGTCGTCGAGAGCCAAACTCGCATCAGCCCCGGCCTGACCTTCCACCACGGCATCTACAAGCAGCGCCCGGACGTCAACGCCATCGTGCACACGCACGGCTTCTGGATCACGTCGCAATCGGCCTTCGGCCGGCCGCCGCGCAACCTGCACAATCTGTGCACCTACTTCGACGGGCGCACCTGCATCAGCCCGAGCGACGACTTCACGGCCATCGGCCCGGCGCTGCGTGACGACGACGTGGCGATCATCATCCCCTGGCACGGCGCCATCACCGTGGCCGGCACCCTGGGCGACGCCGCGGCCCTGCACGTGACCCTCGACTACGCCTGCAAGCTCGACGTGACCCTGCGCGCCGAGACGCCGGTGATGCCGTCGGAACTCGCCCACGAGATGAGCCGGGTCCTGAAGAAGGCGCAGTACCTCGACCTGACCTGGCACCTGATCCGCCGCAAGGGCGTCGATTTCTTCAACGGGACCCGCGTGATCCCGAGCCCCGTCGTCTGAACCCACTGGAGAGAGCACCATGAGCGACACCGCGCTGGCCGAACGCCCGGTCACCAAGACCACCACCCCCCAGTTCAGCTCGAAGCCCCTGAGCTTCCGCCTCGGCGAAGAGGTGATCGGCCTGGACCTCAAGCGTTGCGACGACATCAGCGACGACACCATCAAGGCCCTGTGGAACACGCTGTGTCACCGGGGAATCCTGCTGTTCCGCAAGCAGCACCTGAACCACGACCAGCACCTCGCGTTCACCCGCCGTTTCGGTCCGCTCGCGAAGACTGGCCTGACCAGCCGGTACGCGCCCGAAGGCTACCCCGACATCTTCACGGTGACCAACATCAGGAAGAACGGCGAACGCTCGGAGACCGAGAACGCGGCCCAGCAGTGGCACACCGACCAGACCTTCCTCGAGGTGCCGGCCCGGGCCTCGATGCTGCGCTGCGAGATCCCGCCGCAGAACGGCGGTGACACGATGTTCTGCAGCACGTATCACATCTACGACGACCTGTCCGAGGGCCTGAAGAAGACGCTCGCACCGCTGCGCGCCTTCCACACCTTGTTCAGCATGCGCTCGAAGGTGATGGCCGGCCGCAAGCCGCTGAGCGACGAGGAGATGTCGCGGGTGTACGGCGAACAGGGCGCGATGCAGCCTGTGGTCCTGACGCACCCCGAGACCGGCCGCAAGGTGCTCTACATCAACGAGCAATGCGTCGACCACTTCGACGGCTGGACGGTGGAGGAAAGCGCCCCGCTCCTCGATTACCTCTACGCACAGATCCGGCACCCGATGTACCAGTACCGCCACCGTTGGTCGGCGGGCGACGTGGTGTTCTGGGACAACCGCTGCACGCAGCACTACGCGCCGCTGGACTACGACTTCGCCAACCGCGACGCGCCGCAGAACCATCGGCTGATGTTCCGCAGCACGCTGGCCTGAGGCGGCGCCCTGGTCATGGCCGGCACGGGCTTCAGCGCGCGGCCCCTGTCCTGGCAGACCGGCTCGGAGATCTCCGGGCTGGATCTGAGCCGGGCGGATGCGATCGCGCAGGCCGACATCGACGCGCTCTGGCAGTTGCTGGGCGAGCGCGGCATCCTGCTGTTCCGCGATCAGCCGCTGGACAACGACCAGCACCTGGCCTTCACGCGCCGCCTGGGGCCGCTGGCCAGGACCGGGCTGCTCGGCAAGCACGCGCCGCCGGGCTACCCCGACCTGTTCCAGGTCACCAACATCAGGACCGGGGGCGTGCGTTCCGAGACCGAGAACGCCGCCCAGCAGTGGCACTCCGACCAGGCCTTCCTTGCGGTGCCGGCGCGTGCCTCGCTGCTGCGCTGCGTGCATGCGCCCGCCCTGGGTGGCGACACCATGTTGGCCAAACTGTACCAGGCCCATGACGCGCTCTCGCCGGGTCTGCGTGACATGCTGGCCGGCCTGCGCGCCTTCAACACACTGTTCAGCACGCGCACCCTGGCGCGGCGCCGGCGCCGTCCGTTCAGCTCGATCGAGGAAGGCGAACTCGAACGCCAGGGCGGCACCTGGCACCCGGTGCTGCGCCGGCACGAGGACAGCGGCCGCGTGGCGCTGTTCGTCAACGAGCAGATGACCGACCGCTTCGAAGGCTGGAGCGTGGAGGACAGCGCGCCCCTGCTGGACCACCTGTTCGCGCTGGCCACGCGGCCCGCGCACCAGTACCGGCACCGCTGGCGGCCCGGCGATCTGATCCTGTGGGACAACCGCTGCTCCCAGCACTTCGCGCCGCTGGACTACGACTTCGCCAACCTCGACGCGCCCGAGAACCGGCGCCTGATGTTGCGCAGCACCTTGGCCTGAGAGAGCCTGAGAGCATCACGGATCGAAGGGAGCAGACATCCATGTTCGAAGGTTTCGAGCGGCGCGACATCGAGGTGGGCGAGGTGCGCATCCACTGCGTCAGCGGCGGCCGGGGTGATCCGGTGCTGTTGCTGCACGGCTACCCGCAGAACCTGGCCGAGTGGGCCCGGCTGGCGCCGCTGCTGGCCAGCGACCGCCGCGTGGTCTGCGCCGACCTGCGCGGCTACGGCGACTCGTCCAAGCCGCCGGGGCTGCCCGACCACTCCAACTACTCCTTCCGCGCCATGGCGGCCGACCAGGTGGCGGTGATGCGCGCGCTCGGCCACGATCGCTTCGACGTGGTCGGGCACGACCGCGGCGGCCGGGTGGCGCACCGCATGGCGCTGGACTGGCCGGCCCAGGTGCGCTCACTCGCCGGGCTCGACCTGGTGCCCACCTGGGCGCTGTACAACCAGGTCGACCGGCGTATCGCATCGACCTACTGGCAGTGGTACTTCCTGCCGCTGCCCGCACCCTTCCCCGAGCGCCTGATCGGGGGCGACCCGGACTACTACTTCGAGAACTGCCTGGTGAGCGTCGGCGGCAAGGGGCTGGACCACTTCGACCCGGAGATGCTGGCCGAGTACCGGCGCTGCTGGCGCATGCCCGAGATGATCCACGCGTCCTGCTGCGACTATCGCGCCGGGCGCAGCATCGACCTCGCGCACGACGAGGCCGACCTGCACGTGCGCCTGAAGTGTCCGGTGTTCGCGCTCTGGGGCGCGGACGGCCTGATGTGCCAACTGATGGACATCGAGGCCGCCTGGCGCGAGCGCTGCGAGCACCTGCGCGTGGGCACGGTGCCCGGCGGGCACTGGTTCCCGGAGCACGCGGCGCCGCAGACGGCGCAGGCGCTGCGCGCATTCTGGGCCGACAACCACCACCAAGGGGGAAGGACATGACAGGACGATTCGAAGGCAAGGTGCTGCTCGCCACCGGCGGCGGCTCGGGATTGGCCGCGGCCGTGGCGCGGCGCTTCACGCGCGACGGCGGGCGCGTGGCGCTGCTGGACATGCGCGGCGAGGCCGCGCGCGCGGTGGCAGCCGAACTGCCCGGTGCGATCGCGCTGGAGGTGGACGTGGCCAGCGAGGAGGGCATGCGCGACGCGGTGGCCCAGGTGCACCGGCACTTCGGGCGCATCGACTGCGCCTTCTGCGCCGCCGGCCATGCCGACTTCGACCCGATCGAGCAGTGGACGCTGGAGCGCTGGAACCGCATGATGGCGGTGCACCTGGGGGGCACTTTCCTGGTGGTCAAGAACGTGCTGCCGATCATGCGTGCCCAGGGCGGAGGCTCGATCGTGAACGTGGCCTCCATCGCCGCGCTCACCGCGCAGCCGAACAATTCGGTCTACGGGGCGGCCAAGGCCGGCATCATCGGTTTCACGCAGCAACTGGCCCAGGAGGCGGCGCCCTCGGTGCGCGTCAACGTGGTGGCGCCGGGGCGCATCCGCACCGGCATGACCGTGCCCCTGTGGACGCAGCGGGCCGGGGGCGATCCGGCCAAGGGGGCGGCGCAGGCGGCAGCGCTGAACATGCTCAAGCGCACCGGCGAGCCCGACGACATCGCCGGCCCGGTGTGCTTCCTGTTCTCCGACGATGCCGCCTTCATGACCGGCAAGACGCTGGTGCCCGACGGCGGCGAGGTGCACATGAGCGTCTCCATGGTCACGCCCCCGGCGGCCGCGAGCTGAACATGGGCGCGCAGACCGAGCTGCATGCCGAGGCCCGCGGGCGCGTCATGGCCATGGACTCGGCCTACGACGTGGCCCCGGCCAACCGCGGCCGCGACGTCGTCGTCAACGCCTCGTACTGCGGCGTGCTGCCGGCGCGATTCATCGCCGAGCAGCGCCCGCGCGGCGCGATCGGCGTCGACTGCGGCGTCGGGCCCGCCGGCGCCTCCATCGCCGGCCTATGGTACCTGGAGGCGTTGCAGATTCCGGCCGCGGTGGCCGACGTGATGACGGTCAAGCTCGGCGACGGCGTCGACCTGCACACCCATGGCGTGATCAGCCATGCCAACCAGCCGGCCCTGGACTGCGGCGTGCGCGCCGGCATGCCGGTGCGCGAGGCAGCGCTGCGGATGCTCGCCGCCGAGCCACACGCAGCGCCGGCCGCGGCCAACGTGACCCACCGGCAGGTGATGGAACAGGGACCGGAGGGCCGCCAGGTGGTGTGCACGGATTCCATCGCCTTCGGCCTGCCCGAGGACAGCCGCAACGTGCTCGTCACCGCCGGCCACACCGGCCGCAGCGCGGTGCCCTACCTGCTGCGCGTGCGGCCCTTCGGCTTCATCTGCTCCGACGGCGGCAAGGGCCGCGAGGACGCCGGCGTGGTCGGCCTGGCCATGGTCGAGGCCGAGGGCCTGGCCGGCGCCACCGTGGACGCGCGCCGCGCGCGCATGGGCGACGGCCTGAGCAGCTACCGCGACGGCGTGATCAGCGCAGCGAACGCACTGGCGCTCGCCGCCGGCGTGCGCGTCGGCATGCCGGCGGCCCAGGCGGCCTCTGTGCTGCTGCGGCGACCGGGCTGAACCACGCCGCCGACGGGGTCACGAAGGGCCCGAGCCCTGCGAGTGCGCGGCCTACACAGGATCCACAGCCGCCGCCTCGGTGCCGGGTGCGCGAGGTGGGCAAGGCCGACGAGGCTTGTGCCCTCTTGCGCGGGAGCGTGACTCTGCAGGGCCACGTGCTGGCCGAGTTCGTCGGTTCGGCCCCGCAACCGGTTCTTCGATCGGACTGCGCGTGAACCCCTATTGACGAATCGTTCATGTATATGGATAGTCTGGCCTAAATATATTTTTGTGTAACTTCCCAACCCACAGGAGACAGGACCATGATGCTGAAAACCAAGACCCTGGGACAGTTGGCCCTCGTGGCCGGCGTGGCGCTGGCCTCCCAGGCGCTCAGCGCGGCCGATCGCAAGATCGTCATCCTCCAGGCGCTCACCGGCGGCGCGGCCTTCGTCGGCGTGCCGGCCTCCGAGGGCATGCGCTTCGCGGCCGAGGAACTCAACGCGCGCAACTTCCTGCCCGGCGGCGACAAGATCGTGGTCGAGGTGGCCGACAGCGCCTCGGCCCGCCCGCAGGCCATGGCGGCCATCACTCGCTACGCGGCCGACCCGAACGTGCTCTTCATCCTGGGCCCGACGACCGCGCCCGAGGCCATCCCCTCGGCCGGCGTGGCCAATGACGCCAAGATCGGGATGAAGGCCATGTCGAACGCGGTTGCGGTGATCAACGCCGGGCCCTGGAGCTTCATCTCGGCGCAGCCGCCGGTCATCACCATGCCGCAGCTGGGCGACTACGTGTTGGAAAAGGTCAAGCCGCGCGCCTGCGCCACGATCCGCTTCTCCGACAACGAGGCCTATGTCGACCTGGAGCGCCTGTTCGTCGAGCACACCGAGAAGAAGGGCCTGCGCTTCGTCGACCGCAGCGGCATCAAGCAGGCCGACACCGATTTCTCGGCCATCGCCACCCGCATCGTGGCAGCCAAGCCCGATTGCGTCATACTGTTCACGCTCGGCCCCTCGGCTGCCAACCTGGCGATCCAGCTGAAGCAGGCCGGCTTGCCCCCCACCACGCGCCTGATCGGCCAGACCGGCCTGTCCTCGCCGCAATTGGTGCAGATCGGCGGCGCGGCCGTCGAAGGCATCGTCTTCAACTCCGACTGGACCCCGGGCGGCAGCACCCCCGAGGGCCGGGCGTTCGCCGCCGCCTACAAGGCCAAGACCGGCAAGGACGCCGACAACTGGGCGGCACTGGGCTACAGCTACATGCAGGTGGTGGCGCACGCGGTCCGCGCCGCCTCGCCCAACCCCACGCGCGAGAAGATCCGCGATGCGCTCACCCGCACCAAGGACGTGCCGGTGGTGGTCGGCACGGGGCGCTACAGCTATGAGAACCGCATCCCGGTCTACGGGTCGGTGTTCCTGCAGGTCAAGGACGGCAAGTTCGTTCCCGCCCCCTGAGCCTGAAACAGCCGGGGTGGCCGGCGCGCGCGGGCGCGCGGCTGCCTCTGCCTGAAGGGAAGCCATGATTGCGCAGCAGGTTCTCAACGGTCTGGTCCTGGGCGGCGTGTATGCACTGTTCGCCCTGGGCTTCACGCTGATCTTCGGCATCCACCGCATCATGAACATGGCCCACGGGGCCGTGTTCATGTCCGGCGCCTTCATCGGCCTGTTCACGGTGCAGGCCGGCTTGCCGATCTGGGCCGCACTGCCGGTGGCCATGGTCGGGGCCGGTCTGGTGTCGATCTTCATCGAAGTGATCGCCTTCAAGCCCCTGCGCAAGCTGGCGCTGGCCGATGCCGAGCTTGCCTCGATCATCTCCAGCATCGGCGCCGGCCTGATCGTGCTCAGCCTGGGCCAGTACGTCTCCAAGACCCAGACGCTGCGGTTTCCCTTCGGCACCGTGCCAGTGGACGCGATCCAGGTGCTGGGCCTGCGCGTGACCATGCTGCAGTTGCTGATGCTGGGCGTGGCGCTGGTGCTCGTGGTGCTGCTCGCCTATTACCTCTACCGAACGCCGCAGGGCCGCCAGGTCCGCGCCGTGGCGGGCAACTACCGCACGGCCCAACTCCTGGGCGTGAATCCGAACGCGATCTTCTACCAGACCTTCTTCGTGTCGGGCGCGCTCGCCGGCGCGGCCGGCGTGATGGTGGGGCTGGCCTTCAACTCGGTTCAGTTCCTGATGGGCGAGCCCTTCCTGCTCAAGGCATTCGTGGCCATCATCCTGGGCGGTATGGGCAGCATCCCGGGTGCCCTTGTCGGGGCCATGGTGCTGGGCCTGTTCCAGACGCTCTCGGCCGCCTACCTGCCGGCGCTGCTGGTCGATGCCGTGATCTTCCTGCTGCTGTTCATCATCCTGATGGTGCGACCCGACGGTCTGTTCGTGCAAACGGTCACCGAGTCGCCCACCCAGCGCGTCTAGAGGCCGATCGACATGATGAGCTTCATCGCCCCCCACCTGCCGCTGCTGGATCTGATCTGCATCGGCACTGGATACGCGCTCAGCCAGGCGATCGTCTTCCGCGCCGGCACTTTCTCGGTCGCGACCTCCGGCTTTGCCGCCCTGGGCGCCTACTGCGCCGCCATCCTGGTGGTCAAGCAGGGCTTCCATCCGGCGCTGGCCGTGGGCCTGGGCACGTTGCTCGGGCTCCTGGCGGGCCTGCTGCTGGCCGCCCCGTTGGCGCGGCTGCGCGGCGTGTACCAGGCCATCGCCTCGCTGGCCTTCGTCGAGATCCTGGTGGCGTTGATCCTGTTCTTCGAGGATCTCACCGGCGGTCCGCTCGGCTTCCACAGCATCCCCCGGGTGGTCCAGCCCTGGATGCTGGTGGTGGCCATGCTGCTGACCATGGCCATGCTGTACGTTCTGGGCAAAGGGGCGATCGGCCGCGCCTTCGAGGCCATGCGACAGGATCCGCCGGTGGCGGCGTCCCTGGGCGTCAACCCCACCAAGTACCACGTGATCTCGTTCGCGCTCTCCGGCGCCATCGCCGGCCTGTTCGGTGGCTTGGACGCGCTGCGCAACTTCAGCCTCACGGCCGAGCAGTTCGGCTTCAGCATCCTGATCGCCACCCTGTCGGCGGTGGTTCTGGGCGGCCGGCGCACGGTGGTGGGGCCACTGGTGGGGGTGACGATCCTGGTGCTGCTGCCGGAGATCTTCCGGCCGCTGGCGCAGTACCGGCAGGCGATCTACGGCCTGCTGCTCGTGGTGGTGATGGCTTTCCTGCCCTTCGGCGTGTACGACACGATCCGCCTGCGCATGCGCGATCGTCGCCTGGCGCGCCAGGCGGTGGCGGCAGCGTCCTCTGGAGCACGCGCATGACCGCGCTGCGACTGCAAGGTGTGGGCAAGCGCTTCGGCGGGCTGCGGGCTGTTGCACCGTTCGACATGTCGATCGAGCCCGGCCGCATCACCGGGCTGATCGGGCCCAACGGCGCGGGCAAGACCACAGTGGTGAACCTGATCACCGGCGTGTACAAGCTCAGCGAAGGGCGCATCCTGTTCGGCGACCAGGACCTGAGCGCGGCGCCGCGGCACGAGGTGGCCCGGGCCGGGCTGGCACGCACCTACCAGACCATCCGGCTGCTGCCCGATGCCACCGTGGTGGAGAACGTGGTCATCGGCATGTACCGCCACCAGACTACCTCGCTGCTGGCGCAGATGTTCGGCCTGCCCTCGTCGCGCGCCGAGACGGCGCGCTTCCGGGCCGAGGCGCAGCAGCTGCTCGAGCGCTTCGGCATGACGCGCTACGCCAACTATCCCGCAGGCGCGCTGTCCTATGGGGACCAGCGCCGGGTGGAGATGATGCGCGCGTTGGCGCTGAAGCCCAAGGTACTGCTGCTCGACGAACCGGTGGCCGGCATCAACGACGTCGAGGCGCAGCGCCTGGGCGAGATCTTCCGCGCGCTGGCCGACGAGGGCATGGCCGTGCTGCTGATCGAGCACAACATGCGCTTCGTGACGCGCCTGTGCGACTACGTCTACGTGCTCGACAGCGGCCAGTTGATCGCGCAGGGCAGCGCGGCCGAGGTGGTCAGCAATCCGACCGTGATCAAGGCCTACCTGGGCGAGGCGATCGATGCTTGAGATCAGCAAGCTGCACGCGGGCTATGGCGGCAACGAGGTGCTGCACGGCGTCTCGCTCAACGTGGCCGAGGGCGAGATGGTGGCCATCATCGGTCCCAACGGTGCGGGCAAGTCCACGCTGCTCAACTGCATCAGCGGCCTCATTGCCGCGCGCCAGGGCTCGATCCGCCTGGACGGACAAGACATCACCAGTCTTGCGCCCTTCAAGGTCTCGCGCGCCGGTCTGCTGCAGGTGCCCGAAGGGCGGCAGATCCTGGCCGATCTCACGGTCGAGGAGAACCTGCTGCTGGGCCTGACGGCACTGCACGGGCGGCCGGCGACGCACGATCTGCGGCGCGTGCACGAGCTGTTCCCCATCCTGGCCGAGCGGCGCTCGCAACGCGCGGGCTCGCTCTCGGGCGGGCAGCAACAGATGCTGGCCATCGGACGTGCGCTCATGGGGGCTCCGCGCCTGCTGCTGCTCGACGAGCCCAGCCTGGGCCTGTCGCCGCTGCTGGCGCAGACCGTGCTCACGGCCCTGCGCGAACTCAACCGCCAGGGCCTGACCATCCTGCTGGTGGAGCAGAACGCGCGCCAGGCGCTGCGCTCCACCCACCGCGCCTACCTGATCGAGCAGGGGCGCGTGGTGCAGCACGGCGTGAGCAGCGTGCTGGCACAGGATCCCAACGTGATCGCGCACTACCTGGGCCAGGCCGCCGAGGCCCCGAAGACCGCCGCGTGAGCCACGAGTCGGTCCGACGGCGGCAAAGCCCAGGCTGGATGGGCGCCTGCACCGAGACTCCGGTGGTTCTGGACCACTGCGGCGGCCCGATCGGCCTGGGGCCCCACGCCGGCCGCCGTGGCGAGGTGCTGAGCGCATGGGCGCAGGGGCTGCGCATGTTCGCCCGCATGCCGTACGTGCACCTGAAGTTCGGTGGCCTGGCCATGCCCTTGGCGGGCTTTGGCTGGCACCGCATGACCGAACCGCCGGACTCGCAGGCCCTGGCCGAGGCTTGGCGGACTTACTTCGAAATCGCGCTCGAGGTGTTCGGGCCCGCGCGCATGATGTTCGAGAGCAACTTCCCGGTCGACCGCAGCGGCTGCTCGCAGCTCACGCTGTGGAACGCCTTCAAACGCCTGAGCGCGCCGCTGTCCGCGGACGAGCGCGACAGGCTCCTGGGCGGGACGGCAAGCCATGTCTACGGCCTGCACTGAACGGATAAGGCGGTCCGCAGACCGCGAGCGGGTGCGAACCGCCCGCGCCCGCACCGCCTCAGGCGCGGCGCCGCAACAAGGCCGCCGCGGCTTCGGCCGCCGGCATGCCTTCGCGCACACCGAGCTCGCGGGCCAGGGCGTTGGCCGCGGTGATGATGCCGTCCCGGTAGGTGCTCATGCCGTCGCCCATGCGGGCGTGTCGCGCGTCCACCGTGGCGCCAGGAATCCCGTGCTCGTTCGTGATCTCGAGCCCTGCCATGCCCGAGTCTTGACGACCCCGGCCACCGTCCGAGCACACGAAGCCGAAAGGCTGCACCTTGAGGATGTGGCGCGCGCCGCTGCGGCCGGTGTGGCCGGCGGTGACCAGCACGTTGCGTCGATCATCCTCCGTCCCGAAGACGATGGAATCGAGCACGACCACCTGGTGGCCCTGGCCGTCGTCGGCCATCACGCACCGGTTCGTCACCTGGTAGGCCGAAGGCTGTCCTGGATCGTGCTCCAGCATGCACCGCGCCGCCTCGTGGGCAGGCATGCCCAGCGCGACGCCGCAATCGGCCGCGGGGCGGTTCAGGTAGCTGATGCGGCCGTTGCGGTACACGTCGATGCCATCGCCCAGGATGACCCCGGAGACGTCCACGGTGGCGGCCGGCACGTTCAGCGCCTCGAGGTACCACAGGCCCGCGATGTTCCAGCCCTGCGGGCCGACGCCACCGTCGAAGCCGATGGCTGCACGCGGCAGGTGGTCGGCCAGCAGGCGCGCCGGCAGCACCCCGAGGTAGGACGCGGTGACCAGCACGTCGCGGCCCCGGTTGTGGGGCAGGACGTCCGCAGCGCTGTCGATGGCCACGATGTCGCCGCGCTCGCTGCTCAGCATGATGTGCTGCAGGAAATCTTCCATCGCTCTGGACCCCCCCTTCTTCGACCGGACTTCGCAGTTTATGCGCCGGCCGGCACTGCGGCGCGAGGCCGCTTTCCATCCCGACCTGACCCCTACCCGAGGAGAATTCGAATGGCCACTCTCGAAGACCTGCTGAAACGCGTGGAGCAACTGGAGCACCGCGCCGAGATCTCCGAACTCGTCAGTGCCTACGCAGTCGCCTGCGACGAGCACGACCTGCCGCGCCTGCGATCGCTGTTCGCCCCCGACGCCGAACTCGATTCACCCAGCGGCTTGTTGAAGGCGAAGGGGGTGGACGAGATCATCGCCCTCTTCGTCCGCCTGTTCAAGATCCGCGGGCCCGGCTACCACTGGACCCACGACCACTTCCTGTGCTTCGACGCGGCCAACCCGAACCGCGCCAGCGGCACGGTGCTCAGCCACGCCGAGACCTGCCCCGACGGCGAGGTCAGCGTGTCAGGCATGCGCTACCGGGACGACTACGTCCGGCACGAGGGCCGCTGGGTCTTCGCCAAGCGCGTCCTGAATTTCCTGTACTACGTACCGGCCAAGGACTACGCGCAATGCCTGGCCGGGCCCATCCGGGTGACGATGGGCGGGCGCAAGCTGCCGGGGGACTTCCCGGAGAGCCTGCAGGCATGGCAGGATTTCGTGCGCGAGCACGGCTCGTCGAAGTGACCCGAGGAGAGGAGACCCTCATGCAAGCTCGAGACCCGGAGGCCATGAGCCTGGTCAGGCGCGCCCTGGAGCATTTCCAGAACAAGACGACCGACCAGGCGCCCGCCACGCTGACCCAACCCATCTCGGCCTATACCGACCCGACGCGCTTCCGCCACGAGGTCCAGGCCCTGTTCATGCGCCTGCCCCTGGCACTGGCCATGAGCATCGAGTTGCCGGCACCGAAGACCTACCGCGCGATGACGGTCATGGGCCTGCCGATCGTGCTGGTGCGCGGCGAGGACTCCCGCGTGCGCGCCTTCCTCAACGCCTGCCGGCATCGTGGCGCCCTGCTCTGCCGCGACGGACGTGGCACGCTCGAGCGCTTCGTGTGCCCGTACCACGCGTGGCAGTACGACCTGCGCGGGCGCCTGACGGGCTTGTACGGTGCCAGCACCTTCGGCGAGGTCAGCGCCGAGACGCATTCGATGACCGAACTCGCGTGCGAGGAGCGCGCCGGCCTGGTCTGGGCCGCCCTGACGCCGGGGGTCACCTTCGACATCGACGAGTGGCTGGGCGACTTCGTCGGGCCGCTGGAGGGGCTGCGACTGGCGCATTGGCACCTCTATGACCAGCGAGACATCCCGGGCCCGGGGTGGAAGATCGCCTGGGAGGGCTACCTCGAGTCCTACCACCACAACACCGTGCACCCGAACACCGTGGGCAAGTTCACGATCGGCAACCTGACGCTGCACGACACCTACGGCCCCCACCAGCGCATCGTGTTCGGCCGCCGCTCGCTGCCCGACCTGCTGACCCAGGCCCCCGAGCAATGGGAGCCCGACGTCCACATCCGGCGCATCCACCTCGGCTTCCCCAACCTGGCGGTCTCCGGCGTACTTGGCGACCACTGTCTGGTCAGTCAGGTCTTCCCGGGGCCGACGCCCGAGACCACGATGACCCGCCAGTCCGTGCTCTCGGCACGCGAGCCGCGCACCGACGAGGAAAAGGCGGCGACCGAGGCCTTCAGCCAGATCGCGATGAAGGCCGTGCGTGACGAGGACTACGTCATCGGCGCCGGCGTGCAGTCGGCCATCCTCAGCGGCGCCAACCAGGCCTTCACGATCGGGCGCAACGAGCCCGCCGTGCAGCACTTCCACCGCATGGTGGCGCGCTTCGCCGGCGAGGCTCACGCCGTCGACACGGCGCGCTGACGCCGATGCCCGCCCGCCCGCTGTCGACTCCGGCCCTCGAGGCCCTGGCGCAGCGCCGCCTGCCGCGCCCGATCTACGACTTCATCGCCGGCGGCGCCGGCGAGGAACACGCGCTGCGCGCCAACGCCCAGGCCTTCCAGTCCCTGCGCTGGGTTCCACGGTCCCTCCAGGACTGCGTGCGCCGCAGCCCGCGGACGGAAGTCCTCGGCCAAGCCTACGACCTGCCCATCGGCGTCAGCGCCATGGGTCTGAGCGAGCTCGCGAGCCCGGGCACCGACGAGGCCTTGATGCGCATGGCGCGCGAGCGCCGCCTGCCCTACGTGCTGTCGACGGCCGCCAGCACGCGCCTCGAACGATGCGTCGAATGGTGCGGCGAGTTCGCCTGGTTCCAGATCTACCCCGTGGAAGACTTCTCGCACACGCGCCGCCTGATCGACCGGGCGCGCGCATGCGGGGTGCGGCACCTGGTGCTCACGGTCGACGCCGCCCACCCGGGGCGTCGCCTGCGCGACCGCCGCAACCGCTTCGGGCAATGGCCCTGGCACCATCCCCGCGCCTTGTCGGCCTACATGACCCGTCCCTCATGGTGCTGGCGCATGGCGCGCGCGGGGCTGCCGCGCATGGTCAACCTGGAACCTGCCCCTGGCGAGACGGCCTCCTGGTCCTCGCCTCAGTTCCTGATCGCGTCGATGGCGCGTGCGGAGCTGTCATGGGCCACCTTGCAGAAGGTGCGCGAGGCCTGGCCGCACCGGCTCGTCGTCAAGGGCGTCCTCGACCCCGACATCGCGACAGCGCTGCGGGCGGCCGGCGTGGACGCGATCCAGGTGTCCAACCACGGCGCTCGCCAGCTCGGCTCGGTGGTCAGCCCGCTCGACGTCATCGGCGAGTTCCGCGCCCGCCTCGGCCCGGACTACCCGCTCTTCCTGGACAGTGGCGTGCGCTCCGGAGAGGACGCCGCCAAGGCCCTGAGCCTGGGCGCCGACCTCGTCTTCGCCGGCCGCATCTGGCTGTACGCCACCGCCGCCATGCGGCCCCGAGACGGCGCGAAACTTGCCGCCGAGCTGCTGACCGCCGAGCTCGACAGCGTGATGGCACAGACCGGATGCACCGATCTGGCCGCTCTTCGCAAGCTGCGGCTGACGCGAGCTGCCACGGCCGTCGGCTTTGACGGCGCATGAACACGCGGCAGGCTGGCCGGCGACGCACCCAGCCAGCCTCGGGCCTCCACAAGACCCGAGATTGACAGGGAATAGACCGCAGCCTAAATTTCTAAGCATCAAGAAACGACGGTCTTCGCCGCATTCGCGGCGGCCGACCCATCACCACACGAAGACGCCCCGACGGGCTCGAGGAGGAGTCATGGAACCCGGACTGAAGAACGCGCGCGTCATCGACCTGCATGCCCACCTGGTGTTGGCCGCCACGATGGGCGCGGCCGGCGACTTCGGCCCCTGGCTGGGCCAGGAGCCCGACGGCACGCCCTACTTCCAGATCGGCACCACCTACCGCCTGCGCGGCGTGCGCTATGCAGGCGGGCCCTTCATGGACGTCGACCTGCGGCTGCGTCGCATGCAGGATCACGGCATCGATTTCCAGGTCGTCTCGCCGAACCCGCTGACCTACTTCCACTTCATCCCGGCGGCCGACGCCGCGCGCTTCTGCCGCGTCCACAACGACGCGATGGCTGCAGCGATCGCGCCCCATCCGCAGCGTCTGGCCGGCTGGGCGGCGCTGCCCATCCAGGACCCGGTGCAGGCGGCCGAGGAGCTCGAACGCGCGGTCAAGGAACTGGGGCTGCGCGGCGCCGCCTTCGGCACCGATTCCGTGCTCGCCCTGGACGACCCGCGCATGGACGCGATCTACGCGAAGGCGGTCGAACTCGATGTGCCCCTGTACATCCACCCCGGTTCCGCGGGCATCGACGGCCCAGCCGGTGACCCGGCGCTGCGCCGCTTCGATCTCGACATCGTGGCCGGGTACGCCGCCCAGGAGACGCTCGCCGTGGCCACGCTCATCTACGGCGGCGTCCTGGACCGGCATCCCGAGCTCGACCTGTGCATCAGCCACGGGGGCGGCAACACCGCGCTGCTGATGGGCCGCATGGCGAGCGCTGCGCGCAAACGCCCCTGGTCCCCGGCCCACCTGCGCGCCGATGGCGCGTTCGAGGAAAGGCTCGCGCGGCTGTGGTTCGACACGCACATCGATCACCCTCAGATCCTGGAACTGCTCGCGCGCGCGGTGGGCACGGAT
>Ga0169931_10006477_pt1 | contig 17631 bp, 15 predicted proteins | sample Kivu_15m_20L_FD_129675 | JGI IMG/M metagenome (GOLD analysis project Ga0169931, IMG submission 129675) | Freshwater microbial communities from Lake Kivu, Western Province, Rwanda to study Microbial Dark Matter (Phase II) - Kivu_15m_20L... | ecosystem: Environmental > Aquatic > Freshwater > Lake...
CAGATGCGACCTGCAAGCGTGGGTTGTGGGCCTTCTCTTCGCCGATCGTGCTCACTGTCCATCCCTTGTAGTCGTGACCCGGGTAGACCAGCGTTTCGTCGGGCAGCTTCAAGAGCTTGTGAAACAGGCTTTCGTACTGCGCGTATGCATCGCCGTTTTGAAAGTCGGTGCGCCCGGTGCCGCGAATCAGCAGGGTGTCTCCGGTGAAGACACGGTCTTCCATCGCAAAGCTGAAGGACTCGATTGTGTGCCCCGGCGTTGCGATGGCCCGCAGGGAAAGCGCGCCGAAGTGGAGGCTCTCGCCATCGCGGAGCGTCTGCGTAACACAGGCGACCTCCGCGCCCGCGCCGAGGACCGTCGCACAGCCTGTTCGTTCTCTCAGCATGCCGAGCGCAGTGACATGGTCCGCGTGGACATGCGTGTCGACGGCATAGACCAGCGTGAGGTTCAGCTCGCCAAGCAACCGCAGATACGCGTCGAGGCCACCGGCGACGGGATCGATGAGCACCGCCTTTCGGGCGGCCTCATCCGCGACCAGGTAAGTGTAGGTCGAGGACTCGGCATCAAAGAGTTGTCGGAAAAGCATGGTCGACCTCACTTCCAGTTGCTCATGGCGCCGAGGTTATGGACATGCGCGTAGCCCTGACCTTTGAGCAGGCTTCGTGCAGAGCCACTGCGTGCGCCGCTTCGGCAGTACACAACGATCGGCTTGGCAGGATCACCGAGCTCCTTGAGGCGCCCCTGCAGCTGGTCGACAGGGATGTTGCGGGCCCCGTCGATATGGCCCGAGGCGTACTCGCCAGGGCTGCGCACATCGATGAGCAGCGCGCCGTTTTGGATGAGGGTTTTGATTTCCGATACGGGCATTTCTGGTTGCATTCTCCACACCGTGTAGGCCACGAAGGCCCCCATTAGAAGGATGAAAAAGAGGGTTTGATTCGACATTCAACGGTGAGAGCCGGGGCCCTCGAAAAGGGTTCAGGATTCGGGAAAAAATCGTATCCCCCTGTTTTTGTTGCTAGATTTTGAGTGCCCATGACCGACCAACCCACCGAAGCCTTGCTCAATGCCGCCCGGAATGGCGACCGGCAGGCCGTCGAGGCCTTGCTGCAGCAAGAGCAAAGCCGGATCTTTCGCTTTGGGATGAACATGTGCGGCAACCCCGCCGACGCCGGGGACATCGCACAGGAGACCATGCTGGCGGTCGCTCGATCGTTGCCCGACTATCGCGCCGAGGGCTCCTTCTCCACCTGGCTCTTCACCATCGCGCGCCGATTTTGTATGCGAAAGCGCAGACAGGGTCGCTCGGTGGCGGCGGCCGGCGGCGCCGATGTTGCCGATGAAGAGATCGCCTCGCCGCAGGCTGGCCCCGAAGAAGCCATGTCGCAGGCACAGCTTGGCGCGATTCTCGAATCGGCCATCGCGACGCTCTCTCCGGAAGACAGGGAGGTTCTGGTGTTGCGCGATGTTGAAGGCTTGAAGGCGAGTGAGGTGGCGGCGGTGCTCTCGCTGTCGGAGTCCGCCGTGAAGAGCCGCCTGCATCGCGCACGCCTGGCGGTAAGGGAGCAGGTTGCGCCTGCGATCGGCCGGGTCGTGCCCGAGTCCGCGCGATCGTCAGCCTGTCCCAACGTGTTGTCGCTTTATTCGCAACACCTTGAGGATGAGATCACGCCGCAGGTATGCGACACGATGAGCGCGCATCTTGAAACCTGTGACGGTTGCCATCGACTTTGCGATTCGCTCAAACACAGCCTGGCGTTGTGCTCAAGGCAAACCGCCGAGGTACCCGAAGACATGAAGCGGCGCATTCGCGAGTCGGTGCTCGGCGTGGTGCAGGCGGTCGCAGGCCGTTAGCGAAACCGACGTGTGTTACGCGCGCTCGCCATCGAGTTTTTCCCACTGAAACACGATGGGATGTTCCTTCCATGCGCCGGCAGGCACCGTGCAGACGGTCGTTGTGCCCTGAAAGCTTGGATGGCGATCGGGGCTGAGCTTGCCGTCGGGGTAGGGCTTGGTCGTGATCTCCATGCCGCGTACACGCTCGCGTCCGAGCCACGGCGTCTGGTTGCGGCTGCGATGTTGAGTCCACAGCGTGAGCCAGGGAAAGTCCTGCGCTGAAAATGTACAGAGCAGACGTCGCTTCATCCGTGGATTCGTGATGGACCAGACGCCGCGCACCACGCGCCCGGTGACGACATCTCCGCATACCGGCAGATCGGGGGTTGGAATGGCGAGGGCCTCGTCGATCGAGATCGGCCCCTTCGGTGGCACGTCGTCAAAACGTGAGAGCGGCTCTGGCTCCTCGGCCCAGTTCCACACCGCATCGAGCCCGGCCTCGCAGGTCGCGAAGTCGATGAAGGGCTGACCGCAGTTGATGTGTTCGCACCACTCGATGTCCACCGGTTGCTCGGTTGGGTTGAAGATCGCGTGTGTCACGAATAGGCGATTTCCCTCCAGTTGCACGCGCTTGCGGGCGCGCATCCCGGCGAGCGGCATCTCCACCGTGAGCTCGAATAAATCGTGTTGCGTTTCTTGTCTTTGCCAGGCGCTCACGCCCGGCTCGCCGTGGATCGGTCGTGTCTCGCCAGGGTGCGGCGGGCCGAAGCGATCCAGGCACAGGTTGTGGCCAACGATCGCCGCGAGCAGGCCGGCCTCGCGACCCCCGTAATACCCGCCCGCCGTGACCGCGTCCGGTGCGGCCGCGTGCCAGCAGGGCTGCCACAGCGGGTTGGTTTCCTCGTCACGAAAACGGAGTGACGCCAGGTGTCCACCCACCTGTGTGAAGACAAGCTCCAGTGTCAGTCCGGTGACACGCCAGGCTGCGACGCCGCGCCAGGTGGATTCCTCTACGTTCAAGCTCTCCATTGTCGGTGCGCGACTTTACCACCGATGCGTCACGCCATGCGACGGGAGAAAAAGATCTTGACGAAGCGTAGCGCAAGGTTCACTTTGTCGGACCATGTCGATTCGACACACATATTTCAAGGGACTCGCGCAACCCGGGAAACCGGCGTTGAGTGGCCACTTTGCATGGTGTGGCATCGATGGGACCGATGACAGCACCTTCGCTCCAGGAGTATCCGGAGGCGACTAGTCGCAAACGATAGAACGTCGTTTGACGAGAGCCGCCATGGGAAACCCTGGCGGCTTTTTTCGTTTCCGGAGCCATTCATCCGGAGCGTCGGGCATTCGTGTGTCCGTCGCTCAAGCGCTCTCTGACAACTCAATATTTTCGCAACGTGCCCGGGGATCGCCTTTGCGATCCCCGATCTCGAATGATGGGTCACGATCTGGGATCAGGGTGGTCTCCAAAACCGCCCCGCGAGGTTCGATTCCTCGGTGTCCTGCCACAAGAGGCCCGCTCGGATGGACAGTGGTGAGCTGAGATCCGGGCCATCGGCCTCATTTTTCACATCGACCAATCTTGAAAGGAGGAAGACCATGACGATCGTTTTATTCTTGGACTGCAACTGGCAGCCGTTGCGCATCGAGCCCTGGACACGTGCGATCGTGGATTGCTTCCGTGGTCGTGCCGAGGTGATCGCGTACAGCCGCGATCGCAGCATCTCGGTGGTGGGCGGTCAACTGCCGATGCCTGCGGTCGTGCGGGTTGTGCGACAGTTCCGTCGGCCACGGCCGCAGATCCGCTTCTCGCGGGTCAACGTCTACGCGCGGGATGCGTTCACGTGCCAGTACTGCGGTGAACGAAAGTTCACTGAAGATTTGACCTTCGATCACGTTTTGCCGCGTGCACAGGGGGGCAAGAACAGCTGGGAGAATATCGTGACCTGTTGTGTTGCGTGCAATCACCGCAAGGGCAATCGCACGCCCGAGCAGGCCCGGATGCCGCTGTTGCGGACGCCGGTTCGTCCCACGTTTTTGCCCATCGTGAGCGTCGCAAGACGAGACGAGGGCGTTCCTGCCGAATGGCGACCGTACTGGAACGGCGTCCTCGGCGAGGATAACTGATTTTCTCGTCCGTACTGGGCCAACGGCGCACGGTGCCCGTCGGTGTGATCTTCGGATCGCATCGGTGTTGGCATCGTGTGTTCCGTTTCATGGGATCTAAACCCACGCGGATAAGGAAAAACAAAAGTAGCTCAATCGGTTAGAGCAACAGACATAAAATCTGTGAGTTGCGGGTTCGAATCCCGTCCCCGGCGGAGCAATCCGTCACCCGTCCATCGGCAAGTCGCGAACACGTCACGCCATCCGTCGTTGACATGCCCGGAGCACTCCGGAACATGCAGACGACACCATGCAGAGAGCTCTGCAGTGCCCGTGCCTTCGGGCGGCCTCTGGCTCCGCGCACCCTCAAACGCTCATCGTTCGCGATGACACCGTTCGAGCTGTGTCCGGCGCTGTGAGCCTGTCCGCGAGGTGGTCACTCCGCATCGACGCATGGCATGGCCGCGGGTTCGTACTTGCCCGGACACTTTTTGAAATACACCAAACACCAGAAAAGAAAGAGGAATAGTCATGATGTCCATTAATCGTATCACCATTCGCTCGCACGAGCGCGGTGTCGAGTTCTGCAACGACGAGGTCGTGCGGTTGCTCGGCCCCGGCGTCTACTGGCGCTGGTCGCTGCCGTGGCGGCGCGTTCACGTCGACGTCCTGTCGATGCGGCTGCCGATGATCGGGCACGCGTCGCTCGACCTCATCGCGCGCGCGAACATCCTCGGCCCCGATGCGACCGTCGTCGAGCTGGCGCAGCACGAGCGGGCACTTGTCTGGATTGACGGCGTATTCGATCGGATCCTCGGACCCGGCCGACACGCCTACTGGACGGCGTTTTGCAAGATTCGCATCGAGATCATCGATGCGCGCAATCTTGCACTGGTGCACGCTGATCTGCCGGCCATCCTGAAGAAGAACACCGGCATGCTCGAAGCCTACTCCGTACCGCACGGCTCGGAGGGCCTTGTGTACCACAACGGCGTCTTGCTGCAGACCGTTGCAGCAGGCCAGTACGCCTACTGGAAGGACATGGGCGAGCTGCGCCTGTACACCGTGGACACCCGCGAGGGTGTGCTCGATGTGGCAGGCCAGGAGCTCATGACGGCCGACAAGGTGACGCTGCGCCTGAATGCCATCGCGGTTTACCGTGTTACCAACACGCGAACGGCAGTCACCCAGACACTTGATTTCAAGCAGGCGCTGTACCGGGAAGCTCAGCTCGCGCTGCGGGCGGCCATCGGTACGCGCTCGCTCGATCAGCTGCTGGCGGGCAAGGATGCGGTGGTCCGCGACGTGGAGGCGGTGCTTTCGGGCGTTGCCTCTGCTTTCGGTCTGACCGTATCGGGCTTCGGTATCCGGGATGTCGTCCTTCCGGGCGACATGAAGGAGCTGCTCAACAAGGTGATCGAGGCCGAGAAGGCGGCCGAGGCCTCGTTGATCATGCGCCGAGAGGAGACCGCGGCAATGCGCAGCCAGGCGAACACGGCCCGGTTGCTGGAAAACAATCCGACCTTGATGCGTCTCAAGGAGCTGGAGGTGATCGAAAAGATCGCCTCGAACGGCAAGCTGAGCGTGATGGTCGGTGACAAGGGTCTGTCCGAGCGGCTCCTTCACCTCGTGGACTGACCCGTGAATATCAACCCTTCGCCCCGCGGCGTTCTCCCTGAACGTCCGCGGTTTTTTTTTGCTCGACTAGTACCCGACGAGCTTGTTGACGACGTTGCGCAGCGGCTCACCCGTCGCGAAGGCGCGCAGGTTGCCGTTCAGAATCACCCGCCGACGTTCGCGCGACTGCGGCGATTCGTTGGCCATGTGCGGCGTCAGCACCACGTTGGGCTTCGACCAGAGGGCATGTTCAGGCGGCAAGGGTTCGGGCTCGACCACATCAAGTCCGGCGCCGGCGAGCTGTCCCGAGTCGAGGGCCTCCATGAGCGCGTCGGTGTTGACGATCTTGCCCCGCGAAACGTTGATGAGGCGTGCGCCCCTTTTGAAGCGCGTGAAGCGTCGACGGTCAAAGATGTTTTCAGTTTCAGGTGTGAGCGGAGCCGCGATGAACACCACGTCCGCCTGCCGCAAGGCCTCATCGAGTCCCGCCGGTTTAACGAGAGACGACACGTACGACGGTTTCTGAAGCTCTCTGGGATCGACCGCGATGACCGTCATGCCAAACGCGAAGGCGCGGCGGGCGATCTGGGTTCCGATGCCACCCATCCCGACCACCACGGCGGTGCTCCCTTGCAGCTCGGTCGACTGTGAGCCGCTGGCGCGCTTCCAGGCGGCTTCCTTCTGCAGTTCGTGGTACGCAAGCATATTTCGGGTCAAGGTCAGCAGCAAGGCGAACGCGTGGTCCGCGATGTTGGGCGCGTGGGTCGTGCGCATGTTGGTGAGGACGAGCGACGCCGCTTCCTTCATCTCGGCAAGGTACACACACTCGTCGACGCCAGCGCTCGTCATCTGCAACCAGCGCAGGAGGCGCCCTGCACGCAAGAAATCTGGTGCGCAGAACTCGACTCCAACCACCCCGTGCAGCGTGGACATGGCGGCGAGCGCCTCGTCGCGGGAATTGAAGTTCACGATCTCAAGCTTCTCGGAGAGCTGAGCGAGTCGGGCGCGCTCGCTCTCGGCCAGCCCCATGAAGCCGACACGCAGGCGACCACCGGGAGGAGCACCGCCCTCGATGGCGATCCGTTGGGTAGGCGCTGGCCACTCCGGATGGATTGGCAACACATTGCCAATCGACGCTTCGGTCTGCGCCGTCGTTGTTGTTGCACCGTCGGTCGCACAGCCATGCACGACCATCAGTGACCACGCCAACATCCATCGGGTCTTCATGCGCTTCGCAGGGTACCCCGGTGCAACTTTTCGCGCTAGAACTCCCCGATGCCACGACCGATCCTCTGGAGCAACCAATCCATGCCAGGGCCCACGGAGGCGCGCTTGCGGGCAGGCTCAACGGCCTTTGACGTGATCTCGGCCACAAGCGGGCAGCAGGCCGACACGCTGGCTGCCGCCGAGGTTGCGTACGGACAGCCTCCGGTCGATGCGCTCCTGCGTGCCTTTCACTCGGGCGCGGGCCCACGCCTCGTGCAGCTCTCTTCTGCGGGCTACACCAATTATGCCACGGCACAGGTTCGTGATGCGTTTAAGCGCAGGGGCGCGGCCTTGTGCAAGAGCTCGCGGGTTTACGACGAGCCTGTGGCCCAACATATGTTGGCCTTCATGTTGGCCTCGGCGAGGGCGCTGCCCGAAACCATGAAGGTCGCGCTCGGTGATCGCAGCTGGCCGACCGCGAGCATTCGAGAGCAATCGTATTTGTTGAACCGACAGACCGTGGTGATTCTGGGATACGGTTCAATCGGAATTCGTCTCGCTGCCATGTGCAAGCCATTTGACATGCGCGTCGTCGGCATCCGTCAGACGGTCCGTGGAGACGAGGGGATCGAGATGTTGTCGGTCTCCGATCCGCGCGTGAATGTGATCCTTGGCGAGGCCGACCACGTCGTGAACCTCTTGCCTGCGCATGAGACGACCCAGCGCTTCTTCGATGTCGTACGCTTCGCGGCCTGCAAACCGGGGGCACGTTTTTACAACGGCGGAAGAGGCGCCACGGTCGATCAGGACGCCCTCCTTGCGGCGCTGCAATCGGGACAGCTGTCGGCGGCGCTGCTCGACGTGACCGATCCAGAGCCGTTGCCGCCCACCCATCCCCTGTGGTCAGCCCCGAACTGCGTGATCACGCCGCATAGCGCCGGCGGTCATGGCGACGAGCACGATCGCCTGGTCGACCATCTGCTTGGGAACTTGGCGCGCCTCGGCAAGGGCGAGCCGGTCGACGATCGCGTCTATTGAATCGCTCGATAGTCGAGTAATTACAGATATTTGGGAGAGTTCCGGGAGGGATTTCTGTGGGAAATTTGCGGAGCACATTTATTTACATTATCCTACATCTGTATACATCGAATGAACGCCGTGACTGCCCGCAAACCCACTCCACACCTGCAACCCCTGATGCTCCGGCCGATGGCCCGGGTGGAAAGAATCGCGATCTTTGAACGCGAGGTGCGTGAGCGCCTGTCGCGCGCTGCCCTCGATGCCCTCATCGGGCGTGCGGAGGTGATCTCCGAGGGGCAGATCACCGAACATGGCAAGCGACGGAGCTATCTCGGCTCGACCATGATCACCTTTGATCTGGCACGCGTCAGCGCCGATTTTCGAGAGGCCTCGGATGCCGGTACCGCCCGTCGTCTCGCGGCGTTGCTCACAACGGACACCGCCGCCAAGAATCGGATCCGCGCCGTCGCCACCCGCGAGGCCGAGAGCCGAACCCAGCAAAAGTTACACGAAATCTCGATGGAGATCGGGGTCAGGGCCAAGGACACCCGGGTATTGGTCGACATCGACGTGGAGGCAACGCTGTGATGGCCGCCGTCAGGGTTACACCGGAATCCACACGCGCCGCGGGCTACAGCTTCGCCGCCGTGTCCACCATTCTGGATGTACCAGAGCCAAAGTTGCGCTACTGGGCGCAGATCGGCTTCGTTGGCCCCTCGCAAAGAGAAGGCACGCGACAGCTCTACACCTTCCGCGATCTGGTGATGGTCAAGGCCGCCAAGGAGTTGATCGGGCGCGGTTTTGCGCCGGCCGAGATTCGTGACACGCTTCTGGCTGCACGGCGATCTTTGCAGGCCTGTGAAACGGACGCGGCCATCATGGCCAAGTTGCGGATCGCTTTTGATGGCACGGCCCTCGTGGTTCAGGATGGCGAGGCCGCCTTCGAGGCGTCGGGTCAACGTGTCTTCGACTTCGGCGTCGCCGAGCTCGCAGAGATGGCGCATGTACGCCTGAGTGGTGGCATTGTCGCGCCGCTCGTGCGTCCCGCCGAATCACCGCGTCGTCCCACTGGCAAGCGGCCGTCAGCCTACGACTGGTTTGTCGAGGGATTGTCGGTTGATGGCGTGGCCGGCAAGGATGACGAGGCCGTTGCGTGTTACAGGCAAGCGCTGGCCGCCGATCCGGGGCTCGCGGCTGCACATACGAACCTTGGGTCGATCGCGTACCGCCGCGGTGATCGCAACGGGGCTCGCACCTCGTTCGAGCGCGCGCTGGCGATAGATCCAGAACAGTCCGAGGCGCGCTTCAATCTGGCGAACATCCTCTTCGAGGATGGCGAAACCGAGCTTGCGGCAGCCGAGTTGCGACGGGTGTTGCAATCCATGCCGGACTTCGCCGATGCGCACTACAACCTGGCGAGCGCACTTGAGACGCTGGGAGGACGGCTGCAAGCGCGCGAGCACCTGCAAGCATTTTTGCGTCTCACCCAGGCGCCCGCGGACGATCCGTGGGTGGAAGAGGCGAAGCGACGCCTTGCTGCGCTCAACGGTTGAAGGGAGCGCGCGCCGATGGGCCTGGGCCGGCGAGGAAAGCTTGCGCACGATGACGCCGAGTGGGTGTTCAATCGCATGGCCGATTGGTACGACGCGAGGCCCGAATACCCAGAGGCGCTGCTTCACTTTCTGTACGGGATGGTCAGCGCTGCGCCGCCTCGAATCCTGGACGTTGGCGCAGGAATAGGGCATCTGGCGCTGCCGCTCGCCCGTCTCGGGGCCAGGGTGACGGCGGTTGAGCCCGCGCGTGCGATGTTGCAGCGCCTCGTCGCGTCAGCAGAGGGGGAGGGTCTTACCATTGAGGCCCATCACACCTCGGCCGAGGTGCTGCCCATGCGGTCGGTCTGCGTGGATCTGGCGGTGATCTCGGATGCCATTCATTTTCTGGATGCAGAGCTCACCGCGGTGGAGCTGCAGCGCGTGCTGTCGCCACAGGGCGTGCTGTGTGTGATTCGCGCCGAACACGGCGATACACCCTACATGAATAGTGTGGTACGAATCATGGAAGAGTCCGCGCCACGGCGCCCGCGTGAGACGGGGTATGCGCTGAAGCAAATCGGCGCGATGCTGGGCGTGGAATGGGAACCGCCCCGCGTATTTGACGACGAAACCCCGATGCCTTTTTTGCAGGTGGAACGGATCCTGCGATCGATCTCCTATATCGGCCCTGCGATGCACGCCGCTCGCTTCGCCGCGTTCAGCGAGCGCATCGCCGCAATCCCGGAGACACCCGCCTGGTCTCGGCGCCTGACCGTGCACGTCGGACGTCGGCCCGTGCGAACGCCGCGACGTTAACTGGCGCACGCAACCGGTAGGTCTTTCTGGTCATACACCGTGATCTCCGTCAGTAAAATCCGCATTCAAGTTCCGAGGATGCTTTGCGCGTGATGCCCGTGTCCACGTACCCTGGATTTGTGAAGAAACAACTTGTGATAGCGATGGTGCTCGGCGGACTGGCAACGCCTTCGTCCCTGTCTCTTGCGGCCGGGCCGCGCTTTGCGATTGAGGCGCGGGAGGCACAGACCTTCGCACCGCTCGATTCATTGACGGTGCTCGCTGCCCAAACGGTGGGCGTGACGGTCGTCGCCGCCGATGGCGCAGGTCAGACCTACTTTCGCGGACCCGCTGCACCGCGTGTGACCTTGACGGTCGCAGGCGCGCTTGGGAAACACACCATCTCGGTGCTGGATGCGCAGGGCAAGACCGTGGATCGCGCTGAGTTTGCGGTCGATGCCAAGTCCGCGGTCAACGACGCCGAGGGAAAATACCGCCGTCTCTTCGAGGCCTCGACGCGAACGATGATCGGCGATCGCGAGGCTGGCAAACGCACCTATCGTGGACGCGAATACCGTTTCTTCGTGCCCTGGGTGCTCGATCAATCGAACACGATGAAGGGCATGTTGTTCTTCTCGCCCTACGTCAAGGATGGTTACGACATCTTCGCCGCCACGCAGAAGCCCGACGGGATGATCTTCAGCAACTTCTCGCATGACGATGCCATCGGGCACTACGACACGGCTTATGGTCATCTTGGCTACGTGTTGCACGACGGCGGCCTGATGTTTGTGCGTCAACCGACGGAGAATCACGTCGAATACGAATACGTCAACATGCTTTACCAGGCCTGGAAGGCCTCGGGTGACGATCGCTGGATGGCGGGTGGTTTGGCCTCCGCGATTCGGGCGCTCGACTACAGCGTCACCGATCCATCGCGTTACTCGAAGCGCTTCGAGTTGTTGAAGCGACCACTCACGATAGACTCGTGGGATTTTCAGGTCGAGGACGCTTATCTTGTGCGGGACACGTCATCGCCGACCATGACCATCAATCCCGAGAAGACGAAGTTCGGCGTCTTCTTCGGTGACAACACCGGTTACGTACAGGCGTGTCACCGACTCGCCGAGATGCTGGCGCGCTCGGGACGCAAGGCCGATGCCGAGGCATGGAAGAAGCGGGGCGACGTATTCCTCGAGCGTCTGACGAAGCTCGCATGGAACGGACGCTACTTCCGCCACTTCATCGACGAGGATCCGACCGTGAAGCGGGATCTGGGCGTCGAGATGGACTCGCAGATCGCACAGGGCAATGCGTATTCTTTGAATCGCGGACTGCCGCAGGCTCAGGCTGCGGCGATTGTCCGAACGTATATCGATCTCTCGAAAAACTTGCCCACCGGCTCTCCGGGTGAGTGGTACGCCATCTACCCACCGTTTCAAAAGGGCTTTGGGGGTCACCAGAGTCTTTGGCAGTACATGAATGGCGGCGTCGCAGGACACGCTGCGGGCGAGCTCGCGCGGGGCGCGCTCAATCATGGATTCGAGGCCTATGGCACGAGCGTGCTCGACCGAAGTCTGGCGCTCGCCGAGCGCACGGACGGGAAGATTCATTTTGCGTACACAGGGGCGGTTCCACCGGCACCGGGTCCGGCCGCAACCACCGCGATCGATCTGCGCAAGTTCGCGAACATGGACTTGCGAGGCGAGTCGGTCAAGGGCGCTCGTCCCTGGATGGAAGGTGAAAAGGGCAACGACATGGCCGGTTTGCCACCGGGTGAGCTGAAGGTGAAGGACATTCCCTTTCAGATAATCGATCCGGCGAAAAATCAGGGACGCGCGGTCATCGCCGTATCGCGACGGCCGGGCTGGAAGAGCGAGGTCGTGGTCCCCGTCGCCCGCAACGCCGCAGCCCTGCATCTGGTGCATGTCTCGCACGTCGGCAAGGCCAAGGGCGACGACATTGCTGGCGCAATCGTGTTTCGCTACGAGGATGGTTCGTCGCAGGGGGTGTACATCAAGCGCGAGATACACGTCTCGGGCTGGTGGTATCCCTCGATCGGCCTGAAAAAACGCAACGGCTTTGCATCGGCGCCGTCGCGGACCAGCGAACACCTCGATGCAGCCGTGGCCTGGCGTGGCGCCAACGGCAAGTCGAAAGACGTGGGCGTGAGCTGGGCTGCCATCGCGAATCCGCAGCCTGAAAAGAAGATCAAGTCCCTCTCGATTGAGGCACCTGCGACGGGCGCGGTGTACGGCGTTCTCGCCGTGACGCTCGCCGATGCGATGCCCTACCACGAGCCGAATCCCATTTCGTTTGGTGGCCCCGACAACTGGGCCGCAGCCAACATGATGGCCGCGCTCATCGAGGGCTTGGGTGGTGTGGCTGACACCGATCGCGCCTACGGCACCGTGACGCTCTCACCCCGCTTCGCTGCCTCGGGAACGAAGTCCGTCAAGGTGACCGCCCGCTATCCCGCGTCTGCAGGCTATGTGAGCTACGACTTCGCGCACGAGGCCGGCCGCAAGAGCATTCGTATGACGTTAACCGGATCGGCCCGGGCGTTCCGCAGTCGGATCTTGTTGCCCGCAGGCACCGACGCCACCGCCATGTCGCAGGATGGCAAGGACGTGCCCGTGAAAACCGAGATTCTCGAGTCATCGCGCTATGCCACCTTCGATGTGCCAGCAGGTTTGCACACCGTGACCGTTGGCTACCGGTAGCGGGCAGCCAACGGTGTCACGTGCCGGTGACTATCGAGCGGCGCCGCCCGGCAGGATGAGCGGCGTTCCCTTCGGAACCACGGTCACCTCGAGTTTTTGACTCTGCAGCAAGGCCTGGGTTTCCAGCACCTCGAAGAGCGCGCCCGAAATGAGAGGGCTCTCTGCGATGGTGGCCAGCGCCTTGCCCACGATGAGAGGACGGGTTGCTGCCGCCTTGGCGAACTCAATCGCGGCCTCGCGTTCCGCGGTCGAGTGAATCACGTTCACCCGGTTTGAGCCGTCCTGCTGGATGGCGCTTGTGACCTGGCGGAGACGATTGACGACCTTCTGCTCGATCTGCGCGGTCATGCCCTCGTCGCGGAAGTGCACCTTGCGGATGTAGATGCTGCCCAGCATGTAGCCCCACTCCTGGGATTTCTCCGAGACCTCGTGGCGAACCGCCTTGCTCATCACATGGCGGTTCTCAAGCATGTCGGCGAGCTTCATGTTGCTGAGGCAGCGAACTGTCGCGTTCGAGATGTTGGCGCGCAACGAGCCCGCCGGATCGGTGTTCTTGTAGATGTAGGCGAGCGGGTCGCTGACGAACATCTCGGACCACACGCCGATGCCCATCGGTGCGCCTTCTTCCGAGTTCACCGGCTGGCTGCGCAGGTAGGTTTGATCGAGGCGAAGATCAACGATGAACTTCTTCCCGAAAAATGGCACGAGCGGCGCGAAGGGTCCCATGCTGAGCCAGGGGCAGTGCAGGCCAGGCTCGGTGATGACCGAGCGAACCTTGCCGAAGAGCTCGAAGACCACACACTGTTTTTCTCGTACGACCACGTAAAGCGCGAAGATCCGCAGCAGGGCGAGGACAATCGGGACCCCGATGAACGAGCCCAGGAAAACAAAAAACGCGAAAGAGAGAGCGTTCATTTGGCCACCGTTTCTGCATCGGTGAGCACGATCTGTCGTGCCCTGGCGTTCAGTCCGATCTTGGCGTTGCGGACATAGGCGTGGACCGCACCCGCACCGGAGTTCCCCGCCAGCTCACGCAGCTGTTCGGCGAGCTTCAAGAGCGGTTCGACCTCGGCGTGGGCGTTGAGCGTTTCGATTTCCACGGCGCGTCGGGATTGAACGATGCGCTGATCGGCAGCGGCCTGAGCGAGGCTGATCTCGCTTGAAACGTGGTTGTGAGCGGTGTTGATGGCGGCCAGCGCCGACTCCACCTCGTTCGGAGGATCGATGCCGGTTATCAACGCCGCATCGAGATCGACGCCATAACGCGCGGCTGCCGACGCACATTCGGCGTCCATCCTTTCGTTCAGCTCGCGCAGGTTCTTGCGCAGATCGTTGATCGAGATGCCCTGGATGCCTGCGGCCGCGTCTGCGCCGGGTTCCGCAGGCACATCGTTCGAGGGTCGCTCGAAGTTGGCGATGCGGTCGCGCAAGATCGAGATGAAGTAGCCCATCACGTGCGCAATGGGATTCTTCACGCCGAAAAGATAGGCGTAGAGGTTGCGCTCGGAGACAGTGAAGCGCAGCTGGCCTCGCAGGCCGGTGTTGAGCTGATCTTTGGTCACTGCCTCAAGCAGCTCGCCGCCCTCGTTGGCGCGCGGGTCTTCGGGATCGTGGGCGATGGAAACCGTGACCGTCGCGATCGAGGCCTTGTGCAACGATTGCCAGGGCGCCTTCCAGTAGAAGCCCGGTCCGATGACCCTGACCTGAGGGTAGTCGTAGCGCTCTCGCTCGTCCGGTCGCAGGCTCTCCGAGACCGGATCCGAGAGGGTGGTGGCATCGCCCATGCGCTGGGCCTTGCCGAAGGTGCAGAGCACGGCGCGCTCGTTTGGACCGATGGTGTAAAACCCGCCGATGCCGTAGCGCAAGACGAACCAGGCAAAAAAGCCCAGCACGAACCCAACAAACATATCCCCTAGTTCCATGGGCGGAGAGCTTAGCCGGAAGCCAGGGACCATATGCGTTTTTTTGAGGCCGCCCTTCGATGGAGCGATAGTTGGCTGGTGTTAGCTCGCCTCTGTCTTGCGTTGCTGGTGCTGGGCGCCAGCCAGCCTCGCCGTTCGGCGGCCGTCCCCCGTGCAAAGACTGCGCCCGATCGCGTGCGCATCCCCGCCGGTGCCTTTGTCCGTGGGTCCAATGTTGGCGAGGAAGACGAGCGGCCCGAGCGCAAGGAAACCTTGCCCGCCTACCGCATCGATCGCACCGAGGTCACGGTGGCGATGTACGCCGCCTGCGTCGCCGCGAAGCGGTGCAAGGCTCCCACAGGCCTCGATCTCGCTGACACCTCCCTCGGCAAGCGCCCGGTCACCGGTGTGGACTGGGAGGACGCCCGCGCCTTTTGCAAATATGCCGGCGGACGTCTGCCCACCGAGGCCGAGTGGGAGAAGGCCGCCCGGGGCGACTCGGGTCGCATCTTTCCCTGGGGCGAGGGGCCAGACTGCAAGCTTGGCAACTGGGGCAGCTATGACAACGAAGGCCCCTGTGCAGGGACATCACCTGGACATCCGGTGGACGTGGGCGGATATCCCGGTGGTGCCAGCGTCTACGGCGTCCTCGATCTCGCAGGCAATGTCTGGGAGTGGACGGCCGACGCCTATTCCGAGGACAAACAACGCCGTGTCGTCAAAGGAGGCTCGTGTTGCAGTTATTTCGTTCCTCCCCGTGCTGCGAATCGAAATGCGTGGGCCCCCGACTACCGGGACAGCGATCTGGGGTTTCGATGCGCCTCGCGCTAGCCCTTGCCATCACGTTGCAGCTGACAGCGCCCGCCTGGGCGGCGTTGCCACCGCCAATCGCGGAGGAGGCGCCTCAGCCTTTGCCTGACGATCCGGACAGGGATCGCATCGTTCGCCTGCAAGAGGCGGTCTACAACATCGTTCACGGTGGCCTCGGCAAGGTTCGCGTGGGCGTACACCTGGCCGACCTCAAGACGGGCCGCACCTTTTACCAGAGCAACGCCTCGGCGTTGATGGATCCGGCCTCGAATCAGAAGGTCCTCGCGACGGCCGCGGCGCTGTTGCGACTCGGCAACGACTATCGCTATCGCACCGAGGTGCAGGGCCCCGATGTGGACGAGCACGGGCTCGTGGAGGGCGACGTGATCCTGCGCGGCAGCGGTGATCCGTCCCTGCAGATGCACGATCTGGATGAGCTTGCGGCGAGCCTTCTGGCCCGTGGGGTCACGCGCATCACCGGCGACGTGGTGGCCGACCCGCGCGGCATGAGCGGGGCCGAGCCGTCGGAACTCGCGCGCTCGCCCTTGCAGGTTCGGCATTCGTCGATTGTGGTACGAATACGTCCCGGGGCGAAAACCGGGGCCGCGCCGGTTGTGATGCTGCAGCCGCTCGAGCGATCGATTCGCATCCAAAATCGGGCGCGCACCCGGGCGGGAGGCCGCACGCGCATCTCGGTCAACGTCGTGACCGAGCGCAATCGGATCGTGGTCAACGTCAAGGGCAACATCTCGATGCGCCACCCGGGCGTGGTGTTCCGCAAGCGTCCCCCTGCGACCCTGTTGTATGCGGCGTTCTTGCTGCAGGACGCGCTGACCCGTCAGGGGATCGTGGTCGACGGGCAACCCCGCGTCGGGAAGAACCTCGATCCCGCGCCGAATGCCTTTTCATTCGCCCGCGCCCGGCCTTCGATTGTGCTCGCGGCGCACAACTCTGAACGCCTGCCCGATCTCCTCGCGACGATCAACAAGACCTCGAACAACGACTACGCCGATCGCCTGCTTGAGACCCTCGGCTCCGAGGTGGAGGGCGGCGCACCGTCGATGCAAAAAGGGATCTCCGTCCTGCGTGGGGCGATGGACGAGCTTGGGATAGACCGGGCCATGTATCATCCGGTCAACGGTTCGGGTCTCGGACATCAGAATCGTGTCACGCCGTCGGGCATGGTCGCGCTCTTGCGCTCGCTCTACTTCGATCCGCGCATCGGCGCCGAGATGATGCAGTCGCTCTCGGTGGGCGGTATCGATGGCACGACCCGCAGCCGTTTCCGAAACTCATCCGCCTTTGGTCGGGTGCGAGCCAAGACCGGGACGCTGAACGGCAAGTCCATTCTGTCGGGCTACGTGGGCGAGCGAGAGACCGTGGTGTTCTCCATCCTGGTCGATCGCATTCGTCGTCGCGGCACCGCACAGGTTCGCTCCGGACAGATTCGCATCGTCGAGGCCCTGATGAACTACGTCAAGGGTGGCACGGGCCTCGCGCCGGTCGATGAAATTGAGTCTGGCGCAGATCCAGAATCTGAAGACGAGGGCCAGGATGGCGAGCCGGAGGACGCCGTCGAAGATCCGGCAGCGAGCAACGTGTCCGACGCTGAAGCCGAGGCGCTCGGCGGCGGATAGCCCCAAAAAGAAACGCCCTGCCACGTCGGGTGACGTGCAGGGCGTCCTTCGTCTGACAACGACGGTACGTTATCAGGCCTGAGCTGCGGCGCCGCGGCGCTTGGAAGCGCCCTTTGCAGCAGGTGCCGGGGCGGCCTTGGTCTTCGCCTTGGAAACCGTACCACCGCGAGCGTCGGCGGCGAGCGCCTCGGCCTTGTTGGTGCTCTCCCAGGTGAAGTTCTTGTCTTCACGACCGAAGTGGCCGTAGGCGGCCGTGGCGCGGAAGATCGGGCGACGCAGATCGAGCTCGCGGATGAGCGCCGAGGGGCGTGCATCGAAGTGGCGATCCACGATGGCCATCAGCTTCTCGTCGGCGATGGTGCCCGTGCCGAAGGTCTGCACGTAGAGCGAGACCGGCTTGGCAACGCCGATGGCGTAGGCAAGCTGAACTTCGCAGCGTCCG